>OGQN01000127.1_pt1 | contig 73565 bp, 52 predicted proteins | sample 1553231 | NCBI WGS metagenome assembly OGQN01 (sample SAMEA2579950, study PRJEB22360) | human gut metagenome | biome: human gut; feature: human-associated habitat; material: faeces | place: Denmark | collected 2008/2010 | reverse complement strand
CCGCGACTATCTTCACATTGTATTATATATAAAATTTCTGCTTTTCGTCTCTTTACTCCATTAAATTAGTATTTAGATTTACAAAAATGTGGTACACTATATGTGAGTAGATTATAAAGAACAGGAGGAATAAAATGGGCACATTTTTTAATCCGGGGAATGGGAGTTTTACACAGGATAAGAATAGTGAAATTTATATCGATAAAACAGAACTTTTAAAATTTTTAAATAAAAAATTGGGAACAAATGGAAAATGTATCGCTGTTAGTCATGCCAGACGTTTTGGTAAGTCCCATGCTGCCGGAATGATCGATGCTTACTATAGTCTGGGTAGTGATTCCTCAAAATTATTTGAAAATACGAAGATTGCATCCGATCCAGATTATGAAAAATATCGAAATAAATATAATGTGATCCATTTGGATATTTCATCAGTTTGGGATTATCATAAAGAAGATTTAATAGAATCGATAGAAGAGCGTGTTTGTGAGGATTTTCAAAAAATATATGGGGATTCATTAAACTATAAGAGAGATTTTTATTTGCTGATACAGGATATTTATTTGCTGACAGAAATTCCATTTGTTATTATCATTGATGAATGGGATTGTGTTATCCGAAATAGCCACGATCAGGCTCTAGTCCATAAATATTTGCAATTTCTACATTCTTTGTTTAAGTCAGAAGAATCGAAAACATTTTTAGCACTTGGGTATATCACAGGAATATTACCAATTAAGAAGATAAAAGATGAATCTGCTTTAAATAATTTTCAGGAATATACGATGTTAGATTCCTATCCAATTACAGAATACTATGGATTTACCGAAAAAGAAGTTAAAGATTTATGTAGAGATTATAGTATGGATTTTGAAACAGTGAAAGCGTGGTATAATGGGTATCTGATTGATGGAGAACATATGTATAATCCTAATTCTGTATCACAGGCATTAGAAAGACATAAAATAGATTCTTATTGGAGAAATACCTCCGCTTTTGATACAATAAATACCTTTATCACCATGAATTATGCTGGGTTAAAAGACGATGTTATGAAAATGTTAACTGGTGGTAAAGTTCGCATAAATACAAATACATTCCAAAATGATTTTTCTATAATAACATCAAAAGATGATGCATTAACGGCTTTAATTCATTTGGGATATCTTGGATATGATGCAGATGGAAAGAAATCATTTATTCCAAATTATGAGGTGGCAACGGCATTTGAATTAGCATTGCAGACAGGTTCATGGAAAGAAATTGCAGAATCAATTTCTAAGTGTGATGAACTATTAGATGAAACAATTGATGGTAATGCCGAAAGAGTGGCTGAAATTATTGAACTTGCACATGAAACATATACATCCATATTGAAATACAATGATGAGAATGCATTAAGCTGTGTCCTCACAATGGCATACTTTACTGCACCCGCTTACTATAATGTAATTAGAGAGATGCCATCAGGAAAAGGTTTTGCTGATTTTGTCTTTCTTCCAAGAGCAAATGCAGGGAACCGCCCTGCGATGATTGTAGAATTAAAGTATAATCAATCCGCAGACACAGCACTCAAGCAGATTAAAGAAAAACGCTATCAGGGAGCTTTGTCTGGATATCAAGGAAAGATTCTCTTAGTTGGAATCAATTATGACTCAGAAAAACATCATACCTGTGTGATAGAGGAATTGTAAATCTTAATTTGTAGATTTCTTTTTTCTTTAGAAGACTGACTACAATTTAGTAAGAAAATATTTCTCGTCTGGAACCTTTATTTGGATGAAAACCATAGACTTCTGGACAATCCCCTCTTCCTCAAATCTAAATACTAATTTCCTTCTGGAGCCAAACAGCAGAAAAGCAGAAATTTCATATATAATACAATGTGATGTCGGAGCCAGTAAAAATGCCGAACAGGCATTTTCTACGCCGCGACTATCTTCACATTGTATTATATATGAAATTTCTGCTTTTCGTCTCTTTACTCCATTAAATTAGAAAAATATGTTGAAAAAGCGATACATAAGGATTATATTTATATTAATAGATACAAACAGGAGAGATGAAAAGATTTTAAATAAATGGAGAGTAGGGAAGGAATATTGGTTATAGGAATTTGCGATGACGACAAAAGCTGGGTACAAACCTGTAAGAATACATTAATGAAATTTGCTGCTTTTATCAATATTGGTATGGAAATAAAGTGTTTTTATACATCAAAGGAATTATTAGATTATCAAGATATACCGTTAGATGCCGTTTTCCTTGATATAGAATTGGGAAGGCAGAATGGGATTATGATTGCCAAAAAGCTGAATAGGATACGCCCGAACTGTCGGATTATATATATGACGAATTATTTACATTATGCGACAGAAATTTATAATACGGAGCATATATGGTTTGTAGTGAAAAAACAATTTCGTGACAAGATAGGGGAAATTATAAACCGGATTTTACATGATCTTGAAAATAAAACAGTACATCTTGTATTAAAAACAGTAAATAATGAGATTATTTCGGTTATACCGTCGGATATCTGTTATCTGGAAAGAGAAAAAAGAGGAACGAGAGTAGTAACAGTATGGGATGAGTATCATGTAAAAGAACGTTTTGTAGAGATCATTCCACAATTATCAGAATTAGATTTTTCTCAATGTCATAGTAGTTATGTTGTGAATTTCAGACATGTGAAGGAATTACAGAGAGACATGTATATACTTTATGATGAGTCAGAAAAAGAACAGACAGTACAGATCAGCAGAAGATTTGTGCAAAAGACAAGGGAGGATTTCTTAAAGTGGTCTGCACTGTTTGTATAGAGGAATATGTATGGGAGTGCTAGTTAAAACAAGTCTGTTTATATGTATCTTATGGGGAATACATATATGGATTAAACAAGTTATAGATACAGAAGAAAACAATCAGAAGATGGAAGAAACTTTAGAGAACATGAATCATTCTTATGTAGAATTTCAGGGGAAAATCAGTCAGGCAAGGAAGTATCGGCATGATATCCCGAAGCATCTTCATATGATGGAACAGGCCGTTTCAGATATTATAGATGATGAGTATTCTGTTGATACTATGTTAAATGCGATTGCCTGTGTAACAGAGGAAAAGTGTCAGGAATACAATATTCAAATAAACATTAATCTTGCGATAAAAGAAAGAGAAATTTTTGATAAATTAAATATTGAAAAAGTTGATCTTTCAGGATTGCTTCAAAATCTTCTGGATAATGCGATAGAGGAATGCTGCCGTATTTCAGAAGATTTTGAAAGAAAGATTTTATGGACAATGAACACGACAGAATACGGTGTAAAAATAAGAGTGGAAAACACATGTTGTAATATAAAAAATATAGATTTTATAACGAAAAAAGAAGATAAAAATGCACATGGATGGGGCGTAAGGATTATAAAGGAGGTTGTTCAGAAAGCAGGTGGAAATATAAACTATGCAAAAGAAGAGGGAGACAATATTTGTGCGGAAGTATTTCTTCCGTTCATCGGGAATTTCTAAAGATTGGGGAAAAGTAAAGCAAAAATATGAAAGAAATTATCGAAATACTGAGTGGGGAATTTTATGGGTTATTTTGTGGAATCTTTGGATGTGTTATAGACGGTATCCTTATGATAACACTTTTTGGAAAAAAGAAATACAGTTATATCTTACCGGTGATGCTCGGCCTGCGTTTTGTGATCTATAACGTAGGTCTGTTACTCATTGCCAATCATTTTTATGGAGGACAGCAGTGGTTTCGGCTTATGATGCCTACCATAGCGTCCGCCAGTACATTTCTTATTATGTTTCTCACCACATTTTTGTGGAAAGAACAGTTAGCAAAAGTGCTGCTGGGATTTTGCTTATGTGATTTCGGTGGAACAGCCATTGTATATGGCGTACCATCATTGGGATTTCATCCAGTGATGAATGCAATACTATCTATCATTATTTTCCTGATTATTTATAAAATCATAACACCACTATTAAAAAAATATCAAAATTACAGAATAAAACATTCGTACATTTGCAGTGAAATATTAATAGTACTTATATTAAGCGGATGGCTCAGTAACTTTCTTTATGTCAGTATAGAAGACAGTGTGGCAGCACAAGATACAATGCTCCATAAAATGGGAATATATTTTAGTACAATGGTGGCTTTGAGCGTTACAGTGGTATTTTTTATTTACAGCATCCAGCTTTCAAGAAGAAAAAAGCAGCTTATATATGCCACAGAGCAGATGGAAAGTTATTATTCAAAAGTAACTATACAAGTAAATGAATTGCAGGAGTTTCGCCAGGACGTAGAAGAGGGTTTTGAAGAAATTTTAAAAACAAAGAAGGCAGGAAGCGTAAAAGAAAAGAAACAGTCTGTACTTGCCTATGTAGAGCATTTGCAGAAACGGTATCAGTCTATAAATGATATCTTTTTCTGTTTTGATTATATTGTAGACGGACTTCTATATGATTTTAAGATTTCCCGTCAAAAACAGCAAAAGAAAACAGATATTCTTTTTCAAAATTATGATAGAGGATTGATCAGACAGGAAGATATAGTAGAAATTCTATTAAGTCTTATGGAATGTGGTGCACAAGCAGAAAAGATAAGCCTTCATGCAGCGGCAATGAAAAATCAATTAATCCTGTGCATGACAGAACAAAGATTATCAAAACAGCTTGGACAATCCGATCAAGAAGGAGGAGAAAGAGATAAAAAGAAAAGATTAAAAAGACGTTTAAAAAAATATCTGAAAAAATACGATGGAACATTTTATAGCACAGATATATAAGAAGACACACAAAAAATAATCATCGCCTTACGGAGGAATTAGAAAATGTCAATTGGAATGATACTTCATCTTCTTGCACAAGACAGGACAATGTTAATAGAAGCATTATTAGGAAATATACTAATCTGCATTGTTGTTTACACACTATTTGGAAAAAGAAAATATGACTGGTTTTTTCCGATAGCATGCGCTGTTCGATATATTTTTTACAACATTGGTCTGCTTTCCATATGGAATGCAATGTATGGAACACAGAATTGGTATAAAATTACGATGTCAACCTGCGCAACGGCAACAGCCTTAATTCTTGTAATTATTACAGCCATCTTATGGAAAGAACCATTATCAAAAGTAATGGTAGGTGTATTTGCAGCGGAATGTATTAATGATGGCATTCTCTACCAGGGAATGAAAGTGAAACTTCCCATAATACAAGAATGTTTTTTAGTGGTATTTATTTTTACAGTATTATATTTTATTGTACGGCCACTATTAAAAAAATATCGAACCTACATAATAAAACATGAAGTGATATGCCTTACGCTCATATTTACTTTTTTTATCGCAGGGTGGCTCAGCAATATATTATATAATACATCCGCCAGCCTGCATCAAAAGCCAATGTATCTGCTGGCAACCAGTTTATTCATCGGTGGAGGAATCGCATTGGGAATCACTTTTGTCATTCATACCAGAAATGTTTTTCAAAAGAAAAAAGAATTAAAACAAAATACAAAACAGATGGAACATTACTATCAGGAAATACAAAATCAGATAAAAGAACTTGATGATTTTAAAGAAATAGCAGAAGGAACATTGAATGAATTAAGCGAATTGACACAAAGTCTTTCACATAAAGAAAAAAAGAAACAAATAAAACAATATATCCAAAACTTAGAAGAAAGATATCAGAAAATCAATCAGCTTTTCTTTTGTGAGGACTATTTGATCGATGGACTCCTTGCTGATCTTGCAACGACCTGTAAACAGCAAAATATTGAAACAGATATCCTGTTTCAGAATTATCATAGAGGAAACATAAGCAGAGAAGACAGCGTAAATATCCTTTTACAGTTCATTGAATATGCTAAATATGCTTCAAAAGTAAAAATACATGCTGCCGCTATCAAAAATCAATTAGTTTATTCTGTCGAATTAAAAGAACAGCCAATTTCAGAAAGAAAGATTAAAATTTCACCAAAAGACTTTAAAAAATATGTGAAAAAATATGATGGAGAAGTTAGCATCGAAGAAGAGGGTCGGACAGTAAGAATTATTTTAGGATTGAAGAGATAATTCAAAACAAAAAGTGAGGAAAAGCAGGTACAGCTACCAAAAGTGTCGAAAAAACGACCACTTGGACATAAAATATTGTATTAAAAAGTAGAATGACTATAATAAAAATAAGATATAAAAAGTAGAAAATGAACGTAAAAGGGAGGTTGAAAAAGTTACAGCATCTAATAAAGGGAGGAAGGGGAACAGAAACTATATGGAAGAAGAACAGGATTTATATTGGGGAATGCATTTCTGCAATTCCAGGATGTTTAAAACCATTGCAAGAATACAAATGTATCTTGCTGAACAAAAAGAAGAATATGCTGCATCAGAAAAGAAACATATAAAGTATTATATGACGGAGTATGGACAAATATTTAAATTTGATAAGACAAACTTTATATCCTTTGAACTCGATTTACAAAATATGGTATGGTTTCAGAATCAGGATTTTACGGGGATTTATTTTGGGGAATATATAAAGTATACAGAGCTTGAAGGGTTTGAGGATTATTATGAAAAAAGGGGGGTGGAAATGAAATGATTAGTGTTGACGGAAGATAAGTACAAAAAAAGAGAGGAGTAAGAAATGAAAATGAAAGAAAAATCTACAAATAGTCAAAGACAGATTTATATGGGAATCCTGGCAGTATTTATGGCAGTGACATTTTGCTTTTTATGGGGAAAGATGAATGTACATGCAGAAGAGAACATATACAATGGATTCCATTATGAGACAAAAGAAGATGGAACAATTGAGGTTACTGGATATGATACGGACCAGATTGATATTTCCAATGGGATATTTACGATTCCTTCACAGATAGATGGGAAAGATGTAACGGAGATTGGAGATTATGCTTTTGGTGAGTATGAGTTTAATTCCGAAATTATTCAAATCAAGATGCCAGAAAATTTAAAAGTAATCAGAAGAAGCGCTTTTCAGTATTTTATTAAGGTAGAAAATCTTGAAATTCCAGATTCGGTTACTACATTGGAGAATAGTAGTTTTTCTCAGTTTGAATCAATTAAAAAGATAAATTTACCGGCATCACTGGAAAAATACAAAGGAAATGCTTTTGAGGATTCAGTAAAGGTAGAAGGATTTGCTATTTCAGACAGCAATAAGAACTATGCGGTAAAAGACGGAAGTTTATATACGAAGGATTATAAAAAGCTTGTTGCAGTGCCTTGTGGAAAGACAGATATAGAATATTCAGGAGAACTTACAAGTATTGGAGAATATGCATTTGCTTATAATTCTGGTGAAACAATAAAACTTCCAGAAACAGTAACAGAAATAGAACAATCAGCCTTCTATAGTGCAAATGTAAAAAAATTATATTTGTCTTCAAATTTAAAAGATGTAGATAATGAAGCATTTTGCGGCATGAATAGGCTTAAACAATATGTATTAAATAAAGAAGCAGAGAACTACAGTGTTAATAAGGGGCTGTTGTATGATAAAGCCGAAACAAAGCTTATTTCTGTTCCAGTAAATTTGAAAGAAGTATCAATAGCAGATACAGTGAAGATAATAGGAACATATAGTTTTAACGGTTCTGAAATAAAAAAAGTTGCATTACCTGAAGGTGTGGAAAAGATAGAAAGCCATGCATTTGATGGTGCAAAATTCGGAGAAATTTCTTTGCCTTCTACATTAAAAGAAATGGGGTCAGGAGCCTTTTATTCTTGTAGAAGTTTAATCAGTGTTGAAATACCGAAAGGTATTACTACATTAGATGATGCTACGTTTTATGGTTGTCAAAACTTAAATGTAGTTTATATTCCTGAGACGGTGGAACGGCTAAACGGAAGAGTATTCTATGAATGCGGTTCTCAGTTGACCATTTATACGAAAAAAGATGCACCTGCTTATAACTGGGCACAAGAAAATAATTACAACGTTTCTACAAATGATGTGCCAGAAGTTTATCAGGATGGAACATATTGTTATCGTAAAGAATCGGATGAAACAGAATGGAGTGTTAGTGTAATTGAACCTACGTGTAATAGACATTCTTGTTGTGCTATTCCATCTGAGTATAAAGATATTCCAGTAGGAAGAATACTAAAAAACAGTTGTGATTCGTACGGGTCATATGATGAAATGGCATTGGATATCCCAGATACAGTTAAAATTATTGATAATGGAGCGTTTTCTTATCTAAACATTAAAAATTTCACAAGTAAGTTATATATTCGTATTCCCAAATTAGTAACGTCCATAGGGGACTACATTTTTGATGATGAATATGCGGACAAAAGTAAAGTTATTGTCGTAGCCGAGAGCGGAAGTACAGCAGAAACCTGGGCAAAGAAGAAAGGATATACAGTAAAACGTTCTCTTCCAAAGAGATTTTTATTAGGGGAAGATGAAGAAATCGAGGAAACTCTTAGCGTAACTCGTAAGGTAAATGGAAATGAGCTGGAATCTGATAGAGTGGAAAACTTGCCAAAGGGAGAAAAGGTAAGGTTGGAGGTTGTAGCCAAATCTACTTATGAAGAAGAAGGAGAGACAGAGTTTACATACCAGTGGCTGGATAGTGACTGGGGAGAAATTGAAGGTGCTAACGATTCTGTTTATGAAGTAGTTAAGGGAAAAGGCAAAGAAGAATATCATTGTCGAGTTTCTGATGGAAATCAGACAATTACTTATAATTTCTATTTGGAACAACAGTTAACTTTTAAAGCGGAAAGATATATTAATGACAAATTACTTTCTGAAGATGATTACAACTCATATGTTAAGGGAACACCACTTAAATTAGAAGTAAAAGTAGAACCATTGGATTCAGCAAATGCTTCTGAGGTTAAGTATCAATGGAGAGATGAGGAAGGAAATGATATCAAAGATGCCGATAAATCTGTTTATGAAATAGAGAAAAAGAAAGGCTGGGAAACCTATTATTGTGTTGTTTCTAACGAAGATTCAGAAATGATTTATGAATTTGAACTGGGGTCTAAATGTACATTAAACCCTCGTATTCATATTATTGTAGGCGATAAAGAATATGTTGATGAAGAAGACATATCAGAAATAAAGAAGGGACAAGAGTACAAATTAAAAGTTTATGCCAACAGCTCTTATGAAAATAATGCGGATAATATTAAATATCAATGGTATGACAACGATGGAAATGAATTATCAGATGATATCGGAGGTAATACAGACACTGTAACATTAACAAAAAAAACAAGAGCTGATGAGAAATATCGTTGTTCAGTAGATGACGGTAATTATAAAGATGAATGGAACTCGATTACTGTTCCAGGAGAGCAGACACTGACGGTTACACAGCAGATTAATAACAAGAAGAGAGGTTCATACAAAGCCTTAAAAGATGACAACATTATCTTAAAGGTAGAGGCAGATACCAGCTATGAAACTGATGGAAAGAAGCATGAAATCACATACCAGTGGCTGGATAAAGATGAAGAAGAAATTCCAGATGAAACAACAGATACTTTTGAATTTAAGAAGGGAATAGGAGTCGAAGAATATTATTGCCAAGTTTCTGATGGAAACCAGACTAAAAACTATCGATTTTGGATTTATGCCAAGTCTACACTGAAAGTAAAGAGTTATATTAATGATTATGAGAATGATAGGATTAATGCAAAACAGGGAAAATCATATAAGCTTACGGTAGATGCAAAGAGTTCCTATTCCGATGATATTTCTTATGAATGGTATATAGAAGGCGATGAGGATTATGAGCCATATTGTGATGAAAATGGAGAACAATATACAGGAAATAGCATTACTGTCCTAAAACAAAACAATGATAATGAGGATTATTATGTATGGATAACAGATGGAAACGAAACAAGAAGCGAGGATTTCGTCTTAGGGTCGGAAGATACGTTAGATGTAGAGAGCTATATTAATGGAGAAGCTCATGATTCAGATAATGATTCAAATGATTGGAGAAAAGAGTTTGATGCGGATGCCAAAGATATCGTTTTAGAAGTAAAAGCAGAGTCTACTAAGGATGCAGATATTACTTATTCATGGGAAAAGAGTGTTGAATGGGATTATATTTGGGGAGAACCTATATATGAGCCGATAAACGGCGCAACTAGTGATACTTATACTGTAAAGAAAATGGAGGAAGGTTCAGAATATTATCGTTGTACAGTTACAGATGGATTTAATACAGCATATAAAACGTTTTACTTAAAAAGAAAGGATTTTGAAGTTACAACTTCTGTAAAAGTAAACGATAAGGATGTTACTCCAGATGAGAATGGTTATTATCATGTAAAAACCGGAGATAAGGTGCAGATGGAGGTGCAGGCAAAGAATTTGATATCAGACTCAGAGCTTACTTATCAATGGAAAGATGATGACGACAATATTTTATCAACTGGAAACAAGTATGAAACAACAATATCAGATTCTGGAAGTGAGTATTACTGGTGGTGTGATATAAATAATGAAACGTCAATGATTTCAAAAGAATTTAATTTCAAAAAAGATTCAGTGACAGTTGATAAAGAATTTGAATCTTACATTAATGATCAGAAAACAGATGAATTGCGTGTAGATTCTATTGAAAACACAATCTGCCGCGTAGAACCAAAACAGGAATCTGATGATTATATTTATAAATGGGAAATTTCTGACGATGATGAAGAGGAAGAGGCTTATAAGCCAATTGAAATTAGTGGAAATAGTTGTACTTTGACAAAGCAAATACTGGAAGATAATGATTTTACAGATATGAAATGGATGAATATTAGAGTAACTGTAACCAGAATCTCAAATCCAGAATATAAAAAACAGTATTCTTTCTATATTTCATTAAAAAATTATACACAAGATGCAAAACAGTATATTAATGATGTAGAAACAGATACAAGGAGACTCACTAAAGGAAAACCAGTTGAACTCAAGGTTATTCCAAAAGAAGAAAGCGATAAACTCACCTATAACTGGTATGATGAAGATTACAAAAAAGCAGCTTCTTCTAAGGGTAATATTTTATCTATCACAAAACAGGCAGGAAAAGAAATTTATTATTGTGAAGTAAGTGATGGAAATTATTCATGGGAGTATACTTTTGTGTTAAAAGAAGCTGATCAGGCAAATTGTAAGCATGAATATGTCACTGTACCTGCGGTAGAACCAACCTGCACAGAACCTGGAAAAACAGAAGGAAAGTACTGTAAGAAGTGTGGCTATGTTGAAAAAGAACAGGTAGAGATACCAGCTTCAGGTCATAAAATGACAAAAACAGAAGCGAAAGCTGCAACCTGTACAGAAGCCGGAAATAAAGCATATTGGACATGTAATACCTGCCACAAAGTATTCAGCGATGAACATGGTAAAACAGAGACAACAGTAGCAGATATGACAATTCAAGCAAAGGGTCATACGATGACAAAGACAGAAGCGAAAGCTGCAACTTGTACAGAAGCCGGAAATAAAGCATATTGGACATGTAATACCTGTCACAAAGTATTCAGCGATGAACATGGTGAAACAGAGACGACAGTAGCAGATATGACAATTCAAGCAAAGGGTCATACGATGACAAAGACAGAAGCGAAAGCTGCAACTTGTACAGAAGCCGGAAATAAAGCATATTGGACATGTAATACCTGTCACAAAGTATTCAGCGATGAACATGGTGAAACAGAGACGACAGTAGCAGATATGACAATTCAAGCAAAGGGTCATACGATGACAAAGACAGAAGCGAAAGCTGCAACCTGTACAGAAGCCGGAAATAAAGCATATTGGACATGTAATACCTGCCACAAAGTATTCAGCGATGAACATGGTAAAACAGAGACAACAGTAGCAGATATGACAATTCAAGCAAAGGGTCATACGATGACAAAGACAGAAGCGAAAGCTTCAACCTGTACAGAAGATGGAAATACAGCATACTGGACATGTAATACCTGCCACAAAGTATTCAGCGATGAATCAGGCGAGATAGAAACAACAATAGAAGCGATGACAATAAAAGCTACAGGACATGACTGGACCCCAGAGTGGACAGTAGACAAAGAAGCAAGCTGTACTGAAGAGGGAAGCAGAAGCCATCATTGTAAGAAGTGTAGTGAAGTAAAAGACAGAGAAACCATTGCGAAGAAGGCTCACAACTTGACAAAAGTAGAAGCAAAAGCCGCAACCTGTACAGAAGCCGGAAATAAAGCATACTGGACATGTAGTACCTGCCACAAAGTATTTAGCGATGAACATGGTGAAACAGAGACGACAGTAGCAGATATGACAATTGCAAAAAAACCACATACCGAAGTTGACGATCCAGCCGTTGCTCCAACTGAGACAACCCCTGGAAAGACAGCAGGAAAGCACTGCTCTGTATGCAATACCGTTCTTGTAGCACAGAAAGAAATTCCGGCAACAGGAAAGAAACAGCCATCTGATAACACAAATACCCCAAATACACCGATGAAACCATCTCAGCCATCTCAGGGTAATAACGGTACAGGTTCCACAAAGGCTCCAAAGAAGGATGCTTCTTTAAAGCAGGGAACAAAAGTAACGGATAAGAAGTCAAAGGTTGTTTACAAAGTAAATGGTAATAAGACAGTTGAGTACAATAAAGTAAATAAAAAAGCAAAAACAGCTATTGTACCAACAACTGTGAAAGTAAATGGAGTAAATTATCAGGTAACAGCGATTGCGCCGAAGGCATTTGCCAATAATAAAAACTTAAAGAAAGTTGTAATTCCTGTAAGTGTAAGAAGTATCGGAAAACAGGCATTTAGTGGATGTAAGAATCTTAAGACAATTATAATCAATACGCCGTACCTTACTAAAAAGTCTGTAGGAGCAAAAGCATTTAAGGGAATCCACGCAAAAGCAACGATTAAAGTGCCAAAGAAGCAAAAGAAAGCATATCAGAAGTTCCTGAAATCAAAAGGGATTGGAAAGAAGGTTAAGATTAAGTAGGAAAAAATTATAAAAAATATGTTACAAAAAGTCGGAAGTTTTCCGACTTTTTGTCATATGGCTACCAAAAGTGTCGAAAAAACGACCACTTGGACACAAACTATTGAATTAAAGAATATAATGTTTATAATTTAAATAAAAGAAGAAACAAATGCTGTAAAAAGAAAGATGAGAAATGTATGAAAAAGGGAGGAATAAAAATCAATGAAGATGAAAGAAAGATTAGCAAGTAGTCAAAGACAGAGTTTGGTGGGAATTCTGACGGTATTTTTAGTAGTAACATTTTGTTTTTTATGGGGAAAGGTGAATGTAGATGCAGAAGATTTAGATATTGCAGTTCAGCAATATATTAATGAGAAGGTCTATGATTTAGACGATGGTGAAAATACGGAGCATACAAGAGGTGATCATTTAAAATTAGAAGTAAGGGTTGATTCAGAAAATATAGAAGCAGATTCTATTAGTTATCAATGGTATAGAGAGGGAAAAGAAATAAATGGTGCAAAATCTGCAATTTATGAAGTAGATAAAGGGTATGGGAGAGAAGGGTATAGTTGTACAGTTTCCTATGGGAGTTTGAGAAATACATATGATTTTGAGCTGTTTCCTTCGTATACATTACATAAAATTAAATTTTTTCTTGTAGTAAATGGCAAAGAATATGATGTGAATAGGCAGTCTTTGCCGGAAATTAAAGAAGGAGAAAAATTTGCTTTAAAGGCGACAGCAACAAGTGATTATGTAGAGGATTCCCAAATTAGCTATCAATGGTATGATGAAGATGGAAATAAATTATCCGAAGAAATCGGTGGGAATACGAGTATCGTACAGCTTAGCAAGAAAACGCGTTCTGAAGAAATATATAAATGTGAAATCAGCGATGGTAATGAAGTATCAGAATATCCCGATAATAGAATCTGTATTCCTGCTGAGAAGACATTGACTGTTGTAAGAAAAATTAATGGAAAAGAACAAGGAAGTATCCTCGCTATGAGAGGGGAGAGCATTACATTAGAAGTAAGTGCGAACACAGTTTATGAGATTAATGGAAAATCAGAGATTACATATCAGTGGTTAGATGGAGAGAATCAGGAAATATCGGGTGCAAATAGCTCAGTTTATAAGATAAAAAAGGAAAAGGAAGAAGAACAATATACATGTGTTGTATCCGATGGAAATATGGAAAAAGAGATTCTATTTGAAATTGGTCTTAAATATTCTCTTAGAGTAAAACCATATATTAACGATATGCAAGTTTCGGAATTTAAAGTAAGAAAAGGGAAAAAGTATAAAATTAATGTAAAAGCAACAAGTATATATAAGCAAGGCAATATTACATATAGATGGTACGATGGAATATACGATGAAGAAGAGGATAAAGAGCCTTTATGTGATACGAATGGACAACAATATGCTGAAAGTGAAGTTATAATTACTCAAAGTGATGAAAAAAATCATTATTATTATGTGGAAATTTCAGATGGAAATGAAAGCAAAATACAGGAGTTTTCACTACTTTGTGAGCAGGAAAATATAAAAAAAATAAGTACAAAAGCCTTTATTAATGGAAAAAATTATAGTGGAGACAATTTAGGAAATGGAGAACAAATTTTATATAATGTACCAGATAATAATGGGACTTATAAATTAGAAGTTAAAGCAACGACAACAACAGGAAAAGAATTGAAATATTCATGGACCAAAACTGTGCCAACAGAAGATGGAGAGGATCATTATTATGTTGATATTGAAGGAGCAACCTCATCAGTATATGAAGTAAATACATTAAAAGAAGCTGATGTATATACTTGTAAGATTACAGATGGAGAGGAAACAAAGTATGTAACATTTATATTAAATAAAAATGCAGGAATAGAACTTATTTCTTCTTCAGTAAAGCAGAATGAAGCGCAGATTAAGCCAATTGAAAATAAATATTATGTAGAAGCAGGACAGGAGGTTTGTCTGGAAGTATCAGCTAAAAATACACTTTCTGATGAAGCATTAACTTATACTTGGTATGATAACGATGAGGACGAGTGTATTAATGAAAATTCAAATAGTTGTAATGTAATTGTTCCTTCTACGAAGAAAAAATATTTTTACTGTGTGGTGAGTAGTGGAAAAGGTTCTGAGGAAGTAGATTTTTCATTATATGCCAATGATAGTTTTAAAACATACATTGATAATCAGGAGAAAAATGAATTACAGGTAGACACTTTTGAAAATTTGATATTAAGAGTAGAGCCGCAGATATCAGATAATGATTATATATATACATGGAAGGTAATGCAAGAAGGAGGTACTTTTGAAATATCAGGTGATAAAAATAAGCTTACTCTATCTAAACAATTATTGGATGAAATTAATTTGGCAGATGACAAGGAGATGTATATTTATGTAGAAATGAATAAAACATCCGATAAAAATTATGAAGAAGAGTATGAATTTACTCTTAGTTTGAATGATTATACACAGGATGCAGCTTCGTATATTAACGGTAAACAAACAAGTGAGATAGAATGTGTCAAAGGAACGAAATTGGTATTGGGAATTACTCCAAAGCAGGAAAAGGAAGTTCTGACTTATGAATGGTATAACGAGGATGGAGAAAAGCAGACATCATCAAGTAAAAATACCTTTGAAATAGAAAAGAATGCTGGAGAAGAAACTTATTATTGTGTTGTAAGAAATAGTAATTGCAGTAGCAAATACATATTTAAATTAAAGGAAAAGCAATGTGTTCATAATTTGGTGAAGACAGAAGCAAAAGCCGCAACCTGTACAGAAGCCGGAAATAAAGCATACTGGACATGTAGTACCTGCCACAAAGTATTTAGCGATGAACATGGTGAAACAGAGACGACAGTAGCAGATATGACAATTGCAAAAAAACCACATACCGAAGTTGACGATCCAGCCGTTGCTCCAACTGAGACAACCCCTGGAAAGACAGCAGGAAAGCACTGCTCTGTATGCAATACCGTTCTTGTAGCACAGAAAGAAATTCCGGCAACAGGAAAGAAACAGCCATCTGATAACACAAATACCCCAAATACACCGATGAAACCATCTCAGCCATCTCAGGGTAATAACGGTACAGGTTCCACAAAGGCTCCAAAGAAGGATGCTTCTTTAAAGCAGGGAACAAAAGTAACGGATAAGAAGTCAAAGGTTGTTTACAAAGTAAATGGTAATAAGACAGTTGAGTACAATAAAGTAAATAAAAAAGCAAAAACAGCTATTGTACCAACAACTGTGAAAGTAAATGGAGTAAATTATCAGGTAACAGCGATTGCGCCGAAGGCATTTGCCAATAATAAAAACTTAAAGAAAGTTGTAATTCCTGTAAGTGTAAGAAGTATCGGAAAACAGGCATTTAGTGGATGTAAGAATCTTAAGACAATTATAATCAATACGCCGTACCTTACTAAAAAGTCTGTAGGAGCAAAAGCATTTAAGGGAATCCACGCAAAAGCAACGATTAAAGTGCCAAAGAAGCAAAAGAAAGCATATCAGAAGTTCCTGAAATCAAAAGGGATTGGAAAGAAGGTTAAGATTAAGTAGGAAAGAATTATAAAAAGTATGTTACAAAAAGTCGGAAATTTTCCGGCTTTTTGTCATATGGCTACCAAAAGTGTCGAAAAAACGACCACTTGGACAAAAACTATTGAATTAAAGGATATAAGGTTTATAATTTAAATAAAAGAAGGGGGAAAATTGTAGGTAAAAAGAAAGATGAGAGGAAAATATAAAATAGCAGATTATGTTTTTGATATACAGACAATGTATCCTTATATTCATGAAATGTGTCATGAATATAAAACAGAGGGAGAGGCAGAGTTCATTATTTTTACAGAGAAAAAGGATATTGAACAGGAGAAGAAAAAGTCGGAAGAAAATCAGGAGAAACAGATTGCTTTTTCAGAAGGATATTTTGAAAGTCTGGCAGTGTATCGCAAGATGGCAGAAGTATTGATTAACAGAAATATTTTATTGTTTCATGGCTCAGCAATTGCGGTAGATGGTGAGGGGTATCTTTTTACTGCGAAAAGTGGTGTCGGGAAGTCTACTCACGTAAGTTTTTGGAGGGAAACTTTTGGAATAAGGAGTCAGATGATTAATGATGATAAACCGTTATTAAAAATAAAAGACAGTGGAGTCTGGGTGTATGGGACACCATGGGACGGAAAACATCGTCTAAGTACGAATATTTCTGTCCCTTTGAAAGCGCTATGTATATTAAATCGGGGAAAAGAAAATAAAATCTATAGAATTTCGGGAGAAAAAGCATATCCATATTTGTTGCAGCAGTCGTATCGTTCTGCTGATCCTGAAAATATAATAAAATGTTTTTCGATGTTAGAATTGCTTGTATCGAAAGTACCGATATACAAGTTGGAATGTAATTTGGAAAAAAGTGCAGCACTGACGGCATATGAGGAAATGTGTAATGACATATGAAGAATATTTTAAACGGCATACAGAACTCATTTATCGGAATGTCGGGGTAAGTATGCTTCCTATGTTAAAGCAGGGAAGAGATTTATTTATTCTTAAAAAGAAAACAGATCAAAGATGTAAAAAGTATGATGTTGTTTTGTATTACAGAAAACCAGGGCAATATGTTTTGCACAGAATAGTGGAAGTTCATGAAAAAGAGTATGTAATTCTTGGGGATAACTGTGAGCATAAAGAATATGGAATAAAGGAAGAAGATATTCTCGCAGTGATGGATTCTTTCGTGCGAAAGGGAAAGATAATATCTGTATCAAACTGGAAATACAAATTATATGCATATTTGTGGTATGGGATTTATCCTTTTCGTAAACAAATATTTCGATGGAAGAGAATGGCAGGGAGAGTAAGGCGTGTTGCAAAGAAAGCAAAAAAATAGACAGATTCTATGCTGGATTGGACAGGTGGCTGGGAAGAAAAAAATATATATTTTTATGCTGGCAGTTCTTCAGATGGCATCGAGTGTTGTCAGTGTAGCGGATGCGTTATTTCTTCGAAATATTATTGATGCAGCAGTTGCAAAGGATTCACAGAGATTTTATCAAGGCATTTTACTTTTTGTAGGATTAATTGCAATAGAAATTATTTTGCAATTTGTCAGTCGGTTACTCGAAGAATATACAAGGGCTTCTTTGGAAAATAATTTTAAAGTAAGATTGTTTGAGTCTTTATTGTATCAGAAGTACTCACTTGTTGCTTCAATTCATTCAGGAGAATGGATGAATCGTCTGACTTCCGATACAGTTGTGGTGGCAGATGGAATAACACAGATTGTTCCGGGCGTAATGGGGATGGCAGTAAAGATTATAGGAGCGCTTACCGTAATTTTTTATATTGAACCTCGATTTGCTTTTGTACTGATTCCTGGAGGAATTTTTCTTACCCTTTTTACTTATGGGTTTCGGAAGATTTCAAAGAGACTTCACAAACAGGTGCAGGAAGCAGATGGAAAGTTGAGAGTGTTTTTACAGGAAAGTCTCAGTAATATGATGGTTGTACGTTCTTTTGCCAGAGAAGAATTTTTCAAAGAACAATCATGGAAAAGAATGGAGAAGCATAAAGAAAAAAGATTAAAAAAGACTAGTTTTTCAAATGTCTGTATGGCTGGTTTTGGGGTCATTATGAATGGTGCGTATGTGATTGGTGCAGCGTATTGCGGATATGGAATTTTAAAAGGAAGACTTACATATGGTACACTGCTGGCTGTGCTGCAGCTAATCGGGCAAATACAGAATCCATTTGCGAACATTACGGGGTATCTCCCAAGATATTATGCAATGTGTGGAAGTGCAGAAAGGCTTAAGGAAATAGAAAGAAATGAAAAGATCATTTCATCAGAAGAAGCAAAAGATGTCAGGTTATTTTATGAGACTAGATTACAGGGGATTTATCTGAAAAATGTAAAGTTTGCCTATCCATGCGAAAAACAGGAAGAAAGAAATGTAATATTTAATGATGTCAGTTTTTCAGTCAGAAAGGGTGAATATATCGCTCTTACAGGACCTTCAGGATGTGGAAAGAGTACCATTTTAAAGCTATTGCTTTGTCTATATGATCCAGATGAAGGGGAACGTATTTTGGAAACAGATATAGAGCAGATTTTACTTACGGTAGAATACAGAAAACTTTTTGCTTATGTACCACAGGAAAATTATCTGATGAATGGAACAATTAGAGAGTGTGTTGTTTTTGGGGAACAAAAGAAAATAGATGACGAAGAAGTATGGAAGGCACTTAGAATCGCGTGTGGGGAAACGTTTGTACGAAATCTTCCAAATGGTCTGGATACGCTTCTTGGGGAAAGAGGAAGTGGATTATCGGAAGGACAGATGCAAAGGATTGCGATTGCAAGGGCTGTATTTTCAAAAAGGCCGATTTTATTGCTGGATGAATCGACAAGTGCGCTTGATGCACAGACGGAAAAACAGCTTCTTGCAAATTTGCAGTCAATAACAGATAAGACAGTATTTATTGTGACACATCGCCCGGAAGCGTTGTCTATTTGTGATAAAGAATTGAATTTTTCTGAAAACGGAATACAGATAAAATCATTAAAAAACAAAGAAAATGGGGATGAAAATGATTGAAAAAACATTAGAAATAAATGATTCTTTTTATACTTTTTTATATTTGCTTATGTGCGGAGTAGAAGGAAAACCACCTTCTTCTGAACTGCTCAGAGAGATGAATATGGAGGATGTTTATCAAATTTCTGTATATCATACACTTTCAGCGATGACTTATATGATCTTAGAAAAGGGACAGGACATCTTAGAAGGAGAAGTTTTTAAAAACTGGAAAAAGGAAAAAGATAAAGCCATAAGGAAAAATATTCTTTTAGATAGGGAAAGAGAGAGAATATTTGCTTTTATGGAAGAACAGGGGATATGGCATATGCCACTAAAGGGAATCATTTTAAAAGAAATGTATCCGGCATTTGGTATGCGTCAGATGGCAGATAATGATATTTTATATGACAGCAATTTTCAGAACTCCCTTTGTATCTGGATGAAAGAGCAAGGGTATAAAGTAATATCCTGCGGAAGAGGGAATCATGATGTATACGAAAAAAAGCCAGTTTATAATTATGAGATGCACACAGCATTATATGGAGGGGAACATAATCCGGTATGGATAACGTATTATGAGAATATAAAAGAAAAGCTTATAGCGGATAAAAAGAAAAAATATAGTTTTCATTTTACAGATGAAGATTTTTATATATACATAATCACACATATATATAAACACTTTGCTGGTAGTGGAACCGGCATACGTTCACTTTTGGATGTTTATATTTATCTTCAGGCAAAAGAAGCGATTATGAATTGGGATTATATAAACGAAGAACTTAAGAAAGTGCAGGTGTCTGATTTTGAAGGGAAAGTACGACATCTAAGTCAAAAAGTATTTTCAAAAGAATTGCAAAAGCTTACAAAAAAAGAAGAGGAATTATTAAAATATTTTCTTTATTCAGGAACCTACGGGACATTAGAAAATCATGTACAGCATAGATTGGATCAGTTTGAAACAGACAAAAAGGGATATATCATAAAGCGATTGGTTCCGGATGAGGAATTTTATAAAAATTATGTACCATTTGTTTATCAACATAAATGGAGCAGACCATTTTTTATTATTTTTCGCTTAGTCAGGGGACTGTTTAGAAAAGATAGAAGGATTATGAAAGAAATAAAAGCACTAAAAAAGGCAGAAAGCAGATAAGGCTGTTTTTGCCTGTTGTTCAGGGAGGAAATTATGAGAAAAAACATGAGTAAAGCATTGGCTGTATCATTATCTATCGCATTAGCGGCAGGAAATACACCAATAGGAACAAGGTATGTTTCTGCACAGGAAAATCCGGCAGTCTGGGAAGCACAGACAACAGCAGAAGGTGAAGCGGTAACAAGTGGACAATCAGTGGAAGAGGATACAGGAACGAATGTAGGGGGAGAAACAGAAGAAACGACAGAAGTTTCTTCCGAAAAGAAAGAAGATACATCAGGAACAGTGACAACCGAAAACAAAACAGAAGATTTACAAGGTGTCACAACAGAAGGTAAATCAGAAACATCCACAACGGAGGGAGCGGGGGAAGCACAGCCCGAAGAAACAGAACAACCGGAAGAAGAACCAGTCGTTTCATTTACACAGGGTGAGGACACAACAAATTATAGGAACTTTAAAGAAGCTTGGGATATCGCATCCGTAACAGGTGGAACTCTGACTTTATGCCAGAATGTAGAAGCCTCAGAGTTATTAGAAGCATCCTCAGATATTACTTTGAATTTAAATGGATATGAGTTATCAGGAAGTATAGAAGTAACAGCAGGAACTTTATATGTAACAGATACAAGCGAGAACGGGGGAGGTCTGCTTTTTAATCCATCAGGTACGGCAGTGGCTGTAACAGGTGGAGCACTGGATATTGCTAATGCGCGGATTACAGGAACGGATTCTGTAATTAACATTACAGGTGGAGAGCTGAATATTACGAATGCGCAGATTACAGGAAAAGATTCTGCAATTAATGTGTACAACGGAACAGTAAATATTGATAAAGATACCGTTATTTCTGCGGAAGGTAACGCTGTTAATTTAATTACGCCATATAGTAAAAATAATGAAGAAGACAACAGCGTAGATATAAATAGTATGGATAGTAATAGTATGGAACTTACTGTATCTGGAGGAAGTATTACTTCAACAGAAGGAGCAGCAGTCAGAGAATACCTTGATACATCAGAGAGTCAGGATGGGGAAGAGATTATCTGGCATACTAATATTTCCAATATTACAATCAAGGACGGAACTTTTTCAGGAAAGGAAAAAGCGTTAGATTTTAGTGATTCTTTGGTAAAAGAGGAAAGCGTGCTTAATATCATAGGTGGAACATTTTCCTCTGATATTAAAGAATACTTATCTTCAGCTTATACAACAAACAAAACTGAAGACGGACAGTATATTATTTCAGAAAGAGAAAATCCTGTAAAAGAAGATTTAAAATATAACTTAGAAGATGTCACTTATGATGGCAAAACGCATCCAGTCAAAGTAAGTAGCGAAAAAGCATTGGGAGCAATTAAAGTTCTTTATAATGGAAAAGAAGAAATGCCGGTAAATGCCGGAACATATGAAGTATCTGTCGAAATAGCAGAAAGTAATAACTATTATTCCGGACAATTTGACTTAGGAAGTTTTCAGATTACAAAAGCAGAAACTTCTGTAAATCTCACAGTGGCACTTACGAATGAGAGAGAACATGTCGAAGAAAATACGATTGGATACTTCGGAGATGAAGTAACAATGACTGCATCTGTAGACGGTGTAGAAGGAGAAACTTTAGAGGGAAGTGTAGCATTTTATGACGGTGAAACGGAATTAAAAACAGTTCCATTAGAAAACAATAGTGCGCAGTTCAAAACAAGTGAGCTTACAGCACAGACACACCAGATTACAGCAAAGTATATTCCAGCAGAAGAAGCGAACTATAAAGGCTCAGTCTCTGAAAAAGTAGCTGCAAATATCGCAGAGGTCAAAGAGACAGGTATCGAAGTAACAACCCAGCCGGCAAAAACAACTTACACAGATTCAGAAACCTTTAATCCAGAAGGAATGATTGTTACTGCCCATTATAATAATGGAAGCACAAAAGAAGTAGAAGATTATACGGTTGACACAACGACAAAATTAACTGTAGACACAACAGAAATACAGATTACTCATGCGGACAACTATACAGCATCTGTTCCAGTTACAGTAGGTCATGATACAAATTACAGATATGAAAAAAATGAAGCAAGGAATACTCTTACAAAAAAATGTGGTGGCTGCGATGAAACATTTGGAACCATGTCTATAGCTGCGCCAGAAAGCATGGAATTAGACCGCGAAAATGGAAATCCGGCAGTACTTACAGTAACAGGGGATATCAGTGCATCGGAAGTAAGTATTACATATGCATCATTAACAGGTGCAGATATATCCCCTCTCGCACCAACAAAAGCCGGAGCATATACGGCTACAGCAACTTACAATAATCAGACAGTAACAGTTATGTTTACATTGATTATCAGCGTAACAGGAGTAACAGCAAATGAAGTATATGCATTAAAGGTCGGTGACAGCGCTAACCTAAGCAAGAAAATAGCACCAGAAGATGCAACGAATCAGGATGTTATCTGGAAATCCGACAATGAAAACATCGTAACAGTAGATGAAAACGGAAAAATTACAGCAGTTGCGGAAGGCGAGGCAAACATCACTGTAACGACTAAAGACCAAAATAAAACTGCAACCTGCAAAATCTACGTAATGCCACAAAATGCGAAGTTTGGTAAATGCGGAGATAATGCATGGTGGAAATTCAACAATGGCGTGTTTACTGTTTGGGGAAATGGAGCGGTAACGGATACTTCTGGATTTTCGGCTTATAAGACAAAGACAACATCTGTAGTTGTGGAAAAAGGGATTACGGAGGTTGGAGGATTTTATGGTTTTACTGCATTAGAAAATATTGAAATTATGGATGGAGTAGAGAAAATAAAAGAATCAGCATTTAAAAGCTGCAAAAATCTGAAACAGATTGAACTGCCAGAAAGTATCACAAAGATAGGACAAGATGCCTTTAGAGACTGTACAGGAGTAAGTTATATCAAGATAGGAAGCCCGAAATGTGAATATGCCTCAGGTTTTGGAGTATTTTCAGGAATGGGAAGTAGTGAAGGGGTAACAGTAGAGTTTGGGGAGAAAGTAACAGAGATACCGAGACTAATGCTTGGCGCACAGGTAAAGACAGTAAAGTTTGATGGGAAAGTAAAGAAGATAGGGAATTATGCATTCTATGGATGGAGTAACCTCGGAGAGATAGAGCTGCCAGAGAGCGTAGAAGAAATAGGAAATGGTGCATTTATAGACTGTGCAAAGTTAAGTAGTATTACAGTTGGAGAGAATGTAACAAAGATAGGGAGTGCAGCATTTAATGGATGCAGAGGTCTGAAAAAAGTGATAATGAATGCAAGACTGGAAGAAGAAAATGCAGCATTCGAAACAGCCGGAAATGGGGAGATGGAGGTTATTTATGGACAGGGAATAACAAAGATAGGAAGGTTATTTTGTGGAAGTAAGATCCAAAAGGTAGAAATCCCAGAAGGAGTAGAGACGATAGAGGAATCAGCATTTAAAAGCTGCAAAAATCTGAAACAGATTGAACTGCCAGAAAGTATCACAAAGATAGGACAAGATGCCTTTAGAGACTGTACAGGAGTAAGTTATATCAAGATAGGAAGCCCGAAATGTGAATATGCCTCAGGTTTTGGAGTATTTTCAGGAATGGGAAGTAGTGAAGGGGTAACAGTAGAGTTTGGGGAGAAAGTAACAGAGATACCGAGACTAATGCTTGGCGCACAGGTAAAGACAGTAAAGTTTGATGGGAAAGTAAAGAAGATAGGGAATTATGCATTCTATGGATGGAGTAATCTCGGAGAGATAGAGCTGCCAGAGAGCGTAGAAGAAATAGGAAATGGTGCATTTGTAGGCTGTGCAAAATTAAGTAGTATCACCCTCGGCTCAAACATCACAACAATAGGTTATAATGCCTTCTACGGTCTTACCAACCTAACCACCGTCACTCTCCCATCCAAACTCAAAGACATCGCCGGCAACGCATTCGCCAACTGCAAGAACCTAAAAGAATACATCGTCAGCGATGAAAATAAAGACTTGTCGGCCAAAGACGGTGTACTATATGGCAAGGATGAAACGGAACTGATTTCCTATCCGGCAGGCAAAGATGACCAGACAGAATTTGATATGCTGAGTATGAATGTTGATACGATCAGAGAAGGCGCTTTCGATGGAAATACAGCATTAAAATCGGTTAAGATTGGCGATGATGTTCAGACAATCGGTGAGGAAGCTTTTGCGAATGTATCGGATGCCCTTACCTTACATGTGTATAAGAACAGCTATGCAGATGAGTATGCAAAGGAAAATGAAGTGCCAGTTGAATACCTATCAGAGGAAGTGGAGGAAGGAACACCAGTCTTCCGTGGAGCGAGCTTATCTTTGGCTGGAACAATCTTAATTAACTATTACATAGAATTTCCAGAAGATGTAAAGGATGGAAGAGTAGAATTTGATCTGGTGGATGATTCTGGTAAGACAAAGTCAAAGGTTACTGCAACGTTAAAGGATGCATCTAAAGAAACGATAACTTCAGGTGGAAAACAGTATGAGTATTATAAGTATTCCGTTTCTCTGACTGCAAAACAAATGGCAGATAAGGTACTTGCCAAAGCTTATGCAACAACTGCTGATGGTAAGGAAGTTGCTACAAGAAAGTTCTATTATTCTGTTGAAAAGTATGTATCAAACAAAATGAAGAACACAGCTACGAAAGACAGCTTAAAGAATGTATTAGCATCTATGGTAAATTATGGTGCAGCAGCACAAAACTATTTTGCATATAATACACAGCACTTGGCAGATAAACTTTTGTATGATACAACTATTGTAACAGACGAGAATAAGAAAAAGCTGGATAGTACATTGGAAGGATATCAGAAAACAAAAGAACAGATGCAGCAATATATACGAACGATTACAGAAGTAGAGAATCCGAAGACTAGAATTGCAGGAATTGCATTAGATTTGAAGTCAACAGTATCTATTCGAGTGATTGTTCCAAAGGATATTACTTCTGCAGATAATAAAATAGCCTATACAGTAGGAGATGGAACAGCAGTAAAATATCTGAAGTTACAAAATTACGATGCGACATATTACTATGCAGATATAACGGGAATAGTTGCAAAAAATCTTGATGATATGTATCATATTTATGTTTGTGATGCTTCTGGTAATCAGATTAGTAATATTGTAAATTACGGAGTCATGTCTTATGCTATACAGAAATGGGAATCAGAGAATGAAGATTTAGTGAATCTAGTAAAGAAACTGCAAGTTTATAACGTAGCTGCACAAAAATATTTTGAAAGTAAATAAAGGGAAAGGTGAAGAAGATGAAAAAAGAGTATGAAGAACCAGTAATTGAAGTCGAGTGGGTGGAAGATATTATTACCACTAGCGGAGATGTTGAAACAGAGGTAGATTGGTTTTCAACCACCAGATAAACAGTAAAACATTGTAGGAAAAGGAGCAGAATAGCGATATTCTGCTTCTTTGTCTAAGGAGGGCATTATGGAAAAACGAAAAAATATAATCATTTGTTTTAGCATTTTAGTTATTGCTTTTTGTTGTGTGCTTATATTTGGATTAAGCAGTAAAAAAAGAAAAAATAATACAACGGAGAGAGAAAGTACATCAACACAGTACAAAGTAAAAGATTCGGATAAAAAAGAAGATATTACAGAAAATCAATTGCCTATGGACATGATAGATGAGGAAGGAAAGTCAGAAGAAACTTCTGATACAGAACAGCAAAAAAAGGAAAATGGTAGTTCTAGTACAGAAGAGATAAAGAAAAAAGAAGAGAAACAAAATCCGACAACAGAGGTAGAGAAAACGGAAGATAAACGGGCAGCTAAGAAAAACGAAAGTACAGTTTCAAAATCAAGCGCAAGCCAGCAGAAGTCCAAGAAAAAGAAACAAAAGACATCTCAAAAGAATACAAGTACAACAGAGAAACAAAATTTGACAACAGAGGCTAAGAAAACAACAGAAGATTCCGGTATAACAATAGTGAAACCAGAGGATAAAGAGAAAAAAGATACTGTGGAATTGCCAATAGATGAATTTCAATAGAGGGAGAGAGAACGATGAAGAGAAAAGAAGGATTTGTCAGCCATACGATAGGGGATAAAAATTATATTGTTGCAGTGGGAGACAAGAGTGAACAGTATAACTGTGTGATTACATGCAATGGAACAGCATTTTATTTATGGGAGATTTTAAAGGAAGACTGTAGCGAGGAGCAATTAGTTGATGCTTTATTAAAGGAATATGAAGTTTCAGAGGAACAGGCGCAAAAAGGAGTTGCAAATACTCTGGATATTTTAAGAAAAAATCATTTACTGGATGAATAAGAGGCAAAAGCATGAATGTACAGCATAAGAAAGTCTTTTGGATAATAAGTACTCTGCTACTAATTATAGTAGTGGTAAGTTTATGGATGGAACATAAACAAGATCAAAAATATACGAATAGGATACGGTGTCTTGAAAGGGAAGCGAATAATTATGAAGTTCAGATAAAGCAGATTCAAAATGAAATGAATGCAAAACAAAGAAAAATAAACAGGGAAAATATACAAGCGTGGGTATTACCCTGTTATGTTGTCAGAACGGTATCACACTTAGAACAGGCAGACAAATGGATTGATAAATATAAAATCCCAGCATCCTTTATTGTTCCATCCGATGTAAAAGAAAAAGAGCGAATAAAAATTTTTAATAGAATAGCAGATCGGTATATGAATAGAAAAGACATCGATATCATGTTGTCAGGAAGCTTATCCGAAAAAGACATCTGGAATTATATTTCAGAGAGTAAAGAGCAAATACAAAAGAACAGATTAGATTTTTCTAATTTCTGGTATTTTGAGCCAGGAGAAGATACGGAAGAGAATATAAAGTTACTTTTGGAAAAAGGTTTTACTGGTTACAGTCAGATTACTACTTACGGAAAAACATTGATAAGCGGAGAAGAGAAGAATGGAATGTTTTATATAGAATATGTGCCTGTAAAGCAAGGAGATAATAAAATAAAAAGTACATTAGAACTATGTAAACAGCAGAATAATGCAGCAGCTATTTCTTTTGATATGGAAATGCTTAGCCAATTAGATGAAAAAGATTCTACAGAACTGATAAAAGAAGTAATGAAAATGATACGAGTACAGAGAAAAAGTAAAGAGGTATCAGTATATAATGCAACGCAAATACTAAAACAAAATGATTATTTAAAAAAGAACTTGCAGAAAAAACAAAAAGAATATGAAAAGTATGCTGAAAAAGAGAAACAAAAAATTGTTAAATTGCAAGAAAAAGCAGATAAAGTTTGGGAACGGTGGGCGGAATAAATTATAATTTTGTTATAATAGTTAACAAACAGAGAATCATATTCTTTTAAATTTACCAACTTTTTCGGTCTGTAAATTCTCTCCATTTCCTGTTATAATATAAATTTGAAAGAGTACATGAAGGAATGAGAGAGGTGACCCAGTATGAAGTGCAGATTTTGTGGTACCAACTTGCCGGATGATGCAAGATTTTGTTCAGGATGTGGACGAGAGATAGAGAGAGAGGATGTATCTGCAAAAGAGAAGAATAACAATGAAACGGAAGATGCATACTATAGAGAGATTGATGATAAAGAGTACGAAGAGATAAAGAAAAAGAAAAAAGAAGAAGAGAGACAAAGAGAAGAGGCGGCAAAGGAAGAAGCGGAACGCAAACTTCTTGAGGAGAAATATGCCAGAGAAGAGGCGGAACGTAAGCGGCGTGAGGAACAGCGTATCATGGAAGAATCGCGTAGGCGGTATGAAGAGGAACAGCGCAGATGGAAAGAATTTGTGAAAAAGCAGGAGGAGAGTGAAGCTAAGAAGTTATATCGAGGTTATGATGCTGGCTCAGGAACGGCGGCATCGGAATCGACGAAAAAGAGACAGGAAGTTAAACCGCAAAAAAGGAAGAAGTCCTCGATGCCGTTTCTGCTTTATTTATTTATTGTTTTAGCCGGAGGTTTTGCGCTTTATAAATGTGGATTTCCGGAGATGCTCATAGACAGTATTCATAAAAGTTCTTCTATTTCTGATTCTAAGAAGAATACTTCGTCAAAGGGTGGTAAAGATAAGAAGGATGTAGATAAGAAAACTACAGATAACACCACTTCGGATAAGGCAGGAGAGAAGAAGGAAGCAGAGCATATGCTTGAGGATACAGAGAATTCGCATATGAGTGTGGAGAGCTGCCTCAGTACGGATGCATATAACACAGTGATTTCAGAAGATGGAAGTTTTAGCTTTGGATATCCGAAGTATTTGTTTAATCACAGTGAGATGAATGCATTAGGGAACTCGTACAGTCTTACATATAAAGAAGGCAGCGAAGAGAAAAAAGCAGAACTTGCTGTTTATACCGAGGAGAATGAAGGGAATGCATTAGAGAATGCGAAACAGCTTTATGATAGATTTTCTTCTCAGGTAAATAAGATTTATTTTAAGATGCAGCCGACAAGGACGGACAGCGAAGGAATGGCGCGCACCCTGATCGGGGCTTCCGTAGATTCTTCAGAGACGACAGGAGTATATATTATTGCAGCGAATGATGGGGAGAAGAATTATATTTTGAAGTTTACATATCCGGATCCGGATATGAAGGATGATTATAATGCGATTGATTATGTTGTGGATTGTGTGTATCGTTACTGTTCTTTTAGCGGAGGAACGTACCGTCCAAGGACATATCAGCAGTTTTTGAAAGACGATATGGGGAAGAAAAAATAATAATGCGAAAGTATATTATCGTTATGTGTTTAATAGTTTTTGTGATAAGTACTGTTTTTTGTTTTGAAGAGAAAGCAGAGGCGCAGGCGAAGGAGAAGCCTCTTGTGCTTGTTCTTGATCCGGGACATGGAGGCAGTCAGTCCGGGGCGGCAAGGGATAATGAAAAGGTGGAGGAAAAGGATTTAAATTTAAAGATTGCTGTATATTTGAAACAGGAGCTTGAATCGTATGAGAATACAGAGGTTTATCTTACAAGGACGGGAGATGAAGAGATAGAACTTCCGGAGAGGATACAGTTTGCGGTAGAGAAAAGAGCGGATGCGCTGCTCAGTCTTCATAATAATGCGGCTGGTCCATGTGCAGCATATGATCATGGTTGTACAGTGCTTGTGGCAAAAGATGGTTACAAAGATGCTCTTGCGCGAAAAGGACAAGAGCTTTCCTGTAATATTTTAAATGAACTGACGAAGCTTGGGCTTACAAATCAGGGAATTTTGACGCGGGATTCCGAGGCGGATGAACGCTATCCGAACCAAGTGATTGCAGATTATTATGCAATTATCCGAGGCGGGGTAGAGAATGATATGCTGACTGTTCTTGTAGAACATGCCTTTATTGACAGTAACAGTGATTATAAAGCGTATCTGAGCAGTGATGAGAAGTTGAAAAGTCTTGCCTGTGCAGATGCAACGGGGATTGCCAGGTATTATCAGTTGGTTAAGAAAAGCCAGGAAGATACAGTGGATCATGGAAAATGTCTGCTGGAACCTTTGAAAGAGTATAAGGAGAAGCTTGTACATGTAGTTGATGGGAATGCAAAGCATAATGAGATTAGCTATAAGACATATTATGGCGAAGAAAGTAAACAACTGCCCTATGATATGGAAACATTTGACCAGATAACAAAGGATATCAATGAAAACGTGATTTCAATGCATATTTCCTGTGATTAAGTAAACAAAAGAAAAAATTCGTAACGAAAGTTTGTTTCTTTACGGTATAAATGTGTTATAATGAACGAAAAAATAATGTCGATTTTCGCAAAAGAGGCAGTATTTTCTTCGTGAAAGGATTGAGAGAATGAAAGATAAGTCAATAAAGTCAACAATGAAGAGCTGGATTATGTTGTCTGATAAGGAATTGGATGATACACAGGTTTACATGAAAGAACAGGAAGGCGAGAATGTAGAGTCCATGTCAGAAGACAGGGAAGCTATTCATTATGACAGGAATGCTGCAGGAGATTCCGGTATATATTCTGATAATGATGGATTGTATTCAGACAGTAATGAAGAGGAGACAGAGTCAGACATAGAATCTAAGCAAAACAGAAGAGGCCGGAGAAGAAGATTAAGTCGTGATGAAGAAGTAGAACAGCTGGTACAAGAGGTAGGACAGGAAGTTGTAGGTGCAGATGATGAAGAGGGAACGCTGTTCCATAGGAGAAAGAGACGTCAAGATAAGAAGGCGGTACCAGATTCTGAGAATACACCAGAAACACAGGAGAAGCATCCGGAAGTTAAGAAAGTAGATTTTAAAGAAGTAACAACAGAAAAAACAAAAAAAGCCGGAAGGGAGCAACAATCGGATAAAACAGAGAAGTCAGGCAGTATGGGGAAAGTATTTGCTGCAGGAATCGGAATTGTTCTTGTGCTTATTATTGCCGGTTTAGGTTATCAGAATCAGTCTCTTCAGAAACAGAATCAGAAGCTAAAAACGCAGATTTCCGCTTTGAAAAAGGAGAAAAAGCAGGCAGAACAGGCTTCGGAGGAACAGGCATTACAGACGAAGAACGAAGATGGTGTTGTAGTGAACACAGATAAGATGTTCTCTTCTGTAAAAGTAGGAGATAAAGAGTATAAATTATTAGGAAAGGTATCCGATTTTACAAAGGATGGCTGGAAGTTAGAGGCACTTCGAAATGAAAATGCGACACTTGTTCCAGGAGGAAAGCTTGAAAAAGATGCTTATCTTACGAATACAGATGGAAAGAAGATTGGCGTGATCATTCGAAATATGAGTGATAAGAATCAGAAGGTAAGCGATTGTATTATAACGAAGCTTTCTTTTAGTAAGGAAATGTTTGATGGGCAGATTACATTGCCGGGTAATCTGACTTTTAGCAGTACGGAAAAGGAATTAAAGAAGGCCGGCTTTAAAAAAGATGCGGATGGAATCTACTGCTATACAAGCAAGAGGATAAAAGAAGACACCGTTAAAATACCAATGGCGGACGGAGAATCCGTATCAGAAATCACATTGGAAAGAGCGGTGGATGAAAGTACAGCGACAGCCACAACAGCAAGTAGTTCCGCTACAACAGCAGCATCGGAAGATGAAAAGAATACCGGAACAGTAAAGAATGAGACAACAGAAGAAGGGAATACTGTAGAAGATTTCTCTCAGGAAACAACAGATACAGTAACAGAAGAATAAGAGAGGAACAGAGAATTTAATCAACATGATAAGGTGTTGATTAAGTTCTCTTTTTTTATTTATTTATAACTGTGTAAAACAGTGATCGTATAAATAATTATGCAAAAAATATTGACTAATTATGCATAAAGTATTATTATACATAGGAAAGACCACAAAATATGCATAAAAATGCAAAGGAGCATACGAAGATTTTCATTTTTAAACGATTTGTGGGATAGTATTGATATTATTGAAGTAGAGGAGAGAAAGATGAAGAAATTAGTATTAACAATGCTTTCTATTGCAGGTATGATGCTTTTTACAGCATTACCGGCAAAGGCATGTACATCTTATTATGTAGGTAAAGATTGTACAAAAGACGGAACAACGATGTATGGACGAACAGAGGATATTTCCTCCCGTAAGGACAAAGTTTATAAAGTAATTCAGGCCAAACATGTTGGGAAGAATGCAGTATATAAAGATGAATCAGGTGCGACAGAATTTCAGGCACCGATTAAAGTCGATACAACGTACCGTTATACGATCTGCCGTGATAATGAGGGAGATGAAGATGGATATTTTGGAGAATTCGGTACAAACAGTAAAGGTGTTACAATGTCTGCAACGACGTCAGCATCTGCTGCAAAGAGTATCAGACAGTACGATCCATATGTAAAGAATACAGGTATTACAGAAGAGAATCTTACAGATTATATTCTCTGTCAGGCATCTACAGCACGTGAAGGTGTGGAGATTTTAGCTGATGTAATGGATACAATTGGTGCAGGCGAAGGGAATGGACTTTTTATAGCAGATAAGAATGAAGTATGGTATTTCGAGATGTTATTAGGCCATAATTACTGTGCGATTAAAATGCCTTCTAATAAAGCAGCAGTTATTCCAAACTGTCTGGTCATCGGAGATGTGGATTTAAGTGATAAAGAGAATGTTATTGCTTCTCCAAACCTTGTAAAAGTTGCAAAGAATAATGGATTCTATGTTCCAGCACAGGACGGAAAGGGCGATATTAATGTGAAGTTATCTTACACAGGTAAGGGATATAGTGCTGGGAATGCAGACAGAATTCGTGGTGGACAGTATCTGTTAAACGGACAGGATAACACAGCCATTTATACAGATGATTATCAGGATATTTTCATTAATGTTAAGAATGTTACCGTAGAAAAGTTATATGAATTAGCTGGATATCGTTATGAGGACATGAATTTTGGAAGAAATATTTCACGAGTAATTGGCGTGAAGTCTTCAGCGGAATGTCATATTTTCCAGATTGATTCATCTATGCCGGCAGAACTTGCTACGGTACAGTGGGTATGTATGGGTAATGCAGATATGTCAACATTTGTACCATTCTATGGAGCATTATTAACAGATGTATCAAGAGCATATAAGATGGAAGCACACAATTATAATTCCCGCGCTGCTTATTGGATTTTCCGTAATGTAGGTTTCTTGTGTGAAGATGGGGATAATAGAACTGCATATGGAAAAGGTGTAAAACAGTTCTATACTGCATATATGACAAAGATGGAAGAACTTCAGAAAAATGTAAATGCACAGATGCTTAATATTTACAAGAACGACAAAGCAAACTTAGAATATTATGCAACAAAGCTTGGTATTGCGATTGGTGATGAGACAATGGATTTTGCCAAGGCACTGTATGCAGACATCCAGACATGTAAAGCAGATGGAACAACATATGAAGTACCCAGTTTAAGTGCAGATGATATTACTTATGATTTATCTATGGTAGCTGCACCGGCTAAGAAGGCAGAGAATACAACTGTGACAAAGCTGGATACACAGATAAAGAAGGTAGCTGCACCAGCTCGTGTAAGAGTAAGAGCGAAAGCTTTAAAAGGCAAAAAGGCAAAAGTAAATCTGAAAAAAGTGGCACAGGCAAGTGGTTATGAAATTATGTACTCTACAAATATGAACTTTACAAAGAAAGCGACAAAGAAAGTTTCTACCACAAAGCTTACAAAGACAATCAGAAAGTTGAAAAAGAAAAAGACTTATTATATCAAGGCAAGAGCTTACAAATTAGATGGTAAGACAAAAGTTTATGGAAAATGGAGTCTTATAAAGAAAGTAGTTATTAAGAAATAATTTACGAAGAAAGTAGAATATAATAGTATAGATCAGTATCCTTTCAAATTTATCAAAAACAGAAAAATAACTTTCTCTTTTACATTTACTGTAAAGGAGAAAGTTATTTTTCGTCTATTGAAAAAAAATAAATCTTATGTTATGATTCCACAAGTGTATTGTTAGAAAAAATAGTGGGAGAATAGAGATGGAACAAGAAAAGCAAATAGAAAAGAACATACAAAAGAAAGATATTTTTGATAAGATTATGGCGCTTCCGGGATTGAATATTTTTGAAAACATCTATTATAAATATAAAGAAGTATTGTTATATTTATTTTTTGGAGGATTAACTACAGTCATCAGCATTGGTTCTTATAGTTATTGTGATGTGGCATTACATATGAATCCTCTTGTAGCGAATATTATTTCATGGATTCTGGCGGTATTATTTGCTTATGTAACGAATAAAATATGGGTATTTAATGCAGAGAGACATGGAGTAAAGGAAGTGTTTTTGGAAATCATCAATTTCTTTGGCGGACGTTTGTTTACATTAGTTGTCGAGGAAGTGATTCTTTTGATCTTTATTAACAAACTGCACTTCAACAGTATTTTAGTAAAGGTTGCAGCACAGTTTGTCGTAGTTGTACTGAATTATATTATCAGTAAGCTTATTGTATTTCGTGAGAAGGAATAATCTCTGTAACAAAGAGATCATTATGATTTACTTTGAAGTGAATATCGAAACCTGCGTAGTTCATGCCGTAGATTCGTTCTGGATCATGCTGGTAGGAAGGTCGTGGGTCAAGGGAAAGGCAGTCTAAGAGAGACTGTCTTTTTTCTATGGGGATAAGGTGCAGTAATCCTTCAGGACAGTGGATGACAAGACGGTGCTCTAAAGCTTTTGTGGAAAAGCTTCCGGAAGCTTCCGGATGGGAATCGGTAAAAGCAAGATATGGTTTGATGTCGTAGATTGGAGTACCGTCTAATAAATCTGCACCGGAAATATAGAGCAGTGGTCCTTCCGGAGAAGTGGGGATACATTTTTCTAAGCGTACAGAGGATAGTCCAAGAGGGTTTGGGCGGAAAGGCGCACGACTGGCAAATACTCCTTTTCTTTTATTTCCGCCGAGTCTTGGCGGGCGGACGGTTGGTGTCCACTTGTCACGCTGATTTTTGGAAAACACCCAAATAAGCCATAGATGGGAGAATTCTTCGATTCCGCGGATGCAGTCCTGATTGCGAAATGGTTCTGTAAATACGATTTTAGCCTGCAGGCTGTTTACTAAACCGCTTTGGCGTGGAATGCCAAATTTTTCTGAAAAATCAGAGTGAATATAGGCAATCGGCTGCAGTGATAATGAAGCGGCAGGGGTGCTGGGGGAATGTTGAAAAGAACTATGTTTAAAATGTGAATCTGTAGGTGAAAATTGTTTTTGTTCCATAAATGATTTCCTCAATGATTTCTTCAAATATTTGTATTGTTGTAATTTCGTTCATATTTTTAGTATAGTGGGTTCGATTTACAAATACAAGTGCAAAAAAGCTAATTGGGACAAGATAGAAATTGCGTAAAGATAGAATTTGAGTTATAATAAGTAATAATATGCCGGAATGAATGGATAATTTTTTAGAACATAAAGCAGCGAAAAATGTCCGGTAAATATAGGAGGATAAAAATGAGAGTTTTAGACAACTTAGTGCCAGAAAAGGTGTTTTATTATTTTGAGGAGCTTTGCAATATCCCACATGGCTCAACGAATACAAAAGCAATCAGTGATTATTGTGTGAATTTTGCAAAAGAAAGAGGTTTGGCATATCATCAGGATCCGGAGAATAATATTATTATCTTAAAGAATGGTTCAAAAGGATATGAGGATTCCAAGCCAGTAATTATTCAGGGACATCTGGATATGGTATGTGAGAAGGAAGCTGACTGTACGATTGATTTTGAGAAGGATGGATTATCTTTAGCAATCGATGGTGACTATATTTATGCAGAAGGAACTACATTAGGTGGAGATGATGGAATTGCGGTAGCAATGGCATTGGCAATTCTTGATGATGATACTCTGGAACATCCACCGATCGAAGCAGTATTTACTGTAGATGAAGAGATTGGTATGCTTGGTGCGGTAGCAATGGATTGTTCTTCTTTGAAGTCTCGTCTTATGTTGAATCTGGATTCTGAGAATGAAGGACATTTTCTTGTTGGATGTGCCGGAGGAATGAGAGTGGATTGTGAATTCCCAGCAGAGAGAAGACGTTGGAACGGTAAGCTGGTTTCTATTCACGTAAGTGGCGTGACAGGTGGACATTCCGGTGTAGAGATTCAGAAACAGGGAGCGAATGCGAATGTTGTTCTTGGAAGAGTTCTTTATGAATTAAAGAAAAAGGCTGATTTTACAGTTGTATCTGTAGATGGTGGATTAAAAGATAATGCGATTACAAGAAGTGCAAGAGCAATCCTTATGTTTGCACCGGGTCAGGAAGATCTTTTCATGGATATCCTTAAGGAACAGCAGGGAATCATTGAAAAAGAATACCATAAGACAGATGCAGGCATGTCTATTGAAGGATTTTTAGAGCTTTCTAAAGAGGATGCAGAAAGTGTTGACGGTGTGCTTCCTATGACGGATGTCTGTGGTAATGCAGTAATCACAGCACTTCGTACATTCCCTTGGGGTGTGCAGAAGATGAGTAAGGATATGGAAGGGCTTGTACAGACTTCTTTAAATCCTGGTATTTTAGAAACAAAAGCAGATACCGTTTCTCTTGTATTTTCTGTACGAAGCAGCGTAGCAAGTGAGAAAGAAGAGCTTTATGATAGATTAGTATGTTTGACAGAAAGTCTTGGCGGAAAGGTAAGCCGTTCCGGTGATTATCCTGCATGGGAATATGTAGAAGATTCCAAGCTCCGTATTTTAATGGGAGATACTTATCGTGAAATGTATAAAAAAGAGCCTGTAATGGAAGTAATCCATGCTGGTGTTGAGTGCGGATTATTCTCCGAGAAGATGCCGGGTCTTGATTGTGTATCTTATGGACCAGACATTTTTGACATTCATACACCACAGGAACGTCTCTCCATTTCAAGTACAAAGAGAATTTATGAATATACGGTAGAAGTATTAAAGAGGCTTAAATAGTGGAAAACAAACATAAGGTGCAGTGTTACGCTGCACCTCTTGAAGGGATTACCGGGTATATTTATCGTAATGCACATCATAAGTTTTTTCATGGAGTAGATAAATATTTTACTCCGTTTGTGACCCCAAAACCGAAAAAAGGCTTAAATACCAGAGAGAAGAATGACATTTTGCCGGAACATAATCAGGATATCGTAGTTGTGCCGCAGATTCTTACGAATAAGTCAGAAGATTTTATAAAAGTGGCACAGATGATGGGAGAGCTTGGGTATAAGGAAGTGAACCTTAATCTGGGATGTCCATCCGGAACGGTTGTTTCTAAGAAAAAGGGAAGTGGTTTTTTGTCAGATCTTGATGGGATGAAAGCTTTTTTTGATGAAGTTTTTTCGGGAGTGAACCTAGCTGTTTCTGTAAAGACAAGACTTGGCATGGAGAAGCCAGAAGAAATAAAAGACTTGATCTCTCTGTATAATCAGTTTCCGATTTCGGAAGTGATCATTCATGCAAGGGTAAGAGAAGATTACTATAAGAATCCGGTAAACTACGAGGCTTTTGCAGAAGGTTTTTCACAAAGTATACATCCAGTCTGTTATAACGGAGATATATTTTGTGCGCAGGATGTACAGGAAGTAACAAAGCGATTTTCTAAACTGTCGGCTGTGATGGTCGGCCGGGGAATGATCGCGAATCCTCAGCTTACAGAAAGTTTTGACTGTGCAGGAGACAAAAGCTTAGAATTTTCAAAAAAAGACATAGATTATGCCAGATGGAAGGCATTTCTGGATGAGTTGTGCTATGGATATGAATATATTATGTCTGGCGGAAGAAATGTTTTGTTTAAATTAAAAGAAGTATGGTCTTATATGATTCCACTTTTCCCGGAATGTGAGAAGTATGGAAAGAAGATAAAGAAGGCAAAGACAGTTGCGGAATACCATACGGTCGTGAATGCTCTTTTTCGAGAAGCAGGCGTGCAGTAGATTATGGTATATCCCCGGAGGTGAATAACATGTGGAAGAAAATAACAGCTGTAACGATGATTTGTATACTGTGTGCTTTTTTCTCTTTTCGTATTACAGATGCAGCAGAAGTATCAGGAACCAAACAGGATGTTACGGATTATAAACAGATATCCGCTTTGATATCAGATACATGGGATGATGATTATTTTGAAAAAATGGTAATTACTCCGGGAACAGATACGATGGAAAAAGATGGAGAACAGGAGCAGGTTTCAGATACATTTGATGTTAGTTCTTCAAAAGCAAAGAGTATAACAAAGTCAGAAGATGTTTTAGATAATTATCTTGATAAGCAGGATGGCGTATATGAAGTTAAAGAGAATATGGACGGAGATTTAGAAGTGACCGCACCATATCAGACGAAGCGTCTTATTGTGGAAAGTAATCAGGTAAAAGATACTTGTGGTGCATCAGAAGTTTATGTCAATGAAATGGACCATGAAACGATTTTACAGTATGATTCAGAGGAAAAAACGGAAGAAGCCTTTCAGCAGTTAAGCCGGACTTATTCATCCTGTTATCCGGATAAAGTAGTTTCTATTGAAGATTCTACGATGGGACTTCCTCTTTCTCAAGGGGGAGAGAATGGCCAGGGAACCTATTCCTGGGGAAGCGATTATATGGGATTGAATGAATTGAAGAAGCAGGCTGCCTCAAACGGGTATACAAGACGTGTCACTGTTGCGGTAGTTGACACAGGAATTGATACTTCCAATGTTTTATTTGCAGGACGAAAAGTTTCTTCACAAAGTTATAATTTCTTTGGGAATAATTATAATGTACAGGATACTTTTGGACATGGTACCCATGTAAGTGGAATTATCGCAGATGCTACGCCGGCAAATGTTGAACTGCTAGTACTTAGAGTATCTAATAATGAAGGAAAGTCTTCTTTGCTGACGATAAAGACAGCATTGCAGTACGCTGTCAGCAAAAATGCAGATGTCGTAAATCTGAGTATGGGATTTATTGATGTGAATGCCAGCTTATATGATTATCTTGATTCGACAATTGATAAGGCATATAATAGAGGAATTCCTATTTGCTGCGCTGCCGGTAATGGAGAAGGTGGAAGTAAAGGTGTGGATGTTCGTTATTGTTATCCGGCCTGCTATAGTAAGACAATCGCTGTTTCAGCAATTGATTATTCAAGCAAGCAGCTTGCCTATTACTCCAATCGTGGAAGTGCCATTGACTTTACGGCTCCGGGAAGTGGTATTGTCAGCGCTTACTATAAAGGGAACTTTGCGACAATGTCAGGAACATCTATGGCAGCACCTCATATTACAGCGGCGATTGCTTATTTAAAAATGATGCAGTCTAATTTATCGGTAGATGGTATTTATCGGGAATTAAAATTATACTGCAGGGATCTTGGTTCCAAAGGAAAGGACAGTTATTATGGATGGGGCTGTCCGATCATGACGAATCTGTTTCAAAGAGGAATCTCCCATAAGCGGTATATCGTTATTTTCCGTACAACACTGAAAAGTGTATCCAATGTAAAGAAGGGAATCAAAGTTAGCTGGAAAAAGGCATACGGTGCAGATTCCTATTATGTTTATAGAAGAAAGAATAAGGGATCATGGAAAAAGGTAGCGGTCGTGTCTTCTTCAAAAGATTTTTACATTGATAAAAAGGTTAAGCAGGGTAAGAAGTATTCTTATAAAGTACGGGCATATAACGGGGGCGTGTTTGGAGGATTCAGCTCAGTAAAGAAAGCATATTTCTTAAAGCCACTGAAAGAAGTAAAGGTACGGCGCAACACCAAAAGAAAAGCAAAGGTTTTCTGGAAAAAAAGAACATACACAACAACGTATCAGGTTCAGTATGCGACAAACGCTCGTTTTAAAAAGGCAAAAAAAGTATCGGTAAGCCGTAAAAATGGGAGCCTTATTACTAAACAGTTAAAAAAGAAAGTATATTATTTTCGGGTGCGCTATTCTTATAAAAAGGCTGGGGTGAAATCCTGGTCTGGCTGGTCAGAAATCCGAAAGATAAGAATACGTTAAGGAAACCTTAGAAGAGAGTAAAAGAGTAAGAATGAATACAGAAAAACAATCGGAAAATACAAATACATTTTCAGAACAGACAAAACGATTAGAACAGCAGATCAACTTTATCCGCGAGATGGATAAAGAAAAGTTTATTGGCAGGCAGACTTATTTATCAGATGGAAAGAGGAAAGAGAATGATGCGGAACATGCATGGCATCTGGCATTAATGACGTTTCTCTTATCAGAATATGCCAATGAACCGATTGATGTGTTAAAAACAATGGTCATGGTGCTGTTTCATGATGTGGTTGAAATTGATGCCGGTGATACATATGCTTATGATGAAGACGGAAAGAAGACCCAGGCCCAAAGAGAGCAGAAGGCAGCCAAAAGGCTGTATGGTCTTTTGCCGGAAGATCAGGGAGCAAAGTTAAAAGCAATCTGGGAAGAATTCGAGGCAAAGAATACACCGGAATCCAGATTTGCACATACGATGGATAACTTGCAGCCGGTCATACTAAATGCTACGACAAACGGGAAAGCCTGGAAGGAACATGGAGTATATCTCAGCCAGTTTATGGGGCGACAGGAAGATACACCAAAGGGTTCTGAGATATTATGGCAGTACGAGTGGGAGAAGCTTGTAGAACCATTTTTGAAAAACGGTACGATAAAAGATGATTCTCTTCGGGAATAATAATGTAAGGTAAGTAGCTTTCGTGTTAATAAGAAGAAGGATTGTAAATAAAAAATCTCAGTATAGTATTTGTGATGAGCATCACCACAGAGACTATACTGAGATTTTTATTTATATTTTTATATTTTAAAAGCCTGCCTAAAATCTTACTTAAAATATTATAGGAAGAAAATCAGCATATCGATTAAAAATACCGGAATCAGACAACTGAGTGACCAGAACATATATCCAAAGAAGGATGGCATCTTGATACCGTTTTCTTCTGCAATAGAGCGTACCATAAAGTTTGGAGCATTACCGATATAGGTATTGGCACCCATAAATACGGCACCACAGGAAATCGCCATCAGAACCACCTTCGGAATAAAACTGGTCAATGTTTGTACACCGGAGCTAAATCCAAGAGAAGCTGCGGTAGTAAAGAATACCAGGTAAGTTGGCGTGTTATCAAGGAAGCTTGATAGTGCTCCGGTTATCCAGAAGAACTGCCATGGCTGTGTCAATCCAAGATCAGCACCTCGTGCTTTCAGAATAAGAAGTGCCGGAATCATGGTGATAAAGATACCGATGAAAAGAATGGCAACTTCTTCGATGGCATCCCAGGTAAAGTGGTTGCTGTCTCGGATTTCCTTCTTTGTTGTTTTAAAAGAAAGATAGGCGGAAGCAAGTATCATTATAATTTCAATAATGGAAGCATAGGATAAAGTTACTCCCATGATCGTAAGTCCTTCACTGAAAACAGGAAACGTTGTAGGAAGGACACCGCTTAAAATAACTGCTGCAACAATGATAAGCATAAAGGCAATGTTGTGAGCACCATCTAAGTGAAGTTTGACACGCTCGCTTTCCGGACGAATCTCTGGTTTAAAACCATCAGCGATATCCTTCTTGTATGCTTTTGTATCAATCAGGAAAAACAGAGTAAGCAGGATAAGAACATTCAAGAGCATTACAGGAAGCAGATTAAGACTCCAGAAGAATCCAACACCGTTCATAAATCCCATTAAAAGAGGCGGATCACCTACCGGTGTGAGACAGCCGCCGATATTAGAAATAAGGAAAATGAAAAATACCATAATCTGCACTTTGCGCTGCCGCCATTTATTTGCTCTTATGATCGGGCGGATCATGAGCATACTTGCTCCGGTTGTTCCAATCCAGCTCGAAAGCAGGGTTCCGATGAGGAGTAATACAACATTTACTTTTGGGTTACCGGTCAGATCACCTTGTAAACTGATGTTACCGGCAACACAGAACAGACCAAACAGAAGAACAATAAAGGTAAGATAATCACCGAGTGTTACTTCTATTAAATGTTCTAATGCAATATGTCCACCGAAGATTACAGCGAATGGAATGAGAAATAAAAGAGACCAGAAAGCAACGACCCAGGGTTTATGCTTTTCCCACCATTCTTCTTTTATCAGAGGAAATATGGCAATACTCAGGAGCATTCCAGCAAAAGGAATACAACTCCAAAGAGGAAGTGTAGTTCCAAGTGCAGTATCAGAGAGCGCTCCGTCAGCAGCAAATACATGGAGTGGACTAAACAGCAGAAAAGCAGAAAGTCCGGTCAATAGTTTTTTCATTTGTTCAACCTCCTGTATCTTGGCTTGGTACTTATTGTAGCTTCACTAATACGGTACACCTTCGTATGAAACGGTATTGTGAAACTGCCATAATCTTATTATGGGCGCACTTCACCAAAATAATAAAATAACTAAATCAATACTAAGACGAAGCCTTTTTAATGTCAAAGGACAATCATTTGGATTTGTCTAAAATAGCACAAAAAGTTATGAAAAATGTTAGAAATTTATTTAAAAATAAATTAGGAAAAAACTTTTGTATCTGTTTAAAAATAGAGCAATGTTTGCTATAATATGACATATCATGGAAAAGGGAAGGATATAGGACGTGAAAGAAGAAATTAATATAATAAACCAGGTGAATAACGATACAACGCCAATCGTAAGCCTTTCCATTACGAGTCTGGATATTGAGGTGGAAGAGGGACGAGTTTACAAAGATTCCTTTTTCATTGAGAGTGAGAATAAGATTCCGATAGAAGGATATGTATGTACAACCAGCGATAAGATGGCAGTAGAAGTAGAGCGGTTTGCGGGAATCCGTCAGGAGATTCCTTTTTATTTTAAAGGCAAGCTGGCGACGGCGGATAGCAGTTTTGAAGGAGACATAGTTCTCATTACCAATGGGGGCGAATATACGATTCCTTACTCTGTCAAGGTCATACATAAATATATAGAAACTTCAAAGGGAAGAATATCTACGATGGAAGAATTCGTAGATATTTATAGAGAGAATCGAAAAGAGGCGATGGAATTATTTTTCCTGCCGAATTTTGAAAAAGTATTTCTGGAACATCTTCCAGAGCAAAAGAGCTTATATCACAGTCTCATGAAGAGCAGATCAAGAAGTCTTATCTTAGAAGAATTTCTTACAGCGGCAGGATATAAAGAACCGACGTTTCTTGAAGTATCTGGTGAAAAGATTGTAATGGAAGAGAGCGATACGCAGACTACTTTGTCAATAGCACTTACTTCAGCAGGATATGTAGAAGGAAGAATTTACAGTGAAAAGGGACAGGTTCAGCCATCTGTGAGCCGTTTTTCCAGTGATGATTTTACAGAAGGAACGTTTTCATTTACGATAGAGAAGAAACAGAATCTTCGGAATGGAAGCGATGTTATACGAATCGATACAGTTCGGCAGGATATAAAGATTCCGGTTGAATGGTGGACAGAGTCTTCTGCTTTGATAAAGGATAAAGAACAGAAGCTTTTATTAAAGAAGAAGCGGGCAGAACTTATGCATAATTATCTGTATTTTAGGACAGGAAGTATTGGATTTGAAGATTTTGCGGAAGATTCTGGACAGGTTTTAAAAGAATTGTATCGTTCTACTGAAGAGAATGAATGGAAGCTTTACCGAATGCATTTCCTGTTAATGGAAGAACAGCAGGAAGAGGCGAAGGCGGCGATGGAAGCTTTAGAAGAGATTGCACAAAAAGGCGGTTTTAAACCGTTAGAAGCGAATTATTTTCTTTATCTTAAAGCAATGTATTACCGGACTCCGGAGGTGATCAGCAAGGCGGTTACCGGAATAAGAGAGTTTTACGAATTATCAGAATATAAGGCAGAGGCGCTGTGGATGCTCATTTATCTTGACAGAGAATATGTGTATAATAAGCGGCTTCAGTATGATACGATACGACAATTATTTGAAGATGGAAATAACAGCAGCTTATTATACTTTGAAGCTTGTGATATTTTAAATGAGAATCCAAATTATATGGAAGAGCTTGGCAAGTTTGAAATCAGTATTTTCCGATGGGGAGTAAGATACGGCTATATTTCACTGGCACTTTCCTATCAGTTTGCCCGGCTTGCTTTAAAGATGAAGTTTTATAATAAGGCAGTATTTTATATTGCACAGAAGCTATATGGTGTTGAACCGGATGAACAGTTTTTACAGGTAATCTGTTCCCTTCTTATAAAAGGGAATCGAACAGGGAAGGAATACCATGAATACTTCCGTCTTGCAGTGGAGGCAAATCTTAAGATCATAGGATTGAATGAATTCTTTATCCGCAGTATGGACTTTACAACATATGATATTATTCCGCAGAGAGTGCTTATTTATTTTACTTATAGTAACAGCCTTGATTATCTGGAAAAGGCATATCTTTATAGTAATGTACTGCGTAATAAAGAAAGTTATGAAGAAGTATACGGTGCATATTATTCCAAAATGCTTCCATTTGTGGAAGAACAGCTGTTAAAAGGAAGAATTAATGAACATCTGGCATATCTGTATACTTGTTTTCAAAAAGAAGTTCTTGAAAAGCCGGATAACTGGAAGTCAGTATGTGATATTTTATTTTATCATAAGCTGATCTGTAATAATCCGCATATTAGTGGCGTCTATGTTTCCTGTCCGGAAACAGAACAGGAAAGATACTATCCACTTTCGGCGGGGGTAAGCAATGTAGAAGTATATAATAGTAGAGCCGTATTTTATTTTGTAGATAATAATGAGCAGAGATATGTCAGAGATATTCAATATCAGTTAAAGCCGTTCTTATCAACAGAACAGTTTGAAAAAGAATGGATTCGCCGTAACCTTTCTAATAAGAAGATTTTATTAATGGAATCAGAAAAGATGAACGAGGGAATCAAAGAAGATGGCATAGCCGTTCTTCAGCAGCTTACATTTAACGATGATTTTGTACGTTGGATTCAGACAGAGGCAGTTGAGAAGCTGCTTACCTATTATGAGAATCATCAGGAAAAGCGAAGCCTGGCCAGATGGCTTGGAAAGATTGATTACTCGAATATTTCTGTAGAATTTAGAAAGACATTAATGGATTATTATATGGAAGTCGGCATGATGGAGGAGGCTTTCTTTGGAATCGAATTATATGGATGTGATATAATGGGTTCCGCAAAGATTCTCCGTCTGGCATCCTTTGGTGCACAATATTATCAGGGAAAGAAGGATGAGGAAACACTTTCCTTAGCGTATGCGGCATTTATTCGAAAGAAGTGTAACAAAGATACACTGACGTATCTGATGAAGCATTTTCAGGGTGAAACAGCAGTGCTTTTGGATATTTGGGAAAGAGGCAGGCGCTTTGGCCTTGAAACGGCTGATTTTGAGCGAAAGGTTCTTGAACAGGTCATGTTTACTGGTAATGATACAGAAGGTGTATTTCCGGTATTTGAATCGTTCTATCAGACTAATGAGGGAGATGATCTGATTGACCGTTATCTGGAATATGCATCGATGAAAGAATTAGAAAGTTCCATGGAGCTGAATGATTTTATGCATATGGCAATTGGTCAGGAGATTGTAAATGGCCGCATGGAAAACCGACATTCCAGAATTCATTTCCTGTATTATTTTGCCGGAAGAGAAGAATGGTACGATACCATTAAAGATACGGCAGTATACATTATAGAAGGCTTTTTGCAGGAAAAGTTTTATCTTCCGATTTACCATGCGTATGCACAGTGGGTTCATTTTCCAATCTATTACAGAGAATTGACATTCCTGACATATAGAGGACGTGCAGGGCAGCATGTTATATTGAATTATCAGATTGATGGTGAACAATATTCTTTCCGTAATCTGAATTTGGAAGAAGTTCTTCCGGGAATGTATGTCTGTCATATGAATTTCTTCCAGAGAGATCATGTAAAGTATCGTCTAGAAGCAGACGGAAAGCTAGTTGCGGATGAGAATGCCCTGGAATTTGAAACATTTGAATATGAAGATGGAGAGGAAAGCCGTTTCTTTACATTGAATTATTTAGATACGGAAGAAGCATCACTGCCAGAGTTAAAAGAATATCTTTTAAAAACTTTTTTTGCAGACCAGTGTATGAAGCTTTTGTAGATAAACCAGTGTATAGTGGTTCAGAAAAACAGATTGAGAGGTTTATAATATAAATGGAAGAACTGGATACAAAAAAATATGCGGGAATTGATCTGGGGAAAACTTCTGTACAGTTTAGCATATACAGGGAAGGACAAGAAGAAATGTCCGAAGAAAGTTTCCCAATAGCAAAAGAGCAGCAAGAGGCATATATAGAGACAGGAATCCATCTGGTGGAAGAGTATATGAAGGAAAAAGAATATCAATGGTCTGATTATCAGGCGGTTCATTTTTCCATGCAAGATCCATCCGAAGAAAACAGAGATAAATTAAAAGAAAGTGTAAGTGAAGAGTTTTTAAAGTTTCATACAGTAAAGATCATCACACATTTCAGAGCATTTGCAGAATATGTATTCCATCAGGAACGAATTATGTGGGATCGCAATACACTTTTATTAGATTATCATGATAACCAGCTGAGTTATGTATTGATCGATCAGATACGCCGTTCAAGACAGAAGGCCTATCGGGCAGTAGAAAAACAGATTGATCTTAATGAATATCGGGTAGTGGAAGGAACACCAGAACAGGATGCGAATTTTGGACAGATGGTGAAGCGTTTTCTTGTAAAGACCCCGGCAAATATTATTTTCCTTACAGGAAGTGGATTTGAAGGAAACTGGATGAAGAAAACGCTGACCTATCTTTGTGCCGGAAGAAGAGTATTTCTAGGACAAAATCTGTATGCGAACGGAGCCTGTCTTCTGGGAATCCACCCGATCGAGCTTATGGATGAGGGAATGATTCTCATGGATGGACCGGATATGGTCTACCATACGGTGGGAGTGATTACAACAGAGGCAGGGAAGCCGCAGTATGTACCGATAACATCCATAGGAAGAGAGTGGTATAATACGCATGGCAGTGTGGATATTATTCTTGATAAAAGCCAGCGGGTAGATTTTTTCTATCATAATACGAAGGAAAATGAAATCGAGGGAGCTGCCTGTGATATAAAAGGATTGCCGAAGCGTCCGCCTAAAACGACGAGGATCCGCATAGAAGTTCGGTTTACTTCTTCGGTGGAGGGAGTGATTTTACTGAAAGATATGGGGTTTGGAGAAATGTTTCCGGCAACAGGAAAGATTACAGTCTTTCCATTTAAATTAATTTCGTAATTAAGTTAATTTCGTAATAAAAGATCATTACGGAGGGAAAGAGGTAAGGAAGATGAGAGAGTCACTTATCTGTATTGGTAAGATTGGAAAAAAAGGATATTATTTTGAAGATACCGGAATACAGATTTTTTCCTATGAGGAACTTTGTTATTATTTAAAAAGACATATGATCTGCTATATCCATACACTTCCCGGAGAGGATCTGCTCGTATATCTCAGGGATGAACTGGGGCTGGAAAAGTTATATAAGCAGCTGATTCGTCTGACAGATCCGGAAAAGGACCAGATGAAGTACTTTTCTGCATTATTTCGAGAAGGGCATTATTTTAATGAAGATGAGATAAGAGATATTTTAGATGAGTATCGAAGCCTTATGAATGCTCCGGTTTACCGGCAGAAAAAATGGATGGGCGACCTGCTTGTAAGGTCAGGCAGATCAGCAAGAGCGCTGGAAAGTTATCAGGAAGCTCTTGTAGAAAAAGACTTGGAAAAAAATGAGATTGGGCGGATCTATCATAATATTGGAATCGCGGAATCAAAACTTTTTCGTTTTCAGAATGCAAAGATTGCTTTTATCAAGGCATATCAGCATTTAGGCGAGGAGAAATCTCTTTTTTATTATTATGCGATTACGGCATTGTTAGAAGGAATCGAAGCAGCAGGAGAAGAATTGAAGGAATTTGAGGATTCCGATATGTTACTTGATGCATTTGAGGAAAAGTTTGCAGAATATCAGGAAGATTTTCAATATAATGCGGTATCGGAAATCTATAAAAAAATAGTATTTTTAAATGAAAATGGAAAAGAAGAAGAGGCTAAAATAAAGAAAAAGCGTCTGGTTCGAAGCCTGCAGAGAGATTTTCGCAAAGAAATAGAAATTTAAATAAAAAATATTAGTGACAAATGCGCAAATAAGTTATACTATGGTAGCTGGTACGTTATTTACGATATAACATCAGAGTTAGAATGTCAGGAGATTTATAGGGACATACCAATAAGGAATGCCTGGCATATATGATAAAAACTAGGAGGAAACCACAACATGGCAACAGAAATGAACAAAACCTACAATCCATCAGAGATTGAGGACAGACTTTATAAAAAATGGATGGATAAGAAGTATTTCCATGCAGAAGTAGATCGCAGCAAGAAACCATTTACAATTGTAATGCCGCCGCCAAATATTACAGGGCAGCTGCATATGGGACATGCGTTAGATAATACACTGCAGGATATTCTCATTCGATTTAAGAGAATGCAGGGATATAATGCTTTATGGCAGCCAGGAACAGACCATGCAAGTATCGCAACTGAGGTAAAGGTTACAAACAAATTAAAAGAAGAAGGCATTGATAAAGAAGAACTTGGACGTGAAGGATTCTTAAAGCGTACCTGGGAGTGGAAAGAAGAGTACGGCGGACGTATTGTCAGCCAGTTAAAGAAGCTTGGTTCTTCCGCTGATTGGGACAGAGAACGTTTTACAATGGATGAAGGCTGTTCTAAAGCAGTACAGGAAGTATTTATCCGCCTTTACGAAAAGGGATATATTTATCAGGGCTCAAGAATTATCAACTGGTGTCCGGTATGCCAGACATCTATTTCTGATGCTGAGGTAGAATATGAGGATCAGGCAGGACATTTCTGGCATATTAACTATCCGATCGTTGGAACAGATAAATATATCGAGATTGCGACTACTCGTCCTGAGACAATGCTTGGAGATACTGCGATTGCTGTACATCCGGATGATGAGAGATATAAAGATTTAGTTGGAAAGATGGTACTCCTTCCAATCGTAAATAAGGAGATTCCGATTGTTGCGGATTCTTATGTAGATAAAGAATTTGGTACAGGTGCAGTAAAGATTACACCAGCACATGATCCTAACGACTTTGAAGTTGGAAAGCGTCACAACTTAGAAGAAATCAATATTTTAAATGATGACGGAACGATTAACGAAAATGGTGGAAAGTTCGCAGGAATGGATCGTTACGAGGCAAGAAAGGCTATCGTAAAAGAGTTAGAAGAAGAAGGATATCTTGTACGTATTGAAGCGCATGAACATAACGTAGGAACTCATGACCGCTGTCATACTACAGTGGAACCAATGGTGAAAAAACAGTGGTTCGTAAAGATGAGCGAGATGGCAAAGCCTGCGATCGAAGCAGTAAAGAACGGAGATCTTCGTTTTGTACCGGGTCATTTTGACCGTACGTATCTGCACTGGTTAGAGAATATTCGTGACTGGTGTATTTCAAGACAGTTATGGTGGGGACACAGAATTCCTGCATATTATTGTGATGAATGTGGGGAGATTGTTGTAGCGAAAGAAATGCCATCCGTATGTCCAAAGTGTGGATGTACTCATTTTACACAGGATGAGGATACATTAGATACATGGTTTAGTTCTGCTTTATGGCCATTTTCCACATTAGGCTGGCCGGAAAAGACAGAAGATCTTGATTATTTCTATCCTACGAATGTTCTTGTAACAGGATACGATATTATTTTCTTCTGGGTAATCCGTATGGTATTCTCAGGATATGAACAGACAGGTAAATGTCCATTTAGTGACGTACTTATTCATGGTCTGGTTCGTGATGAACAGGGCCGTAAGATGAGTAAGTCTCTTGGAAATGGTATCGATCCATTAGAGATCATTGAACAGTATGGTGCAGATGCACTTCGCCTTACATTAGTAACAGGTAATGCTCCGGGTAATGATATGCGTTATTCAGAGAAGAAGATTATTGCAAGCAGAAACTTCGCTAATAAAGTATGGAATGCTTCCAGATTTATGTTGATGAATATTGAAAAAGCGGACTTAAGCAACGTATCTCTTGCAGACCTGACACCGGCTGATAAATGGATTTTATCCAAAGCGAATTCTCTGGTAAAAGAAGTGACAGACAATATGGAAAAATACGATTTCGGTGTTGCTGTTGCCAAGTTAAATGACTTTATCTGGGAAGAGTTCTGTGACTGGTATATCGAGATGGTAAAACCAAGACTCTATAATGAGGAAGATACGACGAAAGCAGCAGCGCTCTTTACATTAAAGAAAGTATTAACGATTTCTCTGAAGTTGTTACATCCATATATGCCATTTATCACAGAAGAAATCTTCTGCAGTCTTCAGGATGAAGAAGAGTCCATTATGGTTTCTGAATGGCCTGTTTTTGAAGAAGAGTTTGACTTCAAGGCTGAAGAAAATGAAGTAGAGATGATTAAGAATGCTGTAAGAAATATTCGTAATCTTCGTGCAGATATGAATGTACCACCGAGCAAGAAAGCAAGTGTCTATGTTGTATCTGAAAAAGAAGAAGTTCGCAGAGTATTTGAGGATTCTAAAGTATTCTTTGCAACACTTGGATATGCAAGTGAAGTTCATGTACAGGCAGATAAAGCAGGCATTGCAGAGGATGCAGTATCTACAGTGATTCCTGATGCAGTTATTTATATGCCGTTTGCAGAACTTGTTGATGTTGAAAAAGAAATTGCCCGTCTTGAAAAAGAAGCAGGCCGTCTCGAAGGAGAAATTAAGCGTGCAAAGGGAATGCTTTCTAATGAGAGATTTGTAAGCAAAGCACCGGCAGCAAAGGTAGAGGCAGAAAAAGAAAAGTTAGAGAAGTATACTGCAATGGCAGCACAGGTTGCGGAACGTCTTTCTCAGCTTAAGAAATAAATAGCGATAAGAAGGATTTAGGAATGATGACATACAGCGAAATGGAACGGGAGCTCAACGAGATTCCGAAGTTCGGTGCAAAAGCAAGCCTGTCTAATCTTTCCGCTTATCTTGAACTGGCGAATCACCCGGAAAGGAATCTCCGGGTGATTCATATTGCAGGGACAAATGGTAAGGGCTCCGTCAGTGCGTATATTGATTCGATTTTACGGCAGGCAGGGTATACGACTGCATTGTTTACTTCGCCTCATTTAATAAAAATTAATGAAAGATTTCGTATTAATTTTAAAGAATGTTCCGATGGAGAGCTGATCAACGCCTGGTGCAGTGTAAAAGACTATATGGTGAAGGGCGAGGAGAAAGGTTTGCAGTCGCTTACGTTCTTTGAAATACTTTTTTTTATGGGCATGCTTATTTTTTCACAAAAAGCAGTAGATTATTGTATTTTGGAGACAGGACTTGGAGGAAGACTGGATGCAACCGTTCTTTCAAATCCGGTACTTTCTGTCATAACTTCCATTAGTTATGATCACACAGAAATTCTTGGTGATACGATAGAGCAGATTGCAGCGGAAAAAGCAGGAATCATAAAAGAGGGGATTCCAGTTGTCGCGATTGACGAAGAAAATGGTGCTTTTTCGGTAATCGAAAGAACTGCGAAAGAAAAAAATGCGCTTGTTTATGGGCTGAAATCGCAAGAGCTTACAATTTTAAAAAAATGTGAGAATACGATTGATTTTTCTATCAATAGCCGTTATTATAAGATAAGCAACTTAAAAGTAAAAAGTTATGCTTCCTATCAGGTGCAGAATGCTGCCTTAGCGGTACTTGCCGTAAAGGTTCTTTTACCGGAAGTATCACAGGATGTGATAAGAGAAGGAATTGTAAAGATGTACTGGCCTGGAAGGATGGAAGAGATTGCAGAGAATGTTTATGTGGATGGGGCACATAATCCGGGAGCGGTTCATCAGATTTATAACAGTTTGACTGATTCTGATAAGGAGTGGCTCTTATTATTTGCAGTTTGTTCAGATAAAGATTATTCTGAGATGATTCGTGTACTAGGCAGGCTTCCCTGGAAGAGAATATACATTACAAAGATTGACAGCGCAAGAGGAGCGGATACTGCTGCAGTAAAACAGTGTTTTAAAGAAGAGACAGCAGGGTGTCCGATATACGAATACGATAATGCAAGGACAGCATTTGAGACAGCTTTAAAGGATAGAGAATATGAGAATCTTTTATGTCTCGGATCACTGTATTTGGCAGGAGAGATTAAAGATTTTGCGACAACAATTTTTTGAAAGTGAGGATATATCATGTTTGATTTTGATTTAGAATTAAAGAAATTTAAACCAGCAGTAGGTGTTGAGATTGGAGAAGATGAACTTTTTAGTGATGACGTTAAAGATATCACTGATCTTGTAGAAGAACTGGTATCAGAGCGTGAAGGAAAGAAAGCTTCTAAGTAAAGCTCATCTGATAGAAATAAAAGAAACAACAGTCTGATCTAGGAGGAATTCAATGAAGTGTATTAAATGTGGTCGGCCAGTTGGTGTGGGAAGATACTGTAATGCCTGCGGCTTTGACAATAAACACATAGCGAAAGCGTTAAATACTGCAGATTATTATTATAACATCGGTCTTGAAAAGGCGCAGATGCATGATTTAAGTGGAGCGGAGATGTATTTAAAGAAGGCTCTTACTTATAATAAGTCTCATAAGAATGCAAGAAATCTTCTCGGTCTTGTTTATAATGAGATGGGTGAAGGTGGCAAGGCATATATCCAATGGAAAGTCAGTGCGAAGCTTTCTTCCGTAGAAGAGAACATCGCGAATCTTTATATCAAACAGATGGAAGAGCATCCAGCAGTATTTGAAGAGATTAATGAAACAGCAAAGAAGTATAATGCAGCACTTTCCTATGCAAAGCAGGGAAGTGATGATCTTGCGATGATTCAGGTAAAGAAGGTACTTAGTGTCACTCCGAACTTCGTGAATGCACATTTATTATTTGCTTTACTTCATATGCGTGCAGGTGATAATGCCTCTGCACAGGCAGATTTAAATAATGCCCTTGCGATTGACAGATATAATACGACAGCTCGTCGGTATTTAAAAGAAATCGGAGAGAATCCGGAAACAGTGGCAGAGAAGATTCCTGCAGATGCTTTAAAGCCGGATAATGAGAATCTTAAAAATGTTCGTCCAGTAGACCATTATGAAGATCCGAATAAAGAAACATGGAAACAGTTTGTTTATATGTTAATTGGTCTTGCAATCGGCGTTGTTGCCATGTTTGTACTTGTTATTCCAAGCGTTAAGGCAAGTGTAAGTGTTGATTATAATAACTTAAAGAAGGAATATAGCCAGACAACCAATAAAAAAGATGCAGAGATCAATACATTAAAGGATGATAAGAAGAGTCTTCAGAAGAAGAATAAGAAGCTTACAAAGCGTCTTAAAGTATATGAAGGTTCTAATGGTGAGGACAGTATGTATGACAGCATCTTAAAGGCAAGTCAGGCATACTCAAGCGGTAACTATGTAGAATGTGCAAAACATCTTTTAAAAGTAGATAAAGACTCTTTACCATCATCTACGGCAAAGAAGTTATATACATCCATGAAAGATAAGGCATTCCAGAATGCAGCTACACAGTTATATAACAGTGGAGATGCATCTTATAAGTCTTATAAGTATGAAGATGCCTTAGAAGATTTTGAGTTATCTTATAAGTATGATAAGAGTTACAGTACACAGTATCAGATCGCAAGATGTTATACAAAGCTGAATAAGAATACAGAAAAAGCGAAAGAATATTTCTATGATATTATTAATAATTCCGGAGATAGTGATCTGATTCGAAAAGCTGCGAACTATGGTCTTGGAATGACAGTGAATTCTGCAAAAGAAGCAGCAGCCAAAGCAAAGGGTGGCAGCACGAAGTCTTCTGATTCAAAGTCAGACAGTGATGATGACAGCACAGATTCTTCTGAATCCAAGAAGAGCAGTTCAAAGAGTACAACAGAAGAGGATTTTAGTACAGATACTGCTGATGATAACGAATAATTATTGCTATTTTTAAAAACATTATAAATAAAAATAAGTTCGACAGAATATGTCGGACTTATTTTTTTGTTTTTTATAGAATGATACCAGGACCAAAAAGTCAGAAAGGGAGGCAGTGTCAAAATGAATTGTTGTCATGTAAAAAATCAATGTCTGGTCATTCGTCTGCCAAAAGAAATTGATCATTGTCAGGCGGAGCAAATAAGGCAGGAATGTGAGAGAAGTTTTATGAACTTTATTATCCGGGATATTATTTTTGATTTTTCGGATACCTCATTTATGGATAGTTCAGGAATCGGATTAATACTTGGAAGGGTGAGACAGATTCATCCGATTAATGGAAAAGTATATTTGTTTGGCGGGAATGAAATTATTCGAAAGATGCTGGAAATGTCTGGAATACAGAATGTAGTTACCGTTTTAGACACGATTGAAGAAGTAAAGGAGGTATACGAATGAGACAGGCAGGAGAAACAGGAAACAGCTTAAAAATGGTGTTCCGAAATCATCCGGAAAATGAAAGAATTGTCCGGACAACGGCAGCCGTTTTCGTATCTATCTTAGACCCGACACTAGAAGAAATCTCAGATTTTAAAACAGCAGTTTCAGAAGCAGTTACTAATGCTATTATTCACGCATATCCAGAGTCCGGTGGAGATATCGAGGCGTATTTTAAGCGGGAAAATAAAAAGATTACAGTGATCATCACAGATTATGGTGTGGGAATCAAAGATGTGAAAAAATCAATGCAGCCATTGTATACAACGTTACATACACAAGAACGCTCTGGTATGGGATTTACATTCATGGAAGCTTTCTCAGATGAGATAACCGTAAAAAGTGAACCGGGGAAGGGGACAACTGTAAAACTCATAAAAATCATGGGAAAGGGGGAAGAGTGTGGAGAGGACCTGTGAATTGATCAGGCAGGCAAAAGAAGGAAATAAAAAGGCACAGGAAATATTAGTAGAAGAAAATACAGGATTGATATGGAGTGTAGTAAAACGTTTTCAGGGGCGAGGGTATGATAAAGAAGATTTGTTTCAGATTGGAAGTATTGGTCTTTTAAAATGTATTGACAACTTTGATCTTGAGAGAAAAGTAAAGTTTTCCACATATGCTGTTCCGTTAATTATGGGAGAAATCAAACGGTTTTTAAGAGACGATGGTCTTGTAAAAGTAAGTAGAAGTCTGAAAGAAGCTTCCTATAAAATAAAAAGAGAGAAAGAACATTATGAAAAATTATATAATAGAGAACCAACATTAAAAGAAATCGCAACAACCTTAGATATGGATGAATCCGATATCCTTATGGCTATGGAATCCGGTCAGGATGTATGTTCACTTCATCAGGTTATTTACCAGAATGAAGGAGATGAAATTCATTTAGAAGATAAATTGGAACAACAGTCGGACTTAATTGAGCAGACTGTAGATAATATATACATACAGGAACTACTGCAGAAATTAAATGAACAGGAAAGGAAACTAATTGAACTTCGGTATTTTCAAAATCAGACGCAGGCTGTTATTGCCGGAATCATGGGGATATCTCAGGTACAAGTATCAAGAATGGAAAAGAAGATATTAGAAAAATTACGAATGCATTCCTTAAATTAAACAGAGAAAAAGAATTTCAGATTATAGCTGTATTGTGGCTGCAATCTGAAATTCTTTTTTTGTTTGTGAATACCACAAGGAATAAATTCTGTTTAGATATGGTCAGAGCGAGGAATGAAAATGCGTAAGATTGGTATAATATAGGATAATGAATGTTTTTGAAGATTGCGAGAGTGCAAAGCACATAGCAATCTGGCATCAAAAGGTCAGTTTACACGATAAGGAGTTTGACTTAGTGACATCTTTATATCGAAATGAGGATGAAAAAATAAGCATGAAAAAATGAGTATGGAGAAAACAATTATTTATTTAAAAGCGGAGCAAAGTTCTTATGTGGATCATGAAATGATTCATATCGGGGATATTGCTTCTGTCTATTGTGGGGATAAGAAGAAGGAAGAGGAGATTAGAAATATTATTTTGTACGAGTTTGATGAGAACAAAGAAAAAGAAGGACGGATTTTTCTCTCTATTTTGTTCGTAATTGAAAAAATATCTGAGCAGATTCCATGTGGTGAAGTTCGTAATGTGGGAGAATTGGATATGGTTGTGTATTATAAGTCTAAAAATGCAGGGAATAAGAAATGGGTACAGACAGCGAAAATTTTATTTATCGGTGCCACATGCTTTTTTGGAACTGGAATTACGGTGATGGGATATAACAACGATGTGGATATGGCAAAAGTATTTAGACAGTTGTACAGAACATTTGTGGGACAGAAACCAGGTGGTCCTACTTTTGTGGAATTGTTCTATTCCATAGGACTGGCATTGGGAGTTTTTTTGTTCTTCAATCATGTTCCGGGAAAAAAAGTTACAAATGAGCCGACACCGATACAAGTGCAAATGCGGCTTTATGAGCAGGATGTAAACCAGACTTTTTTACTGGGTGCTTCAAGGAAAGGGGAAGAACTAGATGTCGCCGGTAACAGTCGTGATTAATAAGATTCTTTTAGGCTGGGTTGCCTTTGGTGCCGGTTTTGCGGTAGCAGGAGGTTTTATTGCCTTCATCAGTCTGATCGGAATCGTAACAAGGCTTGCAGGGATTACAAAAACAGCAGATCATATCCCGGTCTATGAAAATAGTATGGCTATGGGAATCCTTCTATTTAATTTATTATCCTTGTATCAACCGGTATTTTCCTGGATTTTTCCTGTGACCGGATACAGCATTATGTATCTGTCAAGTTTGTTTACAGGGATTTTTGCAGGATGTCTTGCCGGGGCATTGGCAGAAGTGGTAAATATTATTCCTATCTTTTCACGCAGGGTAAAATTAAGAAAAGGATTTCCTTATATGGTAAAAGCGGCAGCGCTTGGGAAATGTATAGGCTGTCTGATTCAATTTTATCTTTTTAATCTGTAAGATATCAGAGTCAAAATACTTTTGCCCTGGCATCATCTGCAAAAATGAATACAAAAATAAGAATACTTTTATAAAATCAGGAGATACTTTCAAGAGGTATTCATGAAAAAATGACAAGAGCTTTAAAGGGGGAAGGAATATATGAAAAAGGAACTTACGAATCAGGAGTATGCCAAGAGAGTAAAGCAGTTAACACCAAAGTTTAGCTCCTTTTCAAATTGCTGGCATGCATTTGTATCAGGAGGTGCCATCTGTGTTCTGGGTGAAATCATACGTCAGATTGCATATAACAAAGTGGGAGTAAATGAGGAAAATTCCTATATTGTAGTCAGCATCTGCCTGGTATTTTTGAGTGTGATTCTAACTGGGTTTCAAGTGTATGAGCCACTGGCAAAATGGTGTGGAGCCGGAACGTTAGTTCCAATTACAGGATTTGCGAACTCGGTTGCCTCACCAGCGATTGAATATCAAAAAGAAGGACAGGTTTTTGGAATCGGCGTAAAAATTTTTACAATAGCAGGACCTGTTATTTTATATGGTGTATTTAGCAGCTGGGTAGTAGGAGTAATCTATTGGCTCTTTTCTAGATAAAATATTTTGCAAAGTAATTCCCAGTAATATATAATGATATTAGGGTCAAAAGATATTTTGCCCCTAACTTGATGCCACGAATTACTCCGTAGCTAACTAGACTACCGTAATTCTGAAAATAACAGGGAAAAGGATTCCCTGAATTTCAAGTCGAGCAGCCGCGAGACTTGGCGCGTGATTCTGGTCAGCGTAAGCTGACATATTCTTTACAGAATCACTGCGCATCCTCGCGGAGCGTTTATCTCAGTCGGAGATTGGACTCCCACTGAGACAAATTTGCTGTCACTCACCACCTGAAAGAGGTGGGAGTCTTCTCGACTGAGATAAACATTTGGAGAATGAAATGACAGGAAAAGAACATTTAGAAAAAATTATCCTATCGATGGATTTGAAGAAGGAGTTACACCAAAAAGTATTTGATAATTATGAGGAAATGCTCAGGGAAGGATTTAGAGAAGGGGATGCATTGTTTCTTGTAGCAGCGTATTTTACAGGTAAGCCAGATGAGACTATCGGCCCATTATTACGAAGACTTAAAAAAGTAATGGAAAGTCGGGAGGATATGATAAGTGGTGCAGTATTAGCAGCATCCTATTATGGTATAGAAGAACTTTCTATGCGTCTTACAATTTTAGAAGAGGGAGTAAGGAATTTATATACAGACCAAAAGTGTGTAGAAGCGCTTACAGGAAGTATTATGATTGCTGACGGAGGACCGGCAGAAGTAGCCAAGGCAATTCAGTGGTATATGTTTTTGATGAAGAATCAGTATGATATGAATAATGAACGTATGGCAAGGCTGCTTGGAATATTGGCAGTAATCTCTTCACCAAATATCCTGGGGAAAAAGATGCTGAGCAAAATAACAGAGAAGATTGAGCAGAACACAAAAGAAGAAAGTGCAGCAGACGAAGAAACAATCTTTTTTGAAGAAGCCTGTCAATTTATCAAACAGTTACAAAGGCAGGAAGAAGAACGTGTAAATAAGATGGAGAGAACAAGTTACAAGATGTTGACAGGCGAAAAGAATGTTACGGCATCGGACTTTGATTATAGTAAAGAATATCATCAGGAAGAAGAGATTAGTCTGAATGGAAGTAACCTTTTTACCGGTATGAAACAAGAGGTAGATATTATTTTATCAGCGATATATTTTGATTTGGTGTAGACTGAGATATAAATAATGAGACAGGTAAAATAGAGAAAAGCCTGGAGTCAGGGAAAAAGAAAGACGAGGTACATAGTGAAAAAGAATTATAAATTAACAATATGCTATGATGGCAGCAGGTATTATGGGTGGGAACACCAGCCGGACAGAGATACGATACAGGGAAAACTGGAAAATGTATTAACGAAAATGTGTGGAGAATTCATAGATGTACTTGGTGCCGGCAGAACGGATGCAGGAGTGCATGCAAGAGGAATGGTTGCGAATGCAGTATTTGATGCAGCAGATAAGGAAAGAGGCGGCAGGGAACGGACACCAGATGAAATTCGGGAGTATATGAATCGCTATCTTCCAGATGATATTGCGGTAAAGGAAGTGAAAGAGGCATCCGAACGATTTCATGCAAGATATAAAGCGGTTGGTAAGTTATATCGTTACACTTGTTATGATGGTCCGGTAAAACCAGTATTTCAGAGAAAGTATGTAACGGTTTTAGAAAAAAGACCAGATTTAGAAAAGATGCAGCAGGCGGCAGCCTATCTTGAAGGAAAACATGATTATAAAAGTTTTTGTGGAAATCCTCGGATGAAGAAGTCAACAGTACGAGTTGTTGACAAAATCGAAATTACGAGAAAGGGAAGTTTTATTTACTTTGATTTTCATGGAACAGGTTTCCTTCAAAATATGGTGCGGATTCTTGTTGGAACACTTTTAGAAGTAGGAAAAGGAAAGATAAAACCAGAACAGATTCCGGACATACTTGAGGCAAAGAACCGGCAGATGGCCGGACCGACAGCTCCTCCACAGGGATTATGTCTGATTAAAGTGGATTATTAATTAAGAAAAACAGATGAAACGGGATAAAGTATAGGAAACGTATAATTATGACGATACTTTATTCCGTTTTTTGTTTTTCTAATGAAAATATCATACATAAATTTATGGAAAAGGGAAAATACTATTCCTGAAATTTCTATGGAGAGGTGGTATTATATGCTGCAAATGAAAGGAAAACAGAGCGTTTTATTTCAAGAACCAGTGAAAATAATGAGTCATGCGTGTGTGGGCGGAAAAAAAGAAGGGGAAGGGCCCATAGGGAAACATTTAGATTTAATTGTAGATGACCCGATGTTTGGAAAAGAAAACTGGGAAGAGAGTGAAAGCAGTTTTTTAAAGACCGCAGGTGAGATTGCTATTCGAAAAGGAAAAAAGAAAAAGGAAGATGTGAGAATGGCTTTTTGTGGGGATTTATTAGGACAGCTCATTGCTTCCTCTTTTGGAATTGCTGAACTGGGAATCCCTTATTACGGAGTGTATGGAGCCTGTTCTAGTATAGGGGCAGCCTTATCTATTGGTGCGATGACGGTGAATGGAGGATTCGCAGATTTGGTATTGACCGGTTGCTCCAGTCATTTCGCCAGTGCGGAAAAAGAGTTTCGTTTTCCTCTTGGATATGGAAGTCAGCGGCCGTACAGTGCGACCTGGACTGTGACCGGAGCAGGAGCTTTTTTACTGAATACACAAAAAGGTGACGTACAGATCCGGGGGATAACAACAGGGAAGATTAAAGATTACGGTGTGCAGGACCCATTTAATATGGGAGCGTGTATGGCTCCGGCTGCAGCAGATACTATTTATCAGAGTCTGTTGGATTTTGAGATGAAACCAGAAGATTTTGATCAGATTATTACAGGAGATTTAGGAAGTGTAGGTCAGAAGTTGTTATTTGAACTTCTTGATGAAAATCATAAAGATATTAAGAAAAACCATATGGACTGTGGAATGCAGATTTTTGATGCAGGCAGTCAGGATACACACGCAGGTGGCAGCGGGTGTGCCTGCTCTGCGCTGATGTTATCAGCAGTGATTTTACCTAAAATAGCCAGTGGAGAATGGAAAAAAGTTCTTTTTGTTCCAACAGGAGCGTTACTGTCTCAGGTTTCTGCGAATGAAGGACGGACAATTCCGGCGATTGCACATGCAGTATGGCTGGAATCCGGAAAGGAGAAAAAATGATATATGTAAAAGCGTTTGTAGTAGGAGGAATTATCTGCACATTAGTACAGATCTTTTTGGATCATACAAAGTTAATGCCGGGAAGAGTAATGGTGTTACTCGTAATAACAGGAGTAATCCTTGGGGCGGCAGGCATCTATGAGCCTTTAATAAAATGGGCAGGATGCGGAGCAAGTGTTCCGCTGTCCGGATTTGGATATAACCTGTCCAAAGGTGTGATAGAGGCAGTAAAAGAGGAAGGGACTATTGGTTTATTTAAAGGAGGATTAAAAGCCGCCGCTGCCGGTACGAGTTCTGCATTGATTTTTTCTTATCTGGCAACACTTATTTTCCAGCCTAAAATGAAAAAGTAGCAGCAACAGAGGGATATGAACTATCGCAGGATATTGATTATTTTAGTCGGTTTTTAAATTCCTGAATAGAAATTCCCTCTACCTTCTGAAAGACTTTCTGAAGATAGCTGCTCTCATTAAAGCCGAGCATGAAAGCCACATCGGAGGTATTATGAGTAGTAAAAATAAAGTTGATTTTAACCATTTGAATTTTACGAAGACGGATATACTCCATCATACTAATGCCAAACTGATCACGAAAAATACGGCTAAGATATCCCTGGCTTATCATACTTCCTTCTGTAATCTGTACTAAAGAGATTTTTTCTTTAATATGTTGTTCGATAAAAAGGAAGACACCTTCTAGAATACTGTAACGCCGTATGCTTTTTTGCTGATAAATATAATCTGCTATCTTAAAAAGCCATATTTTCATAATTTCCTGATTGATAAGCCAGGTATCAGGTAAAGGAAATAAATCGGTGACTTCATTGTGTGGGCTGGCATATTCAAGAGAGTCTAAGAGTCCCTGTCCAATTTCGATAAAAGTTTTTTTCAGGGATTCTATGTTTGTATTCTGATTGGAATAAATCTTGTTGATAATATCAGAAAGTCCGGTATAAGTTTTTGAAAAATTCTGAGAATTCATCAATTCTAAAGCTAGAGAGAGATGAGGACAGATACTTTCAAAAGAAGAAAGAGAAAAATTCTCCAAATAATGATTAATATCAAGAATGGATACCGGTTTGGAAAAGTATTTCTTTATATGCAGTTCCATTGCTTCTTTAGCAAAGTGAAAATCCGAATAAGCAGAAAGAATACATATTTCTGTTTGTGGAGAAACTTCTTTTATTTTTTTACTGGCTTCAATCCCCGTAATTCCGGGCATGATAATATCCATAAAAATCAGATGTACAGGATAATGGCGGCAGATAGAGACAGCCTCAGAGCCACTAGCTGCTTCTCCTATAATCTGAAAATTTTTAAAACGTGAAATCATAGCACGTAACGTATCTCTCATTAATGTGTCATCATCTACAATTAATACATTATACATTACATAATCCTTTCCTCGTGAGATATTGGCAGTTTAATTATATCATGGATTTTAGAATTATCCTGATAGCTTTCCTTGATCTCATAATCATTACCAAAAATACTGTGAAGTCTCTGGCGGATATTTTTGATCAGAGAGTGGAAGGTTGTGTTATCCGGAAAATTTTTGAAAGAAGAAGCAGGATTGTCTTCTGTATGCTCCGGATTAAAATCAGATACGATATCAATAATTATGTAGCCGTTCTCATAGGAGATACAAATAGCAATGTCAAGATGTCCGGTATTTACTGTGATCAATGATGCAGCCCGGTCTAAAAAAGGAAAAAGGATATGGGAAGGTATCCGTAACATATCTATATTCTTTTTTATCGTAATTGAATAAGTGAGCGCATCTTCATATTTGATTTTAAGCATATCGAAATAAGATTCAATTTGTTTTAATTCTTCTGCGAGTAAAATATTATCTCCTGTGGTACATAGACTGTATTTTAAATATTGAGCCAGTAAAACTGCCATTTGATTTGTTTTAACGGCATTTTCCAAAATAGAAAGATTGGAAATGTCAGTAAGCAGGGATAAAATAAAGTGAGGGTTTAATTTTGCCTTCATATAATTAAGCTCTTTTGTAAGAGTAGAATTTTCATATTCGAGTTCCTCAATTCGGGAAGAAAGCTTTTTCTCCTGAACTTTGTGGGAGTGATATTGCTGTTGGCGGAGCATTTCATTTTCAGCAAGCTGGTTTATCATCTGATAAATAAGTTCAGCAATATTTGAAAACTTTTCATATTCATAGACAGGAAGCTGCTGGAAATATTCATTAATCTTTGTCTGATCTTCTTCAAGGTATTCTGGATGAATAAGACCGGAAAATCGAGGAATATCATCGGGGGCATCGTTGCATCTTACCTGTCCGGAAAGAAAGCCGCCTAAGAACTTTCCATGAACAATAATGGGAATGGCAACTTCTATTAATCCGCATGGACAAAAATAGATGCAGTATTTTCGGGTAATCGCAGAGCGGACAATACCAAACGCATCTGAAAGATTACATAGTTTCCCGTTATTTCCTCTTTCTCTTGTAAACTTGCAAAAAGGGGTAAAGGAAGTCATAGTAGTGAGTGGTTCACCACGAAAATCAGCAGTAACGAGACCCAATCCAGTAACTTTAGCAATAATGGATTGTAAGTTTTCTAATGTCTCTTTTCCAAATAATTCAAGTATGCCGACATCGGTGTCAAAATTGTCTCTGTTTTCTTCGTCATTGTTGGCAAGTAAATCTTTTTCGGTATGCAATGCAATCTCCTTTCTAAAATACTCAAAGGGGTTGTCACAGTAAGAGGATAGGATAAGACCTCCTGTGACAGCCCCGGAAAATTTATGATGCAAAAGGATTATAAATTAAAAATCAATAAGTTTCTAAAATAATTTTTGAAATTAAATTTTTATGTTTGTTTACTCAGTTCGTGTTGATTAAAATTTAGAAATGCTGTTCTGTTCTGCTGATAATATCATCCTGAACTTCTTTTGCAAGCTCAGTAAACATTGCGCTGTAGCCGGCAACACGTACAACTAAATCTTTATAGTTTTCTGGATGTGCCTGTGCATCAAGAAGAGTTTCTTTGTCTACAACGTTGAACTGAACGTGCATTCCCTTCTTATCAAAGTAGCTTCGGATAACAGAAGCAAAGTTCATTAATCCCTGATCTCCGGCAACTGCGGAAGGAAGGAACTTCTGGTTATAAAGAGTACCGTTAGAAGCAACTTCGTGGTCAAGTTTTGCAACAGAAGCAGCGGCAGCAGTAGGTCCCTTTACGTCTTTACCGGCTCTTGGGGAACAACCGTCAGCCAGAGGCTTTTTAGCAAGACGACCATCAGGAAGAGCGCCGACATCTTTACCAAATAATACATTAGCAGATACAGGATAGATACCAGCCTGGAACTGACCGCCACGAGGATTTCTGTATTTTTCAACTTCATAGCAGTAAATTTGTGCACAACGTCTTGCAATCATATCAACTTCGTCAATATCATTACCAAAACATTCTGTTGCATCCATCATAGCACGAATACGTTCGTATTTTTCATTGTTGCTGCATACAGCAGGAGCAACGGCAGCAGTAGACTGTTTACTAAAACTGATACCTTCTTTTCCAAGAATCTTACAAATCTGGTCATATAAGTCTTTTTCGATATCTGTTTCAGCGGATGCAGAGCAAGGAGCAGTATCACTATCTACAGGATAACCGAAGTTGGCATCCATAGCTTCTTTTAACTCAGCAAATGTGATGTCTTTATTGTCAAAGACGTGCTTTTTAATTGCGTACACAGAGTCTCCACTATCGGCAACACCAAATGCCTGAGGACCGGTAAAGTTGTATTTTGCACCACCGGCACAAATACCTTTCGCGTCAGAGATACAATCTGCAACAAAGCTTGAAAGGAATGGGAGTTCGCCACGTTCCATATGTGCATAGTCTACACAGTTATCAGCTTCAGCCACGTAGTATACAAAATATTCGATCTGTTTCTGGAAGGCTTCCATGAAGTCTTCTAAAGTATTAAATGTATCAACTTCACCTGTCTTAGGTCCAATCTGAAGATCGCCAACTTTACCATTATGAATAGTAATCTCGAGAATCTTAGCAACATTTACGAAAGCTGCATCATGCCAGCCCTGTTCTTTTCCAGGAACAGAAGGTTCTACACAGCCGATCAGACCGTAACCACGTGCATCATGAAGGGAGATTCCGCGGTTTGTAAGTGCAGGAATAATAACTTCATCATTATACATAGCTGGAAGTCCATAGCCAAGTCTGGCAAGTTCGCATGCACGATAAAGGAATTCATCCGGAGTTCCCTGCCATACACGAATTGAGAAAGATGGTGCGCTAAGACGAAGGTGGGCAACTGTTTCCATCATCATGTAAGATAATTCATTTGTTGCATCCATACCATCTTCAGTTTGTCCACCGGCACCGATATTCTGAAATACCTGGAATCCGGCAAATGCCTGTGCGGAAATCTGGTCACGTACTTTATTAAGATCATTTAATTTTACGAATACACAGTCTAACAGTTCCTGAGCAAAATCTTTAGTAATGGAACCATTTGCAAGATCTTTTTCAAGATATGGGTACATATACTGGTCAAAACGTCCCGGAGATTCAGAATGTCCACTGGATTCTACCTGAAGGATCATCTGTGTGATAATGAAGGACTGACATGCTTCATAGAAGTTTGTAGCGCCATTTGCAGGAACATTTTCACAGTTAGCAGCAATCTGAAGTAATTCTGCCTTTCTTGTTGGATTTGTTTCAACAGCAGCCATTTCTCTGGCTTTATCAGAATAACGTTTTGCAAAGTTGATAGCAGCAGATAATACAGTGATAACAGCTTTACAGAACTGTGTTTTCTGAATGAATTCAGGGTCGTTACAATCAAAGCTTTTCAGCGCTTCTACAGCATCCTGAATAATTGCCTTATAACCACGACGGATGGCTTTATCGTAATCAATGATAATATGACCAACACCACCAAAGAAATAGTTACCTACGGTAAAGATACCATTAGCAATACATTCCTGTGTTTTTTCGGACATATAGCTGGAAGCAAGGTCACTGATCGTTTTATCTTCCCAGTACGGAAGTACTTCCCTTAAAGTAGCCTTGTCTTCTTCTGAAATTTTAAATGGATCAGCCATTCTGGTTTCGATTGTATCGAATTCATCCATAACCCATTTGTAAGAGTTTTCAGGGAAAAGCTGGCAGGAACGAACCGCTTTTGTAAGAGTACCAACAACAAGTTCGTCATCTCGAATGGTAACAGTTAAATTATTTAAAATATTTTCCAATGCTTTTGCGCGGCGCATGATCATTGGAAGACCTTCGGTTGCCTTGTAAGACTCTGTAATCAGTACAGCTCGTTCTGCTTCGATACAAGGAACAGCATTAACAATCATACTTCTAAGACGTTCAACTCGATCAGTTGGTTTTGAAAAACCTTTTGCTAACATAAATTCATCCTCCTTTAAATCTGTATGTACTCTCGGAGTTTTTCTCACAAAATCAAGCACAAAAAGATTCCGAGAGTACATTTGGTTAATTGGTTTTCCTGTGTCAATGTATCATTATACGAAATACATAATATAATTATATTGTTTACAGGAAAGGAATACCAATACGGAACAAACCAAAAAAAGGATTTTCAAAACTAATTCAAGTTTAACTTTTTAAGTGAAAAATCGAGTAGTAAAAAAAGAGATATTTTGTTGGAAAAAATGAAAATAAAAATGTTGAAAGAATAAAAAAATATCCTATCCGGACAACAAAAATACCGGATAGGATATTTTTTTGCGCTGTTTGACACGCATCTTAAAGCAAGAATACCAAGGTATTCTGGAATGTTGTGAAATTATTGATTAAGTATTTTTTTAATCTGGTTACTTATATCATCTGGAGTAGTGATATTATTGTTATTCTGCTGTTCCTGCTGTTTTTTTAATTTATCTTCCTGTTTTTTCTTTTTCTTTTCCTGCTTCTTTAAATACCATTCATTGGTATGGATATTACATTTCTTCTTGTTAATATCAATATTCAGGAAGTAAGGTTCATCCTCTGTTTTACCGGTAGAATGTTTTGGTCTCACGCGGAAGACTTTAGTATATCGGAACTTTTCAGGACAGAACTTCTGTGCAACTAAATGAGATTTAGAACAGAAGGTGACAGCAATATGTGCATCACAACTGTCTTTTGGTACAGTGCCGGGTGCAAAGTATTCTGTACGAACCATAGATTTTTGAGGATCCTTTGCACATATATCAGGAAGAGGCTTTTTACCTGATTTCATACAGATAGAAGCCTTTTTAATGCTTTTGCATGCAGGAAAGTTTTTTACAGACTGTTTCGTTTCTTTGATGATACGGTCCATAATCTTTTTCCAGATTACTTTATGATAATCTTTATCATTATCAAACGAAGTGTTGTAGTCGTACCCGGTCCACACAGAAGCTGTGTAGTAAGGGGTATATCCGCAAAACCAGTAATCGTAATTATTAGATGTAGTACCGGTCTTTCCAGCAGTTGCCATATCAGAATCAAGCTGCGCTTCCCTGCCGGTTCCCTTCTTTATAACATCTTCCATGGCATTTGTAAGAAGCCATGCAGTTGACTTTTTCATTACCTTTCGGGAAGAAGTTTTATTACTGAGGAGAACATTACCATTACTGTCTTTTACTGTAGTGTAAAGAACAGGTTTGTTATAAGTTCCCTGATTAGCAATTGCAGCATAGGCAGCAGTCAGTTCAACATTCGTTACGCCATCGGTGATTCCTCCAAGAGAGAGTGATTGGTTCACATCACTTTCATAAGCACCATTTGTATTTACACGATTATTTACTAACGTTGTAAATCCAAGCTTTTGAAGAAAGTCAAATCCAACCTGTGGGGTAAGATCTGTGATTGCCTTTACAGCTACAATGTTATTAGAATCGATAATGGCATCACGAAGTGTCGTGAGTCCCTTGTAGCTGGTAGATACATAGTTTGTAACTTTCTGACCATTTTCATAGCGGTAAGGTGCATCATCAAATACGGTTGCGAGTGTCATACTTCCGGTATCAATGCCAGGGGCATACGTCGATAAAATCTTAAAAGTAGATCCTGGCTGGCGCTTTACAGAAGTTGCCCTGTTTAAGGCAAGATCATCTTGTTTCTGACCACGTCCCCCTACGAGAACTTTTACCTGACCGGTTTTCTGGTCAATTAAAGAATAAGAAAGCTGCGGTTCCATAGAATAGTGTATGGATTGCGACTTCTTTGCATCCCCTTTTTTTATGACAGACTTTCTAAATGTCTTTACGGCAGCCTTCATTTCTTTTTTGGAATTATAAATTGTTTTATAACCTGGATCCTTTTTCTTCTTACGGAAATAGGCAGCTACATTAGATTCTGTATAAGTACTGGTAGTACCGTCTTCATGTGTAACTTGAAGCTTATACTCCAGGGAAAACTTTGTGTCTACCGGATAATTATCAGGATTGTTAATTACAGAATCCGCAATCTTTTGCAGCTTGGTATTTTGCGTGGAATAAATACGAAGTCCTCCACGATAAACAAGCTGATAAGCCTGAGACTGTGTATATCCTTTTTGTTCCTGTAGATCAGAAACTACTTTAGTGATTACAGCATCTGTAAAATAGGAATATACAGAATTCTTTCGTCCTTGTGCTGTTTTATTCGCAATTCTTGCATATACTTTATCTTCAAGAGCAGATTGGTACTCCGTATCTGAAATGTAGTTTAACTGGTACATTTTTTTCAAGATCAGTTTACGTCTGGCATCATTATCTTCCGGATAATCAACAGGGTTTAAGAAAGTTGGATTCTTTGTGATGCCAGCTAATACAGCACATTCTGACAACGTAAGTTCATTTACAGACTTGCCAAAATAATACTTTGAAGCGGCTTCCACTCCAAGATTTCCCTTACCAAGATTAATTGTGTTTAGGTAATTAGTCAGAATATCTTCTTTGTTGTACTTTTTCTCAGCGATTATAGCAAGATATTGTTCCTGAATCTTTCTCTTTACTTTTGCGATAATATTAGTCTCTCCGCCAGCTTCAAATACATTATTCTTAATGAGCTGCTGGGTAAGAGTACTAGCACCCTGTGAAGTAGATCCGTTTTGGATATCTGTCCACAAAGCACGAAGGATTCCCTTGAAATCAATGCCATCATGCTCGTAAAAACGTTCATCCTCAATGGAGATAAATGCATTTTTTAAATTATCGGGAATCTGTTCATAGGCAACAGGAATTCTGTTAGAAGAATAATCAGAAAGCTGCTGCACTTGTTTATTGTCATCATCGTAAACAATGGTGGCAGAATACTTCGGTGCGAGAGAAAAGTCTTTTGGTGCACTGTCAATGATTCCTCGAAAGGAGCCGTATAGTAAACCGGATCCACTGACGATTACAGCGCAGATCAAAATCAAAACAATCCGAAAAACAATTGCAGAAGCAGTAGTTTGCTTTCGCTTCTTTTTGGAGAATACTTCTTCTCTTTTCTTTTTTATAGATGGTTCATTATAATTCATAAGTATATCCTATTATCGGATGAAACTCCTATCTTACAGGAACAATTTCGATCCAGTATCCGTCAGGGTCATTAATAAAGTAAATTCCCATAGAAGGGTTTTCGTAGCAGATACAGCCCATCTCTTCATGCTTCTTGTGGAATGCATCATAGTCATCTGTTTTAAATGCAAGATGGAATTCTTCATCGCCAAGGTTATAAGGTTCCTTTCTGTCTCTCATCCATGTAAGTTCCAGATTGAAGCCTGTTCGACCGTCACCGAGATAGACGATTTTGAAACTGCCATCACTGGAATCTTTTTCGCGGACAACGGAAAGACCGATTGCTTCCTTATAAAAAGCAATACTTTTTTCAAGGTCTAAAACATTAAAATTAAAATGGTTAAATTCAATCATAGTGAGCCTCCTTTAACATATAAAACATATATTTGCTATGTTTTGTATTATAACATAGAAGAACGTACAGGGCAAATTTACAAATTTACAAACTTCTTCTTTACAAAAACCAGAAAGATTATATAATAAAAATGGAGTTTTGCGTAATTACCTGAATAGAAAGATTTCATAATGAGAGGAAGGAGAAGAGATGAAGCAAAGAAACAAGCCAAAAAGAATACTTTTACTGACAGCGATGCTTATGTTTGCATTTGCATTCTTTCGATTTAATACGATTGATGCGCAGGCTGCAAGTAAATATACTATTTATGTAAATCGAAAGACAAATCTCGTGAATGTAACAGATTCAAGAACTGGTAAGCTTGTAAAAGCAATGTATTGTTCAACAGGAAAGAATTACAGAACGATAAGCGGTACATATAACACAACAGCAAAGTATAAGTGGCGTGCATTGATACATGGTGTATATGGACAGTACAGTACAAGAATACATGGTCCTTATTTATTCCATTCTGTACCGTATTATAGTGTGAATAAGAGTAAGGTATCCACGAAGGAATATAATAAGTTAGGGGTGCAGGCATCGGCAGGATGTATCCGCCTGGCTGTTACTGATGCAAAGTGGATATATGATAATTGCAGGATTGGAACAAAGGTTGTTATAGGCGAGAGCCGTACCTTAAAGAAACCGGCACGCCCTAAAGTAAAGGTATCAACAAAGCGTAAAGCATGGTGGGATCCAACCGATCCGGATACACGTAATCCATATCGTCCGAAGCTGACATTAAAGAAAAAAGGAAAAAGAACGATTGCTTACGGAAGTACATTTGAGATAAAAGATGTATTAAAAGTAAGTTCGCCGTATGCATCCGCCTCCGCTTTACTTGAAACATTAAGTGTAAAAGGAAGTGTAAATACAAAAAAGGCTGGGACATATAAAGTGAGCTGTACGATTACAGACCCATATACAGCCGTAAGCGTAACGAAGATTTTTAAGTTTAAAGTTGGCAAAAAGCCGGTGAATACAACAACAGAAGTGAAAGTACCGGAAAAGGACAGTACGCAGATAAAAACACAGAAGTAGCTAACTATCATCCACCCTTTTGTTAAGATTAAGATAAGAACAAAAGGAATTGGATATAATTATATTATATTTTATGATGCAGGAGGAAAAACCTATGGCAGAACCTTATAACCATAGAGCCGTTGAGCAGAAATGGCGCCAGAAATGGGAAGAGAACCCGATTAACGTAAATGATGGAAAGAAACCGAAATACTATTGTCTTGATATGTTCCCATATCCATCAGGAAGTGGACTTCATGTAGGACATTGGAGAGGATATGTAATCAGTGATGTATGGAGCCGTTACAAAATGCTTCAGGGATATTATCTGATTCATCCAATGGGATGGGATGCATTTGGTCTTCCAGCAGAGAACTATGCGATCAAGATGGGAACACACCCTAAGATTACAACAGCATCCAACATTAAGAATATTAAAAGACAGATCAATGAAATCGCTGCAATTTATGACTGGGATATGGAAGTAAATACAACAGATCCAAACTTTTATAAATGGACACAGTGGATTTTCGTAAAAATGTTCAAAGCAGGTCTTGCTTATGAAAAAGAGATGCCAATTAACTGGTGTCCTTCCTGTAAGACAGGTCTTGCAAATGAAGAAGTAGTAGACGGATGCTGTGAGCGTTGTGGTTCTCCAGTAACAAAGAAGAACTTAAAACAGTGGATGCTTCGTATTACAAAGTATGCAGACCGTCTTTTAAATGATCTTGATAAGCTTGACTGGCCGGAAAAAGTTAAAAAGATGCAGACAGAATGGATCGGTAAGAGTTACGGTGCAGAAGTAGATTTCCCTGTAGAAGGAAAAGATGAAAAGATTACCGTATACACAACAAGACCAGATACTCTTCACGGAGCAACATTTATGGTATTAGCGCCAGAACATGCCATGGCTAAAGAACTTGCTACAGATGAAACAAGAGAAGACGTAGAGAAATATATCTTTAATGCTTCTATGAAGTCGAATGTAGACCGTCTTCAGGATAAAGAAAAAACAGGAGTATTTACAGGCTCTTATGCGATCAACCCATTAAACGGAGCAAAAGTACCAATCTGGTTATCCGATTATGTACTTGCTGATTACGGTACCGGAGCGATCATGTGCGTACCTGCTCACGATGATCGTGACTTTGAGTTCGCTACTAAGTTCAATATTCCGATTATTCAGGTAATTGCCAAAGACGGAAAAGAAATCGAAAATATGACAGAAGCTTATACCGAAGCAGCAGGAACAATGATCAATTCCGGCGAGTGGAACGGAATGGAATCCTCTGTACTTAAAAAAGAAGCTCCTCTTATGATCGAGAAGATGGGAATCGGAAAGAAAACAGTAAACTACAAGCTTCGTGACTGGGTATTCAGCCGTCAGCGTTACTGGGGTGAGCCAATTCCAATCGTACACTGTCCAAAGTGTGGTGCAGTACCGGTTCCAGAAGAAGACCTTCCATTACTTTTACCAGAAGTAGAAAAATACCAGCCAACCGGAACGGGAGAATCCCCGCTTGCTGACATTACAGAATGGGTAAATACAACATGTCCATGCTGTGGCGCTCCGGCAAAGAGAGAAACAAACACCATGCCTCAGTGGGCAGGATCTTCCTGGTATTTCTTACGTTATATTGACAGCAAGAATAATGAAGAATTAGTAAACAGAGAAAAAGCAGATAAGTACCTTCCGGTCGATATGTATATTGGTGGTGTAGAACATGCCGTATTACATCTGTTATACTCCAGATTCTATACAAAGTTCCTTAATGATATCGGAGTAATCGATTTCGATGAACCATTCAAGAAGCTCTTCAACCAGGGAATGATCACTGGTAAAAACGGTATCAAGATGAGTAAATCCAAAGGAAATGTCGTATCCCCAGATGATCTTGTAAGAGATTACGGATGTGACTCCTTAAGAATTTATGAACTCTTCGTAGGACCACCAGAACTTGATTCCGAATGGGATGACAAAGGAATCGAAGGTGTAAACCGTTTCCTCAAACGTTTCTGGAAACTTGCTCTTGATAACAAAGATAAAGATGTAAAAGCAACACCAGAATTAATCAAAGTACGTCATAAACTTGTTCATGATATCACAAACCGTCTGAATACCTTTAGCTTAAATACAGTAATCAGTGGATTTATGGAATACAACAATAAACTGATGGAACTGTCGAAAAAAGGCGGTGTAGATAAAGAAACATTAGAAACATACATTATCTTATTAGCACCATTTGCTCCACACGTTTCCGAAGAACTCTGGGAACAGTTTGGACATACCGATTCTGTATTCCACGCAACATGGCCAGAATACGATGAGGAAGCTATGAAAGACGATGAAATCGAAATTCCAGTACAGATTAACGGAAAGACAAAATGCACAATCGCCATCAATCCAGATGGAGATAAAGACGAAATCCTCGCAAAAGCAAAAGAAGCACTTGGGGATAAAGTCAATGGAACAATCCGCAAAGAAATCTATGTACCGGGAAGAATCGTAAACTTAGTTATTAAATAATAATTTGCTGGGGACACAGACGCCGCTTTAGTAGAAGATATTGAGCTGAATTGTAGTTAGTCTTCTAAAGAAAAAAGAATTGTTATAAGTTAGATTTTGTTCCGTTGCGCTAA
>OGQN01000119.1_pt1 | contig 77145 bp, 96 predicted proteins | sample 1553231 | NCBI WGS metagenome assembly OGQN01 (sample SAMEA2579950, study PRJEB22360) | human gut metagenome | biome: human gut; feature: human-associated habitat; material: faeces | place: Denmark | collected 2008/2010 | reverse complement strand
TTCCAATTTGCAACCACTTCTTCTACTTGTGCAGCTCTTATTTTTAGTCCTGAATCTTGTGCTTTTTCTATGAGTCCACTGTCACTAAATAGTACATTTGTTGATACTCCTGCTAATATTAATAATACTACTATTGTCATAATTGTTCGTTATGATAAATTTTTAAATTTTAAAAATTAACACAATCTCTAATGTCTATTACATTTTCATTCTTATTAATATTTTCATTTAAAATACTAAATTTATAATATATTTTTATTTCTTTACTTTCAGATACTGTGATTTTATCAACTAATGATACAATCATCTCTCTTGTTATTTTTCTTGCTTTAATAAAATCAGACACTTCTTTTTTCAAATCAACCTCTTGTATTGTCTCATCTTTTTGTTTCTGTAATTCTACAATAAGTTCTTCTAGTTCTTTTTTCCTATCTAAAGTTGATATGTACATTCTTTCAAAATCTTCAACGTTAATTATAGCATTTAGCTTGTCCTCATATAATTGGTCAATCTTTTTATTCATCAACTCGATTTTTCCTTGAACTGTTGCTATTTGATTTTGTATCAAGTTTTTTTTGTAGGTATTGCTATCTTTTACTTTTTGGGCTAGTTCAAATAATTCTTCCTCTTTCAAATAATTTTTACATCTTTCCTTAATTACTTTTATTACTTCGTTAGTCAATTTCTCACAATTATTAGAATGTGGTGTACATAGTTTAAGTCTAGTCATAGACGCATAAGTATTACACCTTAAATATTGTATAACACTTCCAGTTTTTTGTTTCACTGCTAGTATACTTAATTTTTTACCACACTCTGCACATTCTAACAATCCTTTTAGTAAAAAATCATGCTTATATAATCTTGTTCTTTTTCTACTGTCTATCATTCTTTGAACTATATCAAATGTTTCTTGGTCTACAAGTGGTTCATGCATACCTCTAATTTCGATTTGTTCTTCTTCTGGTACTTGTATAACTTTCTTGCTCTTATAACTTACCTTTTTAGATTTACCATTTATAACATAACCTAAATATGTCCTGTCTCTTGCAATTCTTATAACAGATGTTCTGTTCCATTTTCTCTTTATCTCGTTACAAGTTCTAGTATGAACATTTCCTACTGATTCTGATGGTACAGGAATGTTATAATCATTAAGCCATTGTGCAACATCTGTCGGTAAAGTTCCTATTTTAAGCATTTGAAATATTCTTTGTACTATTGGTGCAGTTTCTTCATTTGGAATATAGTGATTCTTATCATTAGGGTCTTTTCTATATCCGATATTTTGGATATGTTGCCATTACTTTTCCTTGTAATGCTTTGTTATGTTTTCCATCTCTAGTCTTTTTTGAACAATCTCTTAAAAACCATTCATTAAAAAATGCTCTAATTTTTATATCATCATGGAAATTTGCTGATGTTTTTGAATCCAAATTTTCATTTACAGCAACAAATCTTACACCTTTTAATTGAAAATATTCTTCAATATAATCGTCTATTCCTGATGCAACTCTTCCGAAATCTAGATAGATCTTTTACAACAACCATATTTATATGTCCTGCATCAATATCATTTATCATTTCTTGAAATCCAGGTCTGTCATAAAAAGCTCCACTTTCTCCATCATCTATATAAATTTTATATACTTTTAAATGATTTTCTTTACAAAAATTATTCAAAAGGTTCTTTTGATTTGTTATGCTTCCACTTTCACCATATATTTTTAAATCTTCTTTTCTTTCGTTGGATAGTCTTACTAGTATACCTACTACATACTTTTCAGGATTACTAATCGTTATCATTTTTCCTCCCCTCTGCTGATAACGTAGTTTCCTATCCTCGATTATTTGTATTATAACTCTTATTTATTATTATTCAAGTCATAATTGCTATTTATTATATCTTTTATATGTGATTTAAATATATTCTTTAAAACACTTTTTATATCTGGTTTTTCTTTATCAAAAATCTCAATTATTTTATATTCTTGTTTCATAAGAGCCCTCCTAATAATATGATAGAAACTATCTCAACTTAATAACTTTTCCAACTAATATGTTTAGGTACATCACTACCTACAACAATTCCTCTTTTTAATACATAACTTTTAGTTTTTGCATTATAATTATATATTGATGAATTCCAATCTCTATATGCTCTATTCGAAATTGGCTTTCGACCACCTGATAATTCTCTACTTGCTTGTTCGTGTGCACTTTTCAATATAGCATAATCAGAATTTGCCCTGTTTTGTTCTCTTTTATAAGTCATATATTGTTTTGTGAATTCTTTATTTTTTCTTTTGTTTCTATTTTTTCTAATCTCTTTTTCTTCGATATATTTTTCATTCTTTTGTAATACCTGCGTAACTGCACTTTTAGAAACTCCAAGATAGTTTGCAATGTCTACCACTCTAAACTTATTTTCAAAATATAATTTAATAATTAATTCTTTATTACTTTTCATAGATTTATTACTACCTTTACTTAACTTTTTACTAACAACTTTTAGATATAAAGAAACTAATAGAGCTAAAATATAACTCTATTTAATGTCTATATTTTTTGAGTGGATTTACCTTCTATATCTCTTTTCCTTATCTAAAATTATTACTGTAAAGGAAATAATGATTTATTATATTATTAAAATATAAATCATTTATTTTCCTTTACAAATAATATTTCTTAATCTAATAACTTCTTTTGTTCCAAACTTATCATATAGCATTTTTATTTCGCTTTTTAATGTTTTATCAGTCAGTTCTGTTGAACTATTTTCAAGTGTATGCACTGCTAATTGTGCATAAGCAATTGTTGCATTAATGTCCATTAATTCTTTATTTTCCATAACATCCCCTCCTTTTCTACAGGGTATGTTCCAAAAAAATCATTGAATTATGGCATCTTTTAAAATTTTTTTATTTTTTTCTATTTTTAGTTAAAGAATGATGCAAGGATATTATAATTTCTTGTAGACAATCTTCTTGCATATTTCCTACTTTCTTTGCTTTTTCTTTAATCTGTGGTATATATTTACTTATTATTTTTTCATACTCTAAATCTGTTAATGAATATGAATTAAATTTATTATCTTGCTTCATTTTTTTTCTTTACCTCCTCAATTTTTCTTTCTGCTGATTTCTCTCTCCTCTTTACAGTTTCCCAATCTATGTTAATCAAAAAAGCTACTTTGTTCATAGATAAACATTGAATATTTAACAAAAAGAACACCAACTTTTCATTATAAGTTAGTGTTCTAATATATTTTTCAAAATCCAATTGCATAGCTAAACTATTCAATTTTTGCACACAAATATCTTGTTGCTTTCTAGAATATTTATGCCCAATATTCCATGACTCTATTTCTAATAAATTTACAGCAAAATATTTTTCCTCAATAAAAGGTAATTTATCTTGAATATTTACATCATCTATTGAATACTTTTTAGCTTTAAGTTCTTTAAGGTTATTTCTTATAAACTTAAGATACGCTTTTTTAATTGCTACTTTTATATATTTGTCTTCTTCCTCTGTTAATTTTTCAACTAAATAATTCTTCCTTTCCATATGCTATTCTCCAATCTTTTCAAATTGGACAAATATCTAAAAGAGAAAGGAAAACATATAATTTTATTTTTTCTCCACTTTCTTTTTTATTTCTACATATTTCTATTCCTCCTAACAAATAGTCTTTAAATTTTATATTTTAGTTTTCGTTTGTTTCTTAAAATTTATCTAACTGTAATTTATTTCCTCTACTCTTCAAGACTATTTGTCCTGATTGGAATTATAAATTGTAAAATCGTTTAATTGTGAAATCGGCGATAGCATGTTGATGAACGGCGATGAATGGTTAATTTATATTGGTTAGTTAATTTTTTTCAATTCACTATTGTGTTTACATAATTTTTGTGGTATAATATTTATGATTTTAAAGTTAGGAGGATTATATGACAAAAATTCTCATAGCCAACCAAGATATAGCTGAAATTAATAAAATTGATTCTTATTTTAATAATAATGTAAATTTTAAGATTTACACCACAAATTATGGATTATCTGCATTGGAACAATATAATAAGGTAAATCCAGATATTTTTATACTGGCTACCAATTTGAAAGATATAAGCTATAATGAAATCCTTAAGAAGATTTCAAGTAATATTAATGAAAAGTTTAATTGCAATATAATTCTACTTTCTGACTCTCCAGATGAAATTTTGCACCTTGCTAATATCTCTAAACTATATGATTTCTATATAAAACCTTACGATTACAAATCTTTATTTAATACTATGGAAGAAATGTCAAAAAATAATTTAGACAAAAAAATAGATTTGTTATTCTTAAAAACAAGAATACCTCTAGGTTCACCTGCTTCTGATAGAGTTAGAGAAACAATTTCAAAATGTTATCACTCTCCTAGATTATTAGGTAATTTGAATCAGGTATTTGCACTAGTTGCAAATGATTTTAAAACAACTAATGAAGGCATTCGTTCTTCTTTTAGAACAACTTTGAAACCACTAAATGTAATAAAAGACAACATTAATGCACCTAATTTTGCTATCTTCAATCTTTTTCCCAAAGGTGAAGATTTAACTCCAAAGAATTTTCTAGATATTAGTACATTTTATTTACACAATGTAAAAAAATAATCTATAAATTTTCAATATTTGAAAATTTATAGATTATTTTTATATCTCTTTTGTTTTTTCATACTCACTAATTATGTTTATAATATTATCACTAATAGGTTCTGATATCAGTGCATTTAACTTATTTCCAATTTCATCATATATTTCATTTACTTCTTCTTCTTTAATTTCACGATTTATAATTAAATTAAAAATTGGAATATTATTATCTAGCTTTTCTTTTGAATTTTTTATAATATCATATCCACTCATATTCTCTAAATTATATTGTGCAAAAACAATTTCTGGTTTTAAGTTTACTATTTTATTATATGTTTCAATTCCATCTCCTGCTGTTCCTATAATGTCAATATATTCTAATTCTTTAATCTTATTTACTATTTCATTCCTTAAATCTGCGTTATCTATCGCAATTAAAGTTTTTATTTTCTCTTTCAAATTATCAAAATCTATTACCTTTTCATTTAATACATTTCCCAAATAGTGATCTTGTCCATTTTTTGTAATTATAAGGTCTGAATTTGGTAAAACTACTATGCTTTTCTCGAACTCATTTTGTTTTTTATATTCTACCTTTTTTATATTCTCGAATGTTTTTAAACTTTTAATTCCATTTTCTAATTCTTTTTCCGTTATTTTAAATAGTTTCTCGTTTTCTAATGCCCTCTCTCTTATAGGCATGAACTTCAGAAATTTCCACTTTTCAATTCTATAATTATTTAAAAACTCTCCTAATTCTTCTAGTTTATCTACATTTTGCTTACTAACTACCGTATTTATTCCAATTTTAATTTTCTTATTTTTTGTTTTTTCTAGCAAATTCTTGATAATTTCAAAATGGTTATTTTCTTTTCCTAAAGCTGTATTTATATCATTTTCGATAGAATCAATTGACAAATTTATCTCATCTAGTATATTTAATATGTCATCTACATATTCAGTATCATTTTTAGATAAGAATATTCCATTAGTTACAAGTTTGTTATATAATCCCATTGTTTTCGATTTCTTCATCAAATCTCTAACATTAGGATAAAGGACAGCCTCCCCCCCAGTCCATGTAATTTGATTAATTCCACTTTTTACTAAATTATCTAATACCTTTTCATTTTCGCTAAAAGACAAATCTGGTATATTTTTAAATCCAAAACAATATCCACATTCTTGATTACATTTTGTGGTTATCTTCCAACAAACCTTTCTTTTCTTCATCATTTCAACCTTACTTTCATATTAATTTACATAATAATTATATAATATTAGTATTTGAAAGTACAGTTGAAAAAAACTAATCTAAATTAGATTTTTTCAAATATAAAAAGATACTCAAATTTGAATATCTTTCCATACCTTATTTTGTTCTTAAATATTCTTTTATAAATATTTTGTCCATTTTAGTTAAATATTGATTCATATATATTAAATTTATTTTTGTTTTTGGCAGATTTATAGGCAACTTAACTTTTTGAACAACATTATTTTTTATGAATTCTTGAGCTGCCTCTTCCATCACATACCCTATTCCCTGTCCTTGTTTTACCTCCTCTATCCTCATTTCAGTAACATCTGCCTGAATATCCGCTGTTATACTCACTCCATATTTTTCTAATACTGTCATTAATTCTTTAGTAGAATTTGAATTTTCATAATTTAATATATACTTATATTTTTCTAAATCTTTAATATTTTCAACATTTATTTCTTCTTTTGAAATAAATACATTGTTTATTTCTTTTAAAGTTTCCACTTTTATTTCGCTGCTGCCTTGTGGTACAGTATCTAAAATCACAAAGTCAACTATATGTTTTTGTAATAATTGCAATAGACTTGAATAATTTGATGCTCCTAAAATATTTACTTTCAGCTCTGGATAATCATTTTTAGCTTTTGTTATACATTTTGCTAAAAAAAATATTGAAATGTGTGATGGACAACCAATTGTAATTTTTGCTTTAGATATATCATAATTTTGTATTATTGCATTTTCGGCAAATTCTAAATCTTTAATTTTATTATGCATAGAGTAATACAATTCCTTACCCGCTTCTGTTAAAATTAACCCGTCTCTTTCTCTATAAAATAGCTTAACTTCTAATTTACTTTCTAAATTTTTTATATGTGAACTTATTGTTGATTCTGTTAAGTATAATTTTTCACTTGCTTCTTTATAATTCTTTGATTCGGCAACAACGCAAAATATTTTATATAAATTTAGATTAGTATCACTCATATTAACACCACCTTATAATATTTTTCTCAATTCTATTTCTGCTTTTTTTACAAAATAATCATTTGAATATATAGGCAATTTTAGTTTTTTCAATTCGTCTATTAGTTTGTCTACACAATCGTATTTTTTATTTTCTTCTACTTCTATTAGTTTATCTCCATTTTCTATGTCTTTTATTGCTATGTGTAAATCATCTTTCTCATATACTATATCATTTTCTTTTATATTTATTAATTCTTTATAGCCTATAGCTTCAAGAAAAGCTTTACCTGATTTTTCATCTAGAATTTCACAATTAGTTTTACTTTGCTTTACAATATCTCCTTTTTCATTAATTTCTTTCTTTTTAACTGTTAATTTGAAATTTCTTTTCTTGTCTGGATAAGATTCAATAACTTTTCTTAATATAATTGCCTTACTCAATATATCTCTCACTGACATATTATTTATTTGTAACTCTTTTGGAATATAATATATATCATCCAAATAAAATTTTTCTATAATTCTAAAATTCTTACTTTGTAATATTTCATTTAATTCCAATATACTACAATTAATTTTTACCGTTATTTCGTTTTCCATAAAATATTAAAATTCCTTAAATATAATCTTTACTATTTCATTTTACCATATTATGTTAAGTTTGTAAAGTTGCAATGATATTATCGTATCTTTAACATTTTTATTTCACTAACTTATTCATAAAGCATTAATTATTTAACATTATCTCAAATATATATGAAGAAAATAGACCTATGAATTATATAGGTCTATTTCTTTATGTCAAAATCTTATACAACTTATCAATTAGTTTATAACATCATATATATCTTCAGTTATTAAATCCTTCTTTTTAATTTCCAATTTTTCTAGAATAATTTTTCTCTTTCATTCAGCGTTTTATATATTTCTATTGTTTTATTCATATAAACACCTCACTAATATGATTATATCATATTTTAATTTCAATATAGATAGCTTTACATAATTTGTTAATTTAATTTTGTATATGCAATATATGTAACAGGATTTCCCATTTGTATTTCTGAATATTTTAATCTTTTAATTGTTTCTGGTGCATCTTCCACCATACCTTCATATACACATTTTTCGTCTAATATAACTCTAATATTTAGTAATCTTCCATCACCAATTGCTAAATAAGTTCTTTTATTTTCCATATTCTATCACCTAGTTTTTAATTCCTACTAGGAAATTATTAATTCCTACTTTCTCTTTTCTATTATTATATGTATAAACAGCATTAGTAAAGAAAACATCATATCCTCTATTTTCTAACTTATTTCTTGCCAGTCTTAAGAATTCATTTTCATCTGCCTTTGAAATTCCCACTTTTGTCTTTACTTCAAAATAAGAACAAGTAACTTTATCTTTTCCTTCTTCTATTTTTTTCTCTAAATAATCATCTATCTTTTTTAAATCAATACTATTTTGCATTCTTATCACCAATAAAATTATAACATAAATTAATGAACTTTAACTAATAAAATCTCATTCTTTTATTTATTTTACCAAGTATAATTTTTCTTTTTTACTAGTTTCAATAATATAGTCTATTATTAATATTATACCTATAGCCATTGCATTAATTACAACGTATTTTCCATTAAATAATATTCCTTGAAATATATATACAAGCATATTTTGATTTCCAGACATACTAGGATATAGGAAATAGCAAATCAAATCTATTATAATACTCCAAATTAATATTGAAAATATAGATAATATTGTATTTATCTTTCTATTTTTTATTAAATTTATTGAAATGCTAACCAGTAAAAATACAATTAAATTTATAATTGGAAATAATATTCCTAACGATAAATCACTTCCAATGAACATATATGATATCCATCCTAAAATAAATAATATAGATACTACTCTGCTTTTGTTATATGCACTACCTAATATAAATAATGAGTTTATCATTCTCTTTTACCTCCACTACTATTCAAATTTTTCTATTTTAAAATTATACGTTTTTCCACTTTCTATTTTACAACTAGATACTCCAGTTGTAGCATACTGATCATTTATGTAATATGACCAATAATAATTATCTCCCTGTTCTATACCCATAATAGAAGTTATATATTCCCCATATTGTGATGGTTCTGTTATTATATTCAAATCTTCCAAGCCTCTTAATACCTCAATCAAATATGTTTTTTCTGTCTCAACACTTTTATTGTAAATATTATTATTATCTTTATTATATACATTTATGGTAATTCCTATTTTAGTTTTTTGATAATCTTTTTTATAATTTATAAATAATATTCCTCCAACAATTATAATTATAAATAGTATTACACTAACTATTAATATCTTCTTTTTCATATATATAACTCCTTAAATTTATTCTTTTTAATTAAATCTTTTTTTTATGACTTTAATTTGTATAATTGATTTCCTGTTGTAAAGGTTTAACAATATTATTACTATAGAGTATATTTAATTCGTGTAATGGTCTAGTCATTGATACATACAATAGTTTCATATCAATATTTTTATTTGAATTATATTCATCTTCTGATGCGTTTGCAACAATTACTCCATCAAATTCCAAACCTTTTGATAAGTAACTAGTTATTGTACATATTCCACCACTATATTGCGTATCTGAATTTGTTATATTATTAGCATAGATTTTATCCTTTTGAAGTTCTGTATTTATCCAATTAGCTTCTGAATCACTTTTACATATTATAGCTATTGTTTTATACTGCTTTCTTTTATACTCTTTCAAAATAGATTTTATTGTATTTATTTGTTTTTCTTCATTATTACAGCTTATATAATTAACATTATTTCCATGTCTTATTACTGGTTTTGCAACATTTAATTTTATATAATTAGTTATATTGTTAGCTGAATTCATTATTTCAGTAGTTGTTCTATAACTTTTCAAAAGATATTTTATTTCACAATCATTATTAAAAGTGTTTTTAGCTACTGCATTCCAGTCCTTTATCCCTCTATATTGATAAATAGATTGTGCTAAATCTCCAAATATGCTGAAAGTTGCATTTTTTAATAAACACTTTAAGGCATAAAAACTAAAATCTCCAAAGTCTTGTGCTTCGTCTATCGCAACTTGTCTATATTTATCATATGGTTCTTCTCCTTGTATTTTGCATTTAAGATATATTAATGCACTTAAATCTTCAAACTCAACACTCTTTTCTTTTATGTTTGCTATGTTCTGTTGTATTTTTAATCTATTCTCATTATAAAAGCAAGATTCTACATGATTTTCTATACTTGAAAGAAACTTTATATATATCTTTATTATATTTGGAATAAGACTATTGAAGTATTTATTTATAATGGATTTACAGCCATTATTTATCTCTTTTTCAATAAAATTTAATTTATCTAATTCAATTTCTTTTGAATTGGATTTTATGTTATTATGATATTGTGTCTTAATGTTATTCATTATAGTATCGTAATTATCTTCTACATATTTAAACAACATTAACTTTGTTCTATCTAATTTTCTTTTTATACTACTATAAATATTAGAAGTTTCAATAGAAAAATATATATTTTTAATAATATTATTTGCTATTATTTCATATCCCTTTAGTTCTATACTTTTGTTAGAAATGATATTTTCTTCAAATTTTTTTATAAATTCATCTAATATCTTTTTAAAGTCCATTGAAACTTTAAAATTCTCATATTGTAATGTTTTTTCATTTTTTATAGCTTCTACCAACTTTTTTTCTTCATTAATTAATTTAAAATCTTCGTTTAAAGCTTCTATACAAAGTTCCTCATAGGTTAGTTGTTTAACATTTTCAACATCCAAATCTGGTAATACTGCTGAAATATAATTAACAAAAAACTTATTTGGACCTATAACTAAATATTGTTCTGGCTTCACTTGTTCACGATAATTATATACTAAATATGCAATTCTATGTAATGCAACTGTTGTTTTACCACTTCCTGCTACGCCCTGAATAATTATATTTTTGGATATTGGTTCTCTTATAATTGCATTTTGTTCTTGCTGAATTGTAGATACTATGTTTTTTAGTCTACTATCCGCATTTGCGTTTAAGTATGGTTTTAAGAGTTCGTCATTTGAAACAGTATCTACATCTTGTATTGACTTTAATTCTCTATGTTCTATATCATATTGCCTTTTTAATAGCAATTCTCCTGTACATACACCTTCTGGTGCTATATAAGAAGTTTTACCAATATTACTATCATAATAAATTGATGAGATTGGAGCTCTCCAATCTATTGTTATATTATTATTTTCCTCATCCATAACACCTACTTTACCAATATATAATTTTTCTGCACTTGTTTCGCCATCTCTTGCAAAATCAATCCTAGCAAAATATGGTTTATCTATACTTTTTTCCATTAGTCTTAATTTATTAGAATACATTTCGATTGAATTGTTTAACATTAATGGATTATTTGCATATATCTTTGGTATGGCTTCAAGTCGTAAATTATAATATTCCATAACATTTTGATATTCTTCTATAACATTATGTAGTTTTTCTTTTTCTTTTTGGAATTCCAAACTGTCCATATTTACTCTCCAATTTTACAATATCATATAAAATTATATCATTAAACGCCTTACAATTCAACTGTTTTTCGTTAATAAAGGTTGATTAGTTGTAAAACTCATGGTACAATATTATTATAATTCTAAATAAAAGTTACACTTATTTTGGGAGGTTAGATTATGGAATTGACAAAAAAATACATTGGACAAAAGGTTCATGTAATCGTAGATAGAAAATTAGGTTCTAAACACCCTAATTGGGGCTTTATCTATCCTATAAACTACGGTTATATTCCCAATGTTATTAGTGGAGATGATGAAGAATTAGATGCCTATATTTTAGGAGTATTCGATCCAGTAGATTCCTTCGATGGAATTTGTATAGCTGTTCTCCACCGTTTAAGCGAAGATGACGATAAATTAATTGTAGTTCCAGAAGGTAAGAACTATACCGACGAGCAAATAAATTGTCTAACAGAATTTCAAGAAAGATTTTTTTATCATTCAATTATAAGGTAACTTTTATGTTTAAGAACTCTCACTTAATTATATTAAATTAAGTGAGTTATTTATTTGACATAATGTCAATTTAAGTTGACGAAAGCGCACAAAAGTAGTATAATTAAACTATATTGTTTATAAGGAGAAACATGAAATGAAAAAATTAGATGTAGTAACAGGGAAAACCAATCAAATTCTTGTAATATCTGGTGCCAGTGGTTCTGGGAAAACAACAACTTGTGCATTACTTCAATTCTTATATCCAAAGAATTATGCTCATATTCCTTTTGATAGAAGTAGAGCTTCCAGACCCGGAGAATTTGGCTCACGCCATGTAGATTTAGAAACAATGTTTCAAAAATATAATAATGGTGAATATTTTAACATAGCACCTGTAACTCACAATGGATACGCAGCAATACGTACGGCTGATATTAATAAGGCTTTTTCTGATGGTAAGGCAGCTGTTATAGAATTTCCACTAGAACAAATAGGCATACTTGAAAAGAACTTTCCACAAGCAAGTGTAACTGTTGTAGAACTGGTTGCACCTTCTGAAAAAGAACGTTTAAGACGATTAAAGAAAGATCACAAATATACAGACCAACGAATTGAAGGTGATGCCTATGGTTCTGGTAGAATTGAAAGATATAAAGATGATAATTTATTAACTTTAGATGACCATAATCTTGTACTTATAACGGAAAGAGATAAACTCGGTGATACTGTTTTTTCAATACATAGATATATGCAAATACAAAAATTAACATTGGAACAGCTTACGAGTTTTGAGAAAAAAGAAGGTGTAAAAGGAGTTCAAAGTTTTTTAAAATCTCTCCGAGTACCGAAAAATAATTTTTCCAAAGCTGAAAATTATGAATTTTTAGAACATAAGTTGCCTCAAACTGATGACTTTGAAAGATAATATATTATAAAAACAGCAGAATTAAAAATTGATATTTTATATTCTGCTGTTTTTAATTTATTCTATAAATCCTCTAAAAAATCACTATCTTTCATTATGTAATCAACTATTTCATCTGGCGTTTTATTAGTTGTATCAATAATTTTGGTATTTGGAAATCTTTTCAATACAATATTTTTGTAATGTTTTTCTATTCTCTCAAACTTATTAGTGTCTAGCAATAATTTATCAGAACCTGTAATTTCCTTTCCTAATGCTTCACGCTCTTTAAATCTTTTTATTCTTTCTTCTATTGAAGCTGTAATATAAAAAGAATCCATATCTGGATACATGCCAAGTAGATTTTCCAAAATAGATATTTCTTCCAAGTCCTCTATATTATTTTGTTCAATTTTTGTTGCAATATATTTTATTATCCATAAAGAATCTTGTAATACCAATTCATTACTTTTATAATTTGCAATATCTGTTTTTATAGTTTTTTGCAATAAAGGTCTCCATTCTTCTGGTGGCAACCAATAATCTAGCTTTTTTACTTTATCTATCGTATCAATATCAGTTAAAAACTTTTTTTGTATTTTAAAAACATTTAGCAATTTTTCATTAATCTTATGTACTATAGTAGTTTTTCCTGAAAAATCCATACCACTAAAAAGTTTGATTTTTGCCATATATCTCACCTTCTTATTAATCATTTTTACTACTTATAAATTTTAATATATACTCAATACCTTCTTCTACGGACTTATTAGATGAGGTATCAACAATTAATTTATTGCTATAGTTCTCTTTTGACTTTTCTATTAATTCTTCATAAACTAACTTATGAAATTTCGGATTTTTTCGATAAAAATCATGTACTGGTGAAACTTTACTTTTTTCCATTCTTTCTTTAATAATTTCAAATGGAGGAATGCAAAAAACTTTTAATGATGGTTTAACAAAAAAACCTTTATCAACTAAAGCTTTAGGAATATCATATATGTTATAATCATTATTAGAATATTTTCCATAAGCATTTATATATGTTGTTATTGCATCATAATATCTATCTTGTAAAAGAATAGTATTAGTTTTTTTTAATAATGGTTTAATAACCTCTTTAGTATTTATTATTAAATCAGTAAGAAAATATGATACCGTAATTGGATTATCTTTTATGCCTAATACTTTTTTAAATTCTTTTCCTAAATCAGTATAAGTCATGGCTCCATGATTATATACAGCATTTAAATTCAAATCTAAAATCTTTTCATTTAATATTTCACATAATGTTGTTTTTCCACTACAACATATTCCTTCAAATACAATAAAATTATTCATAAAATTTTCCCCTTTATCTCTTAGTTAGTGTACACTAAATTTATATTATATTTAGCTACACCCTTGTATTTTCAAGAGTTATATCACTTTTTCTAATAAAAAAATGATACCCCCTCTTTTTATGGTATAATTGTATCGATGAAAATCCAAATATTCCCATAAAGGAGTGGCGTATCATGTATACTATTATACCTCTATTATTAGCTCATATTCAAGAGCTTAATAACCAAATTTTATTTTTATTTAATTTTATTGTTAAAAATATACCTTTAAAGTTTAAAGAAAAGGATGACTCTTTGTTTTCTCCTAAATACAATAAACTTAAAGTGGATAAATTGCCTATCATTCATGTCCCTGAAAAGAAAGACTACAAGCAACTATTACAACAATATCTTGAAGAACACGGTAAACCTTTAAAACCTATTAAATCTCGTGGTAAAAATCCTGTTCCTGATAATGTTCATTGTCCTTGTTGTAATGCTCCCCATAACTACATCTACGACAACACTGGTGGGCGTGGTCAATTTTGGTGTAAAATTTGTGACACTCATTTTAATCGCTATAATTTTATTGACAATCCTATTGAACTTCACTGCCCTTATTGCAGTGGTGCTCTTTCTGTTGTCAAAAATCGAAAACTTTTCAATGTCCATAAATGTATGAACCATAATTGTTCTTACTACCAAAGTTCTCTAAAATCTTTATCTTCTGAAGATTTAGAAGAATACAAGTCTAAACCTGAAAAGTTTAAACTTCACTACTTATACCGTGAATTTAAAATTGACTTTTTTAAAGTTGATTTGTATTCTTTACCTAAAAATGCATCTAGCCTGCAATTTCGTAAGTTTTCTCCTCATATTATGGGCTTATGTCTTACATACTTGGTTAATTGTGGTATGTCTACTCGTGCAACTTCTCGTGTTATGCGTGAAGTACATGGTGTTAAAATTTCTCACACTCAAATTGCTAATTACGCTACTACTGTTGCTTATTGTATTAAGCCTTTTGTTGATTCTTATGACTACAAACCAACTAACTATCTTGCCGCTGATGAAACTTATACTAAGGTTAAAGGTTCTAGGCGTTATGTTTGGTTTATTATGGATGCAATTAAGAAATCTATTCTTGGTTACAGAAGTTCTGACTCCCGCGATACTACTCCTTGCATTCTCGCTATGCGCATGGCTTTTGATAAATTTAAAGAATTTCCTGGCAAAGCTCTTAAGTTCGTTGCTGATGGCTATACTGCCTACAAATTAGCTCAACAACAATTTGCTATGCATGATATGCATTTTGATGTTACCCAAGTTATCGGTCTAACTAACGATGACCCTGTATCCACTGAATATCGCTGGCTTAAACAAGTTATTGAAAGACTTAATCGTACTTTTAAATTCTCTTACAAGGTTACTAACGGCTATGGTTCCGATAATGGTTCTAATACCCATCTCGTTCTCTTTGTTGCTTATTACAACTTCTTAAGACCTCACTCTTACACTTACTGGAAACCTTTAAATGAAGTTAAAGAGTTAGAAAAAGCTGAATTGATGCCTGCTAAGTGGCAAGTATTAATTGAATTATCTCAGCAAATTATTTTGTCTAAGCAAACAACTTAAGTTTGTGTAACTTAATATTTATTCTTACTTCTGCTTAGTAACCTAAGAACGTATTGATAAATACTTTGTCAAATGCACTTTTCGTCTTTGCAAGTGACCACTTGACAAAGCATTTATCAATATCGTTAAAATTTCTTCCAGTAGAAGTATTTTTGTCATGCCATTTTTTCGTATATTTTTAACTTTTCAATGTACTTTTTTATATTTATTGGATAATGTTTTCATATCTATTTTTTTCATAGCTTACTTTACACTATCATCTCTTATTTAAAAGTATATAACCACGATAATATTTACTATCTTTAGTTAGAGATATTGGTAAATTGCTAGCAATCATTAATTTATTTACTTCTATTAAATGTTTATCATACTCATAATCTACATTAGTAGTATTAGGATTTTTCCAATCCTCTATTTCAAGCATTTCTTCATAAATAAAATCACTCTCATTTTCTTTAAAATACTTCACTTTATCATAAGAAATATATAGACAATCTCTATCTTTTTCAATAATTGTAACTTCTCTTATCATGTTAGCATAAAGAATAGGTTTTAATTCTTCTAGTTTTAAATCTAATTCTTTAATAAATTCATTTACATTTTTATACTGCCCTCTTAATTTTGTTCCTAGCTCTAATTTAGAAACATATGGTTTATTAGAATCACACATATTCTTTTTATATAAAAAGCCGTGAAATTTTTCTGTTACCATATTACTTCCTCTCATTACATCTCCTCTATTTAATACAGTTAAACTTTGATCATCATAATATGTTTCTTTTTTTTCTTTTATAAATGATTCTTTTTTCTTGTATCCTTGTTGATATAAAAAATTTAAAATTTTCTCTGAAGTGCATTTTTTGCCATTATTTATTAAATATTTTAATTCTCTTTCATAATTTTCAAATTCCATATTTTACACCATCCTTATTTAATACTTATAAAGGTACCTGTTTCTCTTGGAATATTAATAGCACCATTTTTTATTCTTATATTTTCAAAATATTGATACAAACTAGCCAGATTTTCTTCCGAAAATCCAGAAATAGAGGTAGTTGATTTTAGCCATTCCATCAAATCATCTGTTTTTGTAATTGCTAATACGTTTTCGTAATCAAACCTTTCTACAGAAGAAAAATATTTTTTTAATATTTCGCTTCCATTTTGAAGATTAAAAGGTAATTGCTCTGTAAAAGCTGTAGAATCTGGGTTAAACTGTTTTATTGCTTCATGTAAAAATGGTCTCATACCACCATTTCCATCTGTAGCTGAATAAAAATGTCCACCTTTTTTTAAAACTCGTTTTACTTCTGATAATGCTTTATCTAGATCTGGCACATGAAAAAGCATATGATTAGCGATGATCATATCAAAAGAGTTATCTTCAAACGGTATTGATTGAATATCAATTTTTTCAAATGAAACATTATCATATTGCGAATATTTTTCTTTTACTAACTCTAGCATTCCATCTAAAAAATCTGACAAAATAAGTTTGCACCCTTTTGGAAGCTTGTCTATTCTATTGTTCCAATGGCTTCCATTTCCACACCCTAGTTCTAAAATATGAAAATTTTCCTCAAATTCATACTTATCGAATAACCAATCTGCAAAGCTATACTTATTTGTGGTATATTTCTTATAAAAATTAATTCTCATTGATAAGTTTTTATCATTAGAAAATTGCTTTTCAACATTCTGTGTTTTATTCATAATAGACATAAAAATCACCTCTATTTAAAATTTTATTTATCTTATAAATGGATTTTCTTTTCCATCATAATTTAATCCGTATTTATTACATAATTTTTTTCCTTTATAATTCATTTCATCATAAAATCTAGCATGTTTGCAAATTTGTGTAGTAATTAATTGATTTAAGTTTTCTTCTGAAATTCCATGTTCTATTTCTTCCAATACTATTTGCATAAAATCTAAATCTAATAGCTTTAATTGAAAGTATAAATCGTAAAACTCTTTTTCTCCTGTTGAATCTATGGCTTTAGGTGAAGAAATAGGATCTATTATCATATCATACAATTTCATGTGAGATTTGTGCCACCTTTTAAGTGCATTATAAGCCAATTTAACTTTTGGGTCTACTATATCATATTTATTATTATCATAAACATCATTTTTTCTGATTTTATCTTCTTTTTTCAATTTTTCGGTATATAGTGTTCCATCTGCTGCAAACATCTCTGAAAAAATGCCTTTTGTTATTATCCAATCATATTCTCTTAAAAATTCATAATTTTCTTTTAGTTCTTCAAATGTTGTATTATCATCAAATAGAATAAAACCTGCTTGGACATAAATACCATGTTTTTTTAATATATCTAATGCTCTTTTGTTATCTTCTAAACTGGCGCTCTTATTCATCCTCTTTAATGCTGTATCCGAACCATTTTCTATTCCACATGCAAATGAGTGAAAACCTGCTTCTTTTAAATATTCCATTTTTTTATCTTCTACTTGATCCGCCTTCAAAGAGCCTCTTAATGATACGTTTATTCCTCTCGCTTTTATCTTATCTCTGAACTCTTTTGCCCATCTTTCATCTCTTTCTTTTTCTAAAAAACTATCATCAATAACTTTTATGTATTTTACACCCATATTTTGTAACTGCTCTAGTTCATCAATTATATTGTCTACACTTCTTCCTCTCCATTTATTTCCTATTGATAATTTGTTAAAAGCATTTACAGAACAAAATAAGCAGTTTCCCATACATCCCCTAGCAGTTAATATATTTACTGTTGACTTTCTCTCTAATGCCATATTCATTGTGTCTCTGGAAGGAAATGGTATATCATCTAAATTTTTTATAAGTTCTCTTTTCGGAGTTTTAATTATTTCCCCTCCATCTTCATACACAATTCCTTTAATTTCATTGAGTTCTTTATCACCATTTCCAGTAAAATAATCGCAAACTTCAACAATAGTCTGCTCACCTTCACCAATCATAGCAATATCAAAGATGTCATCTTTCACAAATCTTTGTGGGTTAAATGATGGACCAAATCCTCCACACATTAATTTTATATTTGGATTTATACTTCTTATTTTTTTGGCTAGTTCAATAGATTTATCATTATTTGACATATAGCATGATATTCCAACAATTGACACGTCTTTTTTATTTATTATTTGCTTTAATACTTCATTATCTTCCAAGTTTCCAAGCCAGCCATCTATTATTTCTACATTATATCCATTTTTTCTTAATACAGCTGTCAAATATGCTAATCCAAGATTTTCTTCGGATGTTCTATGTGTATCTGGTGATAATGTTGTAAGTATTATTCTGCTTTCATATTTTTTATTATTTTTATCTTCCATTTATACTTCTTCCTTACTTTTTTGGTTTTCCAATCCAAGTACATAGATAGTTTTCATGTACTAATTGTTTATTTCCCTTTTTATAATTGATATTACTTTCTATTTCAACATCTTTAAAGCAAAAAGGATCTCTGGCATATAAATCTGTTTCTCCAGTAGCACATTTTTTGTATGTATACGCCATTGCGAAGCACCCACCTCTACATATATCTGCTTTTTCGCAGTCCTTGCAACCTTCTATGTTTTTATAATTTTCTTTTCTTATTTTAAAAGCCTTGAATTGTTCTGAATTAATTATGTCAAAAATATCATCTGTTAACAAATCTCCTACTCGATAGTCATGCATATATACACAAGGTGAAACTGGTATTTTTCCATCTGGTGTTATTGAATTAATTCTCATGGAATATGTTCCACAAGCACAACCTTTAACCTTATAATTATCTGTTATTCCTGATAATGTAGGCTCACTCAATTCTACTGTATCACATTTTTCAAATAGATATTTATAATTTTCTAATACTTGTTCTTTGCTTGGTACAAGTTCAAAATGCTCTTTTTGGATTGGTTTTATCAAATTAAATCTAATGTTTGAATCATATTTTTTAGCAAGTTCCAACAAAGCATCTATTCTGTCTTTTGTAAAATTCCAATTCATTGCACACATTATAATTCCTGACTCTATATTATTTTCTTTACAAATTTCTAGAGCTTGAATAGCATATTTATATACATCTCCACCCCTATTTTCATTATGTTCTTGTTCAAAAGGAGAATCTAAACTAATGTCTACGTCATTTAATAAATTTAAACACTCTGGATACATTTTCTTTAATGCTATAAGACTAATTCCTGATGTAGTTATTCCAACTTTTATTTTCTTTTTATTTAGTTCTTTTAGTATATAAGGTAACATACTTTTGCTGACATCTAATCCGTTAGTAAATATTGGTTCATTTCCACCAAGATTTACTGTTTCTACATTTAATTTTTGAATTTGCTCAATAACTTTATCAACTATTTCTTTAGTTAAATTTTTGCCTTTCTTTCTTACAGTAAAAGAATAACAATGCTTACATTTACAAGGACAATCATTGCCCAAAGTCCAACCTATATTTTTTATCATATATTCCTCCATATCTTATAACAGATTATAGTATTTATGTGATTATTTAATTGCTATATGCTAAATCTTATAATTTTCTTTAACTATATTAAAATTTTATTTGTTCCAAATTTATTAATTGACTATTTCTAAAAGTCATTTTTAGTAAACAAGGAGATGTTATGTCTAAAACTGTATTGTTGTATACTAATTTAACATCTTCATTTACTTCGCACCAATTTAATAAGAAAAATTTTATTGAACCTCCGATGGCTTATAACAGCAACTTTCTTACCCTCATAATCTTTTAATATTCTATCAAAGAACTCCGTCATTCGCTTCTTGGTTTCTTCAGCACTTTCCCCATCAGAAGTTCTAAAATTTCTATCTAATAGTTGCTCTTGAGATGGATCCCTTGTCTTTTTGTCTTTCATAAACTCTCCAAGTTCTTTTAAATTTCCCAACTTTCTCTCACTCAAATTACTGTCTAAATTAATTGGCAAATTATTAGAATCGGCAATGTATTTTGCTGTAGCTTTCGCTCTAGTATAACTACTTGACCATATAACGTCAATATCAGATAGTTCATTATTTTTACTTAATCTTTTAGATTGTTCTTCTCCTTGTACTGATAGAATCTCTTTTTCGTTAATCATTTGAGAATCTTCGTTAGTATTTCTAATTCCATTTTCGTCAATTGTTTCAGCATGTCTTATTAAATAAATTATTGTATCTTTCATTCTATATCTCCTTGTATAATTTTTACTATTCAATTATATCAATAAAATCGATTATTTTCAATGGTTTGCATATTAATAGTAATATTTTTGTTTTATTTTTTCAATATTTTATTTGTTTTTTGCCATAATACTAATATTATCTTATTCTATAAATAATTTTAAATTGATATAGTATTGATGGTGATTATATGAAAAATAAAACTTCTATGACAATTGGTAGTCATATAAAAGTTGCTAGAATAAATCGAAAACTCACACAAGAACAGTTGGCAGAATTGTGCGATGTTTCGGTTCAATATATAAGTGCTTTAGAGGTTCGGTACTTCTATGGGAAGTGTTAGTTTGTTAATAAAAATCATTGATATACTGCATGTATCTCCTAATTATATTTTTAATGGAATTTTTCCAGAATTTACAAATAAAAAATTAGAATTAATGGATGGTAATATTTTAGAAACGTATTCAAAATTATGTGTTGAAAATAAAAAATATATAGATCAATCTATTTTACACTTATATAATATGCAAAAAAAACGTTAAGTATAATCAAATAAAAAACTAGCAATGCTAGTTTTTTATTTGATTTATTAAAATCTAATTTTAATTACGATTTTTAGATATTTCATTTAATTTTGGATACAGTGCTAGTACCAAATCTGTAATTAAAGAAATTTCATCTACATTACATTTATCTAATATATTATATAAAATTTCTTTTTTATCATACACTTCCTTCATTATGCATTTGCCCTCTCCATATAATAATAAGTCTGACGAAATATGCAATGCATTACAAATTTGATATAGCGTATGCAAGCTACAAGTAGAATTTCCCTTTTCTAATTCTGTTACATAATTTTCACTTCTATTTATTAATTCAGCAAATTTTTCTTTGCTCAATCCTGTTTTTAATCTTTCATTTCTTACACGTTCTCCAAAGTTTTTCCAGTCATCATATTCACATCTAGCTCTCAATTTTTTTCCTCCAATACTACTCTTTCTGTAGTATTATCGCACTTTTAATAGAATTTTTGTATAAATGCTGACTTGTTTTATTTTATAAGTTGTAGTTGTGTAAGTAGGCATAAAAAATATGACTTCTACATCATAATCATTAATAATACATATGCATTTCACTCTTGATAATTATTAATTATATTATATACTTCTTTATTCTTAAAAACTTTATTTAATTCATTTGTTACTACTTTTAAATCACTTAATATACTATTTAGATTAATGTATATATATTTTTGTACTAATTTTTTCCTATAAAAATAATACTTTACCTTGTTGATTGTTTTTTTATATGTATAGTCTCGCCTTACTACGTTATAAATATCTTTTTTTATTAATTTCATAATTTCATCATCATATTGATTTCGTTTTTTTATAATATGTAATAAATCAATTAGATTAAATTTTTCTTGTGTTATATCATACCTAATTATATTTTTCAAAATAATAGCCAAGCTGCAAGTTTGTCTTTTTGATACAGTAGTTAATTCTAATATATCTAAAATAACATTATTTATTCCCAATTCTGAAATAAACACTTTATATCTATCATTCTCAAAATATTTTAAAGGTATATAATGTTCTATTCTTACATCGTTTTTATTACTATTCAAAGTAATTATGTAATTGTAATTTTCTGGATTCATTTCATTAATCTCATTTATAGTCAAATTTTTAACATCAATTTTGTAATTCTTCTTATTGTCACTAAATAATAAATTGTTTCTAAAACTAGAAATGATTAGAATTTTTAACATTTAATTACCATCTCACTTTTCTAAAACAATTTTGTTATCGTTTTGTACTTCTATCCTTAAGTCCTCTCCTTCTTTTATACCAATTTCCTTTCTAAATTCTACTGGTAAAACTATTCGCCCTAATTCGTCAACTCTTCTGATATATTTTTCTGGTTGCCAAATAAATTTTTCTACTACTTTTCCATCCTTTATGATAGTTTCTACATTACAATCTGATATTTTTATACTATCTACCTTATTTAAAATTATCTTTTTCCCTTCAATATTTATTTCAAAATATTGGCAATTATCTGGTATAAATTTTTTTAATTTTACCCTTCCTATTTCATCTAATTTCACAAAATCTTCGTTACACATACTTTTTTCCTCCGTTTTTTATATTATTTTTTATAAATGTTCAATTTTAAATTTTTATACTTTGCCTCCTTTCTAATAATTTGCACATATGTTACTTCATTTTATTAGTTCGTATTTTAATTATACTAACATATCTATTATGTTATATCAATATGTTCATAATAAATATATTAGATTTTTGTCATAATTATACTGGTTGTATAGCCAATAGTCAATACCGTTTATAAAATTATATAATATATTAATAAAATATATTTTGAAGGGATATTGCATGTATAAAGTACAATTAGAAAATGGTTATTATGTATTTAAGTTAGATGAACTATTAAAATCTAAAAATATAAGTATAAATAATTTAATGGAAAATACAAATACTGATTTTAAAGTAATAAAAAGACTTATGACTGGTAATATAATAAAGATTGACCTTTTTGTTATTGCTAGAATCTGTAACTATTTGAAATGTTCAATTAATGATATAATAGAGTACAAACAATAATACGATATAATTTATTGTTTGTATTTTTATTTTTAGTCCATAACAGCACATTTCCAACTTTATAGACACTACTCTTCTATTAAGATATCATTTTATCAGCAGTTATTCATAAACCCTGAAATTTCGGAGCAAATAAAATGGTGTATTATCCCCTTTAATTACCAAAAAATAATACATCATTTTTTAAACCCCTCATTCCTTCGCTCTTTTAATGATAGTCTAGTATGTAAATTCATAAATCTACTACAGGTGCTATTTTATACAAATATTGTGCATCCTTGCCCACACTTTTTACACCTGCATATCCTCTAACAAGTTTTGCCACCAATAACTCTTTTTTTATTGTGAGTTTGCGTTACGAGATCTCACTTACGTACTTTGTATTAATAGACCGTTAATACAAATACGAATGAATTTTACTGCATCGGCTCATTACACCTATCATTTTTTATTTTACAACGAGTTTATGGCATTTCTCGTTTATTTCATTTATTGTTCTTCTTCATATTCCACATCATTATTAATATTGGTTATAATAAAAGGTTTTCTTTCCAAAGCTACGTCTATTTCTTCTCTTATTTTAATTTGCTCTTCTTTTAACTTTTCTTCTAATTCCATAAAACTTTCTTTAGTTACATATATTTTAGTGTCTTCTAGGTATTTATCTATAAATCCTATTTTTAATGCCAATCCCTTTATGAAATTATAGACTCCACTTTCAATTTTATCCTTTTTAAATTCATTAGAAAAAAACTTTATGCTTTCTAATAAATCTACATACTCCCTTTTTTCTAATTCAGTTTTCAAAAATGAACTAAAATGAGTAATTAGAAAATCTTGATATACAAAAACGGACTCACTTTCTTCTTCGTCATAATAAAATGGACAAAATTCTTTATATATATCTATTAGTATGCTATTATCATTACCAATTTCCACATTTGCTACCCTATAATCTTTATATAATAATTCTATTATTTCTTTTCTATATTTTTCTAAATTTATACTATTCGTACTATAATCAGACAAGCATATTGTTGCCATACCTTCATTTGATTTACATGCTTCATCTTCTACAATTTTATTTTCAAAAAATTTAAGCATTTCTTGTTTACTTAACTCAATTTTAAATAATTGCTTCAATACTTTTCCTCCCTTTCGCTATTCCATTTCTTCCTCTGAATATTTTATATTCTATTTCTTTTCATTTGTGTTTCGAAACTAGCATTAAAATAGTTACTATTTTTTTGAATCTCAAACTTTCTTTTAAAGTTTTTATTCTACATTTATTTCTTTCATTTATTTTACTCTTGTTATCTCTGTTTCTTGCCTCATCAGTATTCATTTCTTGTTTTATTTGTCTATTCTTATTTAAAGACATAATAGAGAACAAATATTTTCTTGTTCTCTATTATATGTTTTTTATTATTAGAAGCCTGTTCGTGGCAATTTTTTTACTTCTAGCTTTTTCTCATACACCTTTGTTGTATGATTATCTTCATCCCACACTAAATAAGTATCGTTGTAGCCTTCTATTCTTGTTTTATTTGTAAATGTATCATCATTTTGTACTGTATCATTTACAGTTGTAAAAATATATGGATCTATAACTGATTCAAAACCAATATCAACAGTTCCAAAATCTACTTTGAATTCTGTAACATATTCTCCTTCTTTTAATTTTATATTAGAAAAATCAATATAGTTATTTACTTGTGTGTTTAAATTATTTTTCAATAGTCTATAATCATTTTTGTTAGTTTTGTAATAAATAGCATAATCTAAATCTTGATTATATGTTCCTGTTATTAATTTTGTAAGTTTTATATAATCTGTTGGCAAGTAATCATACCATGTAAAGTTATCCAATTTTGTATTTCCAGTATTTTTGATATGAAAATCGTATCTAATTTCTTCGTTTCTAGTTGTTTGAATTAGACCGTTTTTTTCTATATCTACACTTGGTTTTTCTGGCTCATTTGTTATATTAATTTCTACTATTTCCCCATCTTCTTTTATTTCTGCTGTAAATTCATTTCCGTTTAGTACATACCACTTTCCTGACTTTGTTTCTTTTCCTATGTATATACCCTTGTCTAGTTCTTTGGTTATAGCACTTCCATCTTTACCTGTTATAATTATATCTACCAATTCCTTATTTTCGTTATATATTTCAAATTCCGCATTAGATATTGGTGTTCCTGCTTTATCACCCGTAATAGGATTATCATATTCACTAGTTTTTATTATTTTTATTCGTCCTTTTATTTTATCATTTGTTATTTTTATTTCTGTTGTTTCTCCGTACATTAATGTAGCATTATGTTCTGTTGTGTCTAAAACATGAATTTCATCTGTTTCTAATTCTGTTATAATTACTTTACGAGGTTTTAAATTTTCAATATATATTTCGCCATTCTTATCAGTTATAAAATTTCCAATATTTTCTCCATTTTCATATTTTACATTAAACTTTATATTTTCTAATTTATTTCCTGTTTCCTCGTCGGTCTTTACAATTTTTAAAGTAGCATTATTGGATGCTATTTTTAGACTTATTCTAGCAGATGTGCTCTCGTATGGATCAGCTGCAATTACATAATCTTGATAATTATCATTTTGTGCTTCTGCATAAAAGGCTGGACATGTTTTTACTCTAGCATTAACAATGTCTATTGTTCCATTTATGTCTTCCTTAATATTCTTCTTTAGTATTTTAACTTTTATTATATTACCACTTTTACTATAAGTAGTTCCTGTTGGAAAATTTCTTAAATTAACATCATAGCTTCCAAGTTCTTTATTTGAATTAATCTTATACTCTTGAACTATATATTCTCCTGAATTATATAACTCACCTTGTTTTATTATTTCTACTTCTGCATCTCTATATTGCTCTGTTCCATTTTTAGCTTTATTATATAGTTTTTCTGCCTCATTTAATATTTTTTGTCCTTTTCTTTGTAGAGATTCTAAAGTAAGACCTGCTTCTTTATCTGACTGTAAAAGTCTATCAGCTACTTTATATAATTGTTTTGGACTTTTATCATTAACCAAGCAATGTACAACTACTTTTGTTACAAAGTACCAGTCGTCATCCGACTCTACAGTTGTATCTTTCCAGTCCACTCCCATATATCCTTCATATAAACATCTCCATATCTTTTGGTCTTTTAATACTTCCTTAATATATGAATCATAACCAGAAAAATCTGTCGCACCAGAGCCTACTCCGAGGCTTATCAGGTTCGACACAAAATGCTGGTAACTTTTGTTTTGTATCAGGATCTATATAATAAACTTTAACTACTAATTTTATTGCCCCTGTTTTCTTTATTTCTAAATATCCACTTAGTTCTTTCTCACCGTATAAATGTGAAGTGTCTCCTATCTCAATCTTTGCAAATGTTGGTATAGTTATATTTAAAATTGTTGCTAATATCAGCAAACATACTATTATTTTTTTATTTACCTTCTTTAACATTTAAAATCCTCCTTAAAAAAAGAAGCCCTAATTGGCTTCCAAAATTTTATTTTATTCTAATCCATAAATTCTTGATAAACATAAGCTTTTGTGTCATATAACGAATATGAAGTTCCTCGACTATTATATCTGTACTCATCTTCTATATAAACTTTTACAATATATCCAGTTAAAGCAAGTCCATTAAGTTTGTAATCACTATATGAAAACCAATCACTTGTTGGTTTTGAAGTAGCAGCTACTGCATATCCTCCAAATTCGTCATAATCGCTTTGGCTTTTAATTAAATTATTTAGATAATTAACTGCGTGCGCAGTTTTTTCTGCATTATATTTTGTAAAATGAGTATTGGCTAACTCTGTATTTATTTCTTTTTGTTCCTCTTGCTGCTCTTCTTTTTGGCTTTGTTCTTTTGGTTTATCATTTTTTTTACTATTGTTGCTACTTTGTGTATCATTATTTTCTACTTTATTTGTATTGCTATTATTTTTGTTGTTAGTTTTGTCTTTTGAGTCTTCTTTAGTATTATTGTTACTTTTATTTATTGTACTATTCTTTTGTGCATTATTTGAGTTTTTAGTTTCTGTATCTACATTATTACTATTTTCTTTGTTATTCTCACTTTCAATAGAGTTAGTTTCAACTAATGTATTATCTAATTCGTTCGAAGTTTCTAAAAAAGAATTACTCTCTATATTAGCCATTGTGTTCATATTTATTAAGTTTGCATCATTTTCTACTAAATTACTTTTCTGTTTAAAATAAAGTACGCATACTACTGTTATTATGATAATCAAGATTATAGCAATAGTAATCAATAGTTTTTTCTTCATAAAACATCACCTAAATTGATGTTAACATGTATTTTTAGGTTTGGCAATAGGTTTTACTTAATTTCTGTTGCTTGCACACAAAGTCTTTGATTTCTTTTATTTGTAATACAAGTAATTAAAGTTAGTTTATTTTCTTCTGTTGGCTCTAATAGACTCCAGTCCGTTTCATATATCACTTGAATATTATCTACAATATAAGTCCTATCAAAAAACTTGGTTTTATATTTTATGATGTCACCATTTTCCAATTCATTTATTCTAGCAAAATAACTATTTTCAGTTCCTCTATTATGTCCTGCTAGTCCAACGTTTCCATCGTATATAGCCGTTTCTTCAATATGACCTATATAATTTAATAGTATTTCATTTGATGTCCCTTCTTTTACAGTAGCATTTAAACCTATCTTCTCAATAGTTAATATGCCTAACACCGAATCATTCCAAACATCTTCTGCTACATCATAAATCACATTTTCAAATTCTTTATCTGTTTGTATATCATTAGCATTAACCAATTCATTATTCTTATTATTAATAAAAATTGTTGAAATTCCTATAAATAATAAAACAATTATCACTATACATATTATTTTTACTTTTTTCAATTTAACCTCCTAAACTACAATCTCAAATTCTTTATTTACTATTGTATAATCTCCTACTTTGTCAAAATATTTAATTTTAATATTTTTGCCTTTAATCATTCTATATAATGATTTTGAAAGTACAATCTTATATGCTCTTGTTTGTAAATTAGTAGGTGTTAAATTTATAAATAACTTATTTTTATTTAAATGTATTCTCTTAATTAGCTTATATTCTCCGTCTTGTAAATTATATATCTTTACATTTGTTAATCCAAATAAAAGAATTCCACTAAAAAATATAATTCCTGTTGTTCCTAGTATTGCAGGTACAATATATCCATATTCTTTTACTTCTTCATATTCAGCAGTAAATGTTGTAGTATCGGATACTTGTTTTGAAATAGTTCCTGTATATTTTATAGTTGCTAAATAACTAGTTATCATGGTTTTTGTTTTTATTCCCTCATAATACATAGTTCCATTATATTTTACAGGAACTTCATTATTTGAAATATTTTCTGTCTCTGCAATATTCCATACAGGATTTACAAGATAATATGTAGTTCCATTTTCTTTTATTTCTTTTGGAATATCATTCAGTTCATTGCTTGGAACATTATCATATGATTTTTGTAAATAAACTTTATATTCTTCTTGGTAACTATCTTTAATTTGTACTTTTAATGTACTATTATTTCTTGTAAGAGTCCCTGTATATCCATTCTCTTCAATGTCTTTTGTATCATTAAATAAACTAATTACTTTTTCTAAATTATTTGTGTTAGTTACTCTCTCCTCAATGATTTCTTTTTCTTGTGTTAATGTTTTTAAGTTGTCTGTTCTATCAACATTTTTTAATTCATAGCACACCCCATCTTCTACAATTGTTTTATCAATTGTACTATAAAATTCATCTGCTGTTTTATAATCTACTATATGCTCTTTTTTTAATGTTTGCAAATCATTACTTGCAAAACAAACACTAAAACATCCCAGTAATAACATTATTATACTTGTTATTATTAATATTTTTTTACTCAAATTCATCTTCCTCCTCTTTTTCTAATTCTCTTTCTTCATCATTATATATTAGAGAAAAATCATCCCTAGTCACAACTTTATTAATATTCATAGCTTGACCTAATTCTTTTATTTTACTTTTATCTGTAAATTTTACTAACATATTATTTTCAAACTCCATTAAGATGTATCCTCTTTTAGATTTTTTTAATTCAAAAATAATGCCTGATAAATCATAACCGTAATCTAATCCATCCAAATCCAATCTATAATTTGACCAACCAAATACTATACAATTTACTCCATTAATTATTTTTTCTTTGAATATTTCTGCTGTATATCCCCTTTTGTTGAATATATAACACTTATTTAAATCATTTCCTGCATATTGTCTTGAAATATCTACAAGTCTATGAAAATCTCGCTTTTCAATGCCAATTAATGTTTTATGCATATTTACCTTTCTTATTTCAAACCAAATATTTGAAATACTAATTCTCGTAATTCTTGATTTAGTAAAATTGTTAATCCAATTGAAGTTAAAACAAAAACTAATATATAACAAATGAATTTTACTAGCCTAGTTATAGCCTCTAAAAGTAATGAAAAAAGATACACTGAATGACTCGGTATATCTGTTTTATTTTTCTCATCTATTGATTTATCTTCTTTTTTCTTGTTAGTTTTATTTTTTAATTTATCGATCAAATTCTTAATTTTACTTTCTTTTTTAATTACCTCTTCTCGTTTTTTAAATTTCTTTGATTCATTCTTTTGTATTCCATTCTCTCCTAATGCTATATTTAGTTTTTCTTCTATTTTTTGAGTTTCAAATTCATTTATAATATTATAAAATCCTAAATCATATAAATTAGTAAGTACAACATTTTGTTCATTATAATTTGATGCTAATATTATGATTCTAGTTTTGGCATAGAGTCTAGAAAAATTGTATATATTTTCTATTATTTCCTTCTCTGAATTTGTAAGCGAATTTAAATCAATAACTAAATATTTTATTAAGTTAAAGTTTATTTTTGTTTCTTTTACATATTGTGATATATCTGTCATTTCTTCTTGCATATTTAAAATTAATATGTTTTTTCTTTTGCATACCTTTTGTATTAGCTGTGCTGTATCTATATTTGCAATATAACTAAGCATTGGGCTATCCCTCCTTAATCTAACCACTCCTCTTCAAATGGTACATTATAAGTTATATTGTTTACTTCTAATTGCTGGATTTCTTGATTTGTTGTAATATTATTTTCGTTTTTATCTGGCTTTCCTATTTTCCAAAATACATTATTTAAAATACTTATTATAATTAATATAACAACAATTACCGAATAACAAATCAGCTCTTTTTTTAATGATTTATCCAAATATCACACCTCCTAAACTTCAGTAAATAAATATGGTGCAGGATCAACTGTACTTTTATCTTCCATTCTCATTTCAAAATGTAAATGATCACCTGTAGAGTTTCCTGTACTTCCTTGAATTCCAATGACTTGTCCTTCTATAATGACTTGCCCTTTAGAAACACATATAGAATCATCTTTCATATGAGCATAAAAAGTGTAAAAGATTTTTCCATTTTCTCCTATATGTTTTATTTCTACACAATTACCATAGCCATTTTGCCACCCTGCAAATGTTACCTCTCCATCTTTTACTGATAATATTTTGCTACCTGTGTTTCCTACTAAATCAATTCCTGTATGAAAACTCTGTTTTCCGACTAATTGGATGTATTCTTGCTCCATACTTACTACTTACAACATTAAAATTTTCAACAGGTGTAAGAAATTGTCCTTTGTAAACTTTTTCTCCTACTTCTGTTACATATTTATTATTTGGTGAACTAGATGAATTAAATTTTGTAGCATAACCTGCACAAATTAAAATAACAAATAACACGATTCCTATTATAATTTTAAATTTTAATGTAATAAGTTTCATCATGCATCACCACTAAAATGTTCATCTATTATCTGTAATTCTTGTAATGGTATCTTTAATGTGGCAAATATCTTTCTTGTCCCTGCAGTAAGTAAACATTCTCCTTTTTTAGCATTATATATAAGGTTTTCTTCCTTTTTAGTTAAGCTAAATGTTTTTACAACATCCCTTAAATCTTGCCCATCCATTTTAAAGAATAATTTATATGTTGAGTTTGCAAGTAAGCTCTGCCCATATAATCTTATTTTTTCGTTTAGCCAATCTTCTAGTGATTGCGAAATAACAATAATACTTGAATTATATTTCCTTGCTCTCTTACTTATATTTCTTAAATACTCTAATGTTTGCGGAATATTTGGATCAATAAGTATATGACACTCGTCTGCAATTAGAATATCTCTTTCGTCCTTATTTTTGCTTAAAATCTCCCACGCATAACTCATAATATTATAATACTGTGCTCTTTTATATTGCACTTGAAATTCTTGCATATTTTTAGTATTAAATACCGTTAGTCTAGTGTCTATTGTTATATCTGTATAGCCGTTCCAGATTGTAGATGCTTGACCTATTGAAATTGGTCTTATTAATGATAAAAGCTTTACATATTCATCTTTAAACTCTTTCTCATTCTTCTTTTCTAACAGATAATATAAATCTTCTAATCTTGGAAAATCTGTATTTTTTAATTTCAAAAAATTAGTATCTTGTGTAATTCCAAATTTTATATATAATTCTTCTAACACTTTATCCAACATTGAAAATTCAATATCAGTTATACTTGGAAATAATATCTCAAAAAAAGTATGTAAAAATTGAAAATGAATAGCCATAGCATTCATATCTTCTTCATCATCTTTACTGGCTCTTATTTGCAATGGATTTAATATATTTCCGTTATTGCTGCCTCCACAATTTACAATTTTTCCTTTTAAATTTTTAGCAAGATAAGTATATTCATCTTCACTATCAATGATTAAAATTTTAGAACTAGGTAGTTCATTATAAATTAAATGTTTTACAGATAAGCTTTTTCCTGCTCCTGAACTTCCAACAATAAGCATATTACTATTCGTTCTATCAGCATCTTTATGCCAAATATTAAATATGATTATTCCTCCATTTTGATTAATTCCAAAATAAAAACCTTTTTCATCTATAAATGTATTAGTATTAAACAAAAATCCTCCAGTAAAACTAGAAGTCAATATATTTCTTTTAAAATATTCTGTTAAATCTGTTTGTATTGTAAAAAATGGTGCGACCGCTTTAAATCCACTTGTTAATAGAAAATTTGTAACAGGTCTTATTTTTAGTTTTAGTTTTTGCACTTCTCTTTCAACTTCGCTACATTTTACAAGTAAGTCTTTTTCTTCTTGTGCTGAAACACATATATATATTGTTAAATATGAAACCACTTCATTATTGTTTATCATTCTGCTAATGATATCTGATGCTTCTTTTACTTCCGCTTCTCTCATCTGTTTTACTGATTCATTTTTTGCTATTTTTGAAAGTGATGTTGCATCTCTTACCCTAGCATCTAAATTTTCAATTAATTCTGCATTATTTGTTGGCTCAATGTTTATTGAAAATATTGCTCCTGTATTTTCTGTAAGTTTAGCCAACCATCCCATATTTATATTAGATGGATAATGGACTATTGTATAAATTTTTGAAAATCTATCGCCTAAATATAATTTGTTCCTATCAAATTTTAATCCTCCGTATTGGTGTTATTAAATCAATTAACTCATAATTATTTTGTACCGTATTTCTCAATTATTTTCCTTTAAAAGAGTTTCCGCAACTCTTTGCTTTGCAATTTCATAATACTTTTTATCTATTTCAAATCCTATAAAATTTCTTTTAGTTTCTATTGCTCCAACAAGTGTTGTGCCGCTTCCACAATAACAATCTAATACCAAATCTCCTTCCTCGCTTGAATTGATTATTAAATTTTCTATAAATGGCAATGGCTTTATTGTTGGGTGCTTATATTTCTTTTTATCTACTTGGTTTGTCCCTGAAATATAATACTTTCTTTTTGTATGATAATTGCCATACAATCTTACACCTTTCTCTCTAGCAAATATTACATATTCAGTATCAGGTAAATAGTTATTATTAATCAATGGACTTGGATTTTGCTTATGCCATGTCAAGATCTCATAGTTACAATCTTTCTTCACAAAATATTCTATTAAGTCTTTTACTTGTCTCTTACTACAAAAAATATATATATTTATCTTTTTCATTTTTTGTATCAATAAATCTAGCACTTTTAAATCAAAGCCATCCTTTAATCCAATTAACTCATTTGCATAATTATTCATAGTTGTTGTGTTCTTTACTTTTGTTAAATTAAGTAAATATGGTGGATCAATTACTACCAAATCAATACTATTGTCTTCTAATAATTTAACTCCTTTCATGCAGTCCATATTATATACTTCGTTTGTTTTTAACATTAAACTCCTTTCCTATTAATTTTGACAATATTATCTGCATAATCTGTCCCTTCTGTTCTTGCAAATTCTGGTATAGTAAAACTTTTTATTAAAAGAATAATATCTCTTTCTTCTAATACTTCACTTTTCAAATCACAATTTTTTAACCTTTGTATCCAATTATTTGCTCTTTTATTTAATTCATTTTCTGTATTATCTCTAGCATTATCATATATCATAATGTAAAATTCATTTTCTATTATGTTTTTATTTTCTACAATTTCGGTTGTAGCAATTATTCTATTATTTATTATTTTAATACACATATCATCTTCAAGTGTTTTCTTTAATTCTTCTTGTTCTCGTATATGTTCGGAAATATCAACTGCTCTTGGAATTACTAATATTTTATATGGATACTGCTCATTGCTAAATTCAACACTATTAGCATCCATTTTTACTTCTAATTCTTCATCTGATAGCAATTCGATATTTATTGGAAATACTTTAATAAAAAGAATTACATATCCATCTAATGTATATAAATAATTGTCTTTTACATCTTTTATATTCAAAAACTCATTTAGACTTTGTGTATGTTCCTTTGAAAATATTTTAATATTTATTACCCCTTTCATATTTATACAACTTTTGCATAAATTCAAATTTTGCATAATTTTTAATAACATCAACCATTGAAAAATTATTATTCCCTTTGATCAATGATACTACTGAAACAATTATTGCTCCAATTACAATTAATGTTGCAATTATTGTTTGTCCTGTAATCTTATATAATATATAAGCAATCACTCCTGCAATAGCACTAACAATTAATGTTTTTATTAATTCTTCCATACCAAAACCAATAAAAAATTCAGTTTTTAACCTTATTTGTCTTGGTATTTTTACTTGTTTTTTATTATCTACTGTCACTAACTACCTCCTCCTTCATTGTTTTCGCTTTCTTTTAATGCCTTATACTGTGGGTATGTAGTATCTCTTGAAAATATCATACCATCTTGATCTCTATAATATTTTATATCTGCAAAATAACCTTTAAATGTTCCTTGACACTCTGAAAATAATCTTAAAAAACTAACATTTTCTACAACTTTTCCTGTATCATAAAAACCAACTGTTGTTACATTATCTAATGAATCTCCATCTGTTAATGCTCCCAGTTTCATTCCTGTATCTGTCACAACATACCATTTTCCATCTATATTAATGGTTTCTCTCCCTTGACAATCTTTATCTTTTAGCTCTGCTATTGTTGTTTCTAACTGTTCATTGCCAACAATTGAAACTTGACTTCCATAATAATGTTTTGGAATTTCTACAAGTGATACTGAAACTGTAATCAATATTGTTGCTATAAGTAAATGTTTTGCTAATTTTAAATATTTGGATTTCATTTCAGGTTCTATTGCACTCTTAACCATAAGAACTATAAATCCTATTCCTGCTATTGATATACCTATAACTTTTAGTGCATTAATGATATCTTTTAATGTTTCCATTTTTAATGCCTTCCTCTAGGTAACAATGCTCTCATTGACCTAGCTGTATTTCCTATTGCATTTATTGGACTTCCTGATGGTCTAATCATATATTTACTCATCATCATTGGTGTATTTACAGCTACAACTGCAATAGCAATTCCATATACTAATTTATTCATTACGAGTGTAACAATAGACAAATTTACTAATGATAATTGAATTACAAGTGTAAATGCTGTCATTAAAAAAGTTCGTATATAATCTGGAAACACTCCTCCATCAGAATTTAAAAGACCTATACTTGCAATTGGTATTGCAATTCTCATTACAAGAAGTTCTATCCCTTTCATTATAAATTGGCATATTAATAATAGCCAACAGATAAGTAATACCAAACAAGCAACTGCTGTAAATATTCCTCCTTGTATATTATTTGAAAGTGCTTCTGCTAGATTTGTTCCCTGTATACTCATCATATTTAGTATAGCATTTAAGAATTCTCCTACAATGCCAACCCCAATTCCATATATCTCTTTAAAGCATATCATTACAATAGCAGCTTTTAACATTCCTATTACTAATTGTATAGGATTTTGCTCATTATCTCCATCTCGCATTAGCAAATATGTCTTAACTGCTTTTACAATAAATACAATGATTAATAAATATGTTGCATAGTTAAATACAATTTGGTAAATCGCATTAAAATCAATTTTATTAACTGGCAAAACTTCTCCTTCTGGTATATACATTAATTCTCTTTCTATATAGAAAACTAAATTTAACATACTATTAAATAGAGAATTTAATGTTGATTCCGAGCCACTTATAAAATTTTGTATTAGTTCTACAAGCATATCTGTCATATACTTCACCTAATTTCTTATGTATAAAGTCTAACCTTATACTTACTTGTAGAAACTTAATATTGTTTTTATTACTGCAAGACCACAAGTAATTAATACCATTGCAATTAATGTTGTTTTGATGTTTTGTATATTCCTTCTTCTTTCTCCTTCATCATTAGTTTTTAGACAATATACATAGTATATAAAATAGCCTCCACATATAGTTATTCCAATTCCAGTAAGCCAACTTATTATTGCATTTACTAGGTTTTCTGTCCCTTTAACTAATATGCTATCTTCTATTGATGATGCAAAAACGCTTTTTCCAATAAACACAACAAATAAAAGTATTACTACTAGCAATACTTTTGCAATTATTTTAAGTATCCTTTTCATTAATCTCCTTTACTTTTTGCTTGAACTTATCCTGAATAAGTTCAACTTTTGCATACTCTTCTTTTGTATCTTGTTTATTCCATATATCCCAAATTTTTATTGGTTTTATTGAATATTCCTGTCTTTCTCTTTCTCTCTTGATTCTTAATTTCTGATTTTCTTCTCTATTTCCCATACCGTTTAATTTATTGAAATACATTTTTGAAATATCTGGTATGGTAGTAATTGCTGGTTGTTCTCCTGCTATTATAATTATTACATATGGGCTTTCAAATTTTAATACTTCATCTGCTGTAAGTAACTTTCTTGATATCAAACTCATACTACTACTAGATTTGTCGTACTTTATATTAGAGTTACTACTTTCACCATAGCTCTGTGCTGTATATGTACCAAGCATTTCTGAAATTTTATTTGCACTATCTACGTTCCCTGATTTTAGATATATTATTGCACAATTATCTACAATGTTTTGTGCTCCTTCTTTTCCGTATTTTTCCTCTAATTGAGATAGTAATGTTTGAGTGCAAAGCATAAATCTAATATTCCTTCCTCTTGAAACAGTTAGCATACTTTGAAATGTTTCTATTTTAGTGAAATTTGCAAATTCATCTAATATAAAGTTCATTCTTATTCTTAATTCTCCACCTTCTTTACGACTTACAGCAACCAAACTTGTATAAATTTGTTGAACTAATAAACTACCGCAGTTTATGATATGTTTCTCTATCATCAGGAAGTAGAATATAAATTACTGTTTTTTTATCTGCAAAATCTCTTAAATCAAAATCTGATGACTGAATATTGTTTGCAACATATTCATCGATGAACATTTGCAATGTCGAAAGTGCCGCAGCTACAAAGCTACCTCTAGTTTTACTTGGAGCTGTACCTGCAACTGCGAAAAATTTCTTTATAGGATCATTTGCATCCTTTTTTGCCATATATTCATCAATAGGCATTTTTCCTAATTTGTCAGGTTTAAACATTTCTGCCACAAAGTAATATGCATTTGTTAATGTCTGATATTCTCTTTTACCTTTATTTTCTAATACAACAGCCATAATTGCTGTCTTTATTACACTTTTTTCTCCATTAATCCATATTGGCTCTGTCTTATCATTTTTCTCAACTAAAATATTAACCATGTCACTTACAAGGCTTTCTGCTAGTGGTACATTTCCCTCTTCTACTGCATTGATTATGATATCTAAATAGTTATACTTATTACTTTTTAAAAAGTTAATATAGTCAATAGCGATTACATCATATCCTAATTGTTTTAATTTTTCTGCAGTATATAAATATAATTCACCTTTCACATCACTGATGAACATATTCTCGCCGAGCTAGTCCAAGATTAGTAATTGTTGGAATTATTACTGACCTACTCTTACCACTTCCTGTACTTCCTACTAAAAGTGTATGTATATTTTTATCAATAAAATATACTTTATCAGTATTTCCCTCTCTTTCAAAATGTGTTACTATTCCACCTGAATCAAACGATACCTTATTATATGGATTTGTTCTATCAATAATATTACATTTAAATACTTTTCCAAAGTCTTTTTTATTTAGCCACCATCCTGTTCCATATTGTCCTTGTCCTACTGGTTCTGGAACTTTTATCTTTGGTGTTAATTCCACTTGTTCACTATAATAAATATTTTTTCTTTTATTAGAAAAAAACAATAAAAAAAATGCCACAATAAGTTCGAGTATAATGAACATTACTAGCACTCTTGGATTTGTTATCATTGTATTTATTATTTTTTCAATATTTATTTGTAGTAAACTATTGAAATCATTGCTTAATATATAATGCAGACTTACTGAAAAATATCCTGTAACTACTACACTAAATATCAAAGCTATTATTAATAAAATTAATCTATTAATTTTATTCTCCTATTTATTCAATTCTATAATTGAATTTTTCCTTTCATATTAAAAGAAGAGTAACAATTTTGTTACTCAAAAAATATTTTTTATTCATTTTCATCTTTTTTTAGTTGTTCAATCATTATTTGTATATCTTTTTTTACATCAGTAAAAACAACCTTTTTGCCAATTTCAACTAACTTCATTATTCTATTAAATGTATCTTCCAGTTCCTTTGCTACTTGGTTTATAACTTTTGCCTCTACTCCATTTATTATATGGCTATGATCTACATATTTTTCTATTGTTGGAAACATATTCTGCAAAAGAAATGCTGATTCTTTTCCTAAAAATTTCTTAATTACAATTGTATCGCAACTACCATATTTTTTTATTTTTTCTTCTCTTATTTTTTTATACTTTTCTACCTTACTACTCATAGGTATAAACCATAAAATATTTGTATTTTCATTTTTGATACAAAAATAAGTAGGTCTTGCCTTTCCATTTTCGTGATTTCTCATAAGAGTAGCATCCTGAACTATATCAAAATATTCATCTTTTATATGATATACATATCCTTTTTTTACTTCCATTAATCCTCCATTTTGTAAAAAAGAAACCCTTCATCTTGTAAATGAAGGGCTAATATTTTCGTTTGGGATAATTTATTAGTCGCACCACCCAAGAGCGACACCTATTTGTCTAATGGGATAATTTATTAATCGCACCACCCAAGAGCGATACATATTTTCTTACTATTATTATATGACAAATTACAGAATAAGTCAATAATTATAGTTAATTTTATTATATGCTTTTTTTGCTTTTTTAACCCTCTTTTTTACTAATGAAATTTTAACACATTATACTTCAAAATTCAACATTTATTCAATTTCTTCTTCATCTTCAAAAACAAATTCTGCATAATATTCTAGTTTGTCTAAAGTTTTTTGCAATCTATTATACTTATCTATCATTTGTATTTGTTTTTCACTATATGGAAATTCTTCTTTTTCACCATCCAATTTACCATTTTCTCTCCATATATTTCTTAATTGTATGCCTCCTAGAATAGTACCTGCAACTATTATGTTTTTAAATCTATCTTTTGGCTCATCATTCTTAAAATGTTCTACTAGTTTTTCATCAGCACTTGCGTCTTGCTCAAACTCGAATCTTAATTTCTTCATCTGTTTGTCTATTGTATCATAAGCTTCTTCTAATTTTTCTCTAGTATCAAGCTTTTGTCTTTCTATTTGAACTTCGATTTCTCTTTGACTTATATTTGTTGTTTCTATCTCATCTTTTACTATTTCATAAGCTCTATTTTTGGTATCTTTTATGTTTTTATAATAATTATATTGTATATAAACAAATTCCAAATCCATAAACAATTTGTTAAATAATTTTCCTTTTTCTTTCTCATCATAGCAAAATATTGTTAATCCATAAGCATCTGGCAGCAAGTCTGCCAGTTTTTCTGCTTCTTCTGTTGAATATCCTTTTATTAAAAACTGACTTACAGGAAATATATTCTGTTTTATAAATAGTGATTTATTTCTATACAATTTATTATATAAATATTTTAAATTATTATATGATAGCTTATCTTGTTCTACCATTTCTCGTAAGTAACTTTTTAGGTCTTTAAAGTAATTGTTATCTTGCATTAAATTCAATAGCATTTTTGTTTTTACATCCATTTTTCCTCCTATATTTCATCTTCCCAATCAAAAGATGATGCATTTCTTTTATTGAGTGCTAATTCTTTTTTGGCTTGTTTGGATAGTTGCTTTTTATGCTTTATCTCAAAATTCTTATTCAATCTTTTTTGATTTTCTGCTTGATAATATAATGCTGTTAAAATTCTATCTAATAAATTTCTACTATCATTATTGTATTTGATATAAGTATATGAATTATTTGCTTTTAGCCATTTTCTTTCTATATCTAATATTTGATTGCCTATTAGTTTTATTATTTCTTCCTGTGCTTTTTCTTTTACTTTATCTTTTGCCTGTTCTAATTTTTCTTTATTAGAGTATTGAAATTCTAGTAATTTTTGTTTTGCATTTATGTACTTTTCAATCTCAATCTTACATTGCACAGATGACTCAATAATAATATTAGATATATAATTAACCTTTTTTATTATATCCGGATATTTCTTCAAATATTGATATTTTATACTTCCTTCTGTTTGTTTCAAATCATTTTTTAATTCAATAAGTAATTCTACAATCTTCTTAACATCTGAATCTTTTAATAATGCTCTTATTCTTCTTGTTTGATTATAATTTTTTTCATAGCTCATTAGTTCTTTTAAGAGCTTTTCGTCTGATATTGTTTTCTTTAATTCATTTAATATATAATTTTCTGAAGTTATACTTTTCTTTGCCATATCTTTCTCTTGATATATTGGAAGTAGATCATCTCTGAACACATCGTTTGTAAATTCATTTCTTAATTTATTTATTTCCTTATATTTCACAAAATAATTTATTTTTGGCTTTTTACTCCACACAAAAAACTGAAAGTGTGGATGTCCATCTTCAATATGTACTGCACCTAGATACTGTAAATCTTCAAATTTTATATTCATTTTTTTAGCAATACTTGGTATTCTGTTCTCAAAAAGACTTTTCCATTTATCCTGTTCATAGTATCCTAATCTTTCTGCATCATATTCTCTTAAAGAAATATAACCTCTATATATTGGAACTTTATTTTCTGCTAACTTATTAACGTGATCAATAAGTTTTTCTAAATCATCATCATTTTGAATATTTGGAAAAGCTTCAACTTCTCCAAATAATCCATGAGAAGTATTTGGATTTCTAATTACATATTCACTATTGGCAATATAATCTGTATAATTTTTATGTGCAAAATAAGTTTCTCTTTTGTTTGGATTATATGCTTTAAATTTAAATATAAGATTACTCATTTCTATATATTCCACCTATATTATAGAAGTCTATTAATTCTTCTTTTGAAATATCTTCTACTTTTCTACTTACGAAATAGTTTGCTTTTTCTCTTGCACTTTTTAATATTTCTACATATTCTTTATGAAGATCATCCCCCATTATTCTTTTCATAACTTCTCCCATAACATGGGTATTTAATGCACTTATACGAACATTATTCGCATATAGTTTTCTCTGTGATTTTATAAAAGCATCTAATTTATAATCAATGCATTTATCAATTTCTTGAATAATAACTTCCAAATTATCTTTATACATTTGTATATTTAATTCTTTTTCTATTCCTGCTCTTATTAGGTCAGATGCTGTATTATATGAAGTTTTTTCAACTACTTTTTGTATCATTTCTTTCTTACTTTTAGGAACTTTTACGAACAATCTGACTAATTCTTCTTTGTCTTTCTTTCTCAAGTTTTACCTCCTGTTCTTTCCCTAAATTCAGTTCAAAATTGCCTCACAGCAATTTTGCAGGAACAGGGAGTCGCTCCGACTCCCATTAACTGCCTAAAAGCGTGGCTTTTAGCGAGATACTCTTTTTTTACAGGGGTGACTTTTAGCTACCCCAACTAATTGCTAATTTATTCGAATTCTTCCTCTTCTTCTCGTTCTTTAACTATATCAACATATTCTTTAATAATATTAATGGCTTCATCATAACTATATGATAATGTTGCTCTTTCTATCATTTCTTTTGATTCGTCAAACATATTATTTTCTTTTAATGTTTTAGATACAAATCCTAATATTTCTGGTATTACTACTAACCCATAAATATTACACATAGGTTTTTGAATCTCTTTATTAACACTATTATCTTTTTTCTTTTCCATTTGTTTTGAAATATTAATATACTTATTTGCAACTGGTTTAAATCTACCATATTGAAAATCGTTTCTCATTTCATACATCATTAAATGTATAATTTCACTTATTTGATTTGAATCAAGTGACATATTTTCAACTCTTTCAAGTTCCTTTTTTTCTTTCTCTGTTCCAAAATATAAGTTAAGTGGTGTATCACTTACATATTCCAATTGTATCATAGCATGAGCTAATGCCTCTCTATATTCTGTATCTAAATTTGCATCATATAAATCCTCTCTTATATCACTTATTCTTATTATTTTTTTATTCAAATTAGTATTCCTCCTCATATTCTTTATCTTCAAGACCTGCCTCATCTGTAATCTCGACATATTCGTCTATAATACACAATGCCTCTTCATAACTGTTAGAATTAAAAACTCTATCTGACATTTCTTTTGATTCTTCATACATTCCATTTCTTTTCAATGTTTTAGATGCAATTCCAACTAAATTAAATATATTTCCATCTTGCCCTATCAAAGCACATTTTGGTTTTACTTTTTCTTCTTTCATTTATTCAAATTCCTCCTCTTCCTGTAATTTTTCCATACCATCATCCATGCGACACAATACTCCATACTCCGTTAATTTTGCGTTTCTATTTTCTATTAAATCTTTTCCTAATATATCTAAATTTATATAAGGTAAAACATCCTCCATATATAATTCTCCCTCATGTATAACATTTTTTGCATATTCTTCTGTTGAAAAAGATTCTCCGTCTAAATAAAACTCATCTAAATTTTCCATATATCTTAATATATCTTTTATATTACTTATATGTTCTTCTTCTACCTCCATAATAGCTAGTAACTTATCCCTATCCTCTATTTTAATATTATTAATTAAACTATAAAATTTTTTCATATCATTAAAAGGTGTTGTATATCCTTGTTTACTTGCTTTTGCAATTAATCTATTAATCCTTCCTGTTAGATTAACAGAAAAATCAGGATCATCTTTACAAATAGCTTCACACTCTTTTATATGTGTATCCTGTATATTTAAATTTCTATAATCCAACCCTAAATATTCAAAATCTCTTTCTAAATCTTCTGAATCTCTTGGTATTAAGATTTTTATTTCTCTATAAATATCTGAAGTTTCATATTCTTCTTTATTTACTATATCTAATCTTATATAAACCATCTTACCTCCTTAAAATTCTCTCACACGAGAATCGATTTTGTGGCTTTTTTACTTTTATTAGAGTAAGTTTTACCTTTAAAATTTACTACAATTCTTCTGTCTCTTCATTTGCTTGTGTGCTCTTTTTTTCTTCTTCTCTCCAAATATTGTTATCTACAATATCATCAAACCAGCGTCCTCCAATTTCAAGTCTTGGAATTACAATTCTCATTAATTGTTTTATATCCTCATTTTTAATCGAAACTATTGTTAAATCATCATTATAGCGATTATTTCCTGTTAAATTATATTGTTTATTCATTGTGCTACCTGATATTATATAAACATTTAAAGGATTTGAAACTTCCGAATATTGTTTTATCCAATCAATAAATTCATTTATACTTTCATTGCTTTTCTCTAATCCAATTAATGTTAATGCAGATGAATTATATAATTCATCTAACTGTTCTTTATTTGTAACTAATGTTTTATTTACTACTTGTTTATTCGTTTTAGTATTACTTCTTATTTCATCCATAATTTGTTCCAACAAAAAAACTTTTTCTTTACTCTCTATCCATTCTTTTTTATATTGTTCTTTTGGTTCTTCCATTAAATAATTTTTTGAATAACACATCAAATTATGTACTTCTTGATTATAAATTTCATTTAAAAGCTGTAACTTATTCAAATTCTTCTTCATCCTCCTGTTCTTGTTCCCTATTTAGAACATCTCTTATCAAAATATTAGTAGCTTTTATTGCATTTTCTGTAAATTCTCTTTGCCAAGCACCTTCTTTTCTCGACCAATGAAATCCTTTACTTTTCAATGCTGTTCTAATACTTTCGTCAGGTATATTGTCAAATATTAATTGAACACGATTAATTTCTTTATTATGAATTGCTTTACCTCCTGCAAATTCAATATCCTTAAATTCAATCTCATCTAATTTTTCAAGTCTTGCAATTCTTCTTTTAGTTTCTCTTATTCTTGCTCCTATATTTTGTAATTCCCAAGTTTTATGATTTTTATCTGCTTTTATAAGTTCTCTTTGTTTTTCTAAATACTCCAATTTATCCTTTAATTTTTGGATAGCATTAGGATCATCATTATAAATTACCTTGTTATTTTCTACTGATTCAGCTTTATTTTTATAATATTGACTTTTCTTATCCTCTTTTATTGATTTTCCTATATCTTGCCAAGCTCTTTCGTGCAATTTCCTCGATTTTTTTTCTGAATGATGTCCTATTATTATTGGTTGTCCAGATGTCATCATTAATATTCTGTTGGCATTTGAATTACTATATTCTCTAGACCTTTCTTCTGCCTTTCTTGAAAGTTCCTCATACCTTAATTTTCTTGCTTCTCTTCGTTCTTCGTAATCTGCTCTTCCTCCCATTTTTTATCACTTTCCTTTCCTAAAATTAAACAGCAGTGCAAAAATAATGTTATTATACCTCCAAACATTGCACCAACTATAAATGTTAATAAATACATAACTCTTTCCTTTCCAATAAAAAAAGACTATGCTATTGGTGTTGTAGTTTAACTCTTCTACAAACCAGTTTCAAGTCTTATTCAAACTCTTCTTCAATTTCTTTATTTTGTAAATATTTGCCCACTCCTAATGAATCATATTCTTTTAATTTTTCTAAATTAAAATCAACCATATCATATTTTCCCATATTATAATTAACTGTAGATATTACTTCTTTAATAATTCCATTTTTTATTAAAATCTTTTCTAAACCTGAATCCTTATTTATAGGTTTAATAAAGCCTTCATTTTCATCTATAGAATAGCCTGATAAATTAATTGTAATATCTCCATAAAAATCATCTTTTGTATAAGCTACTATTGCTATGTTCCCATTATTTTTATACTGACCAACTTGTAAATATAATTCTTTGTTTTTAAATTTTAAAAATTTTCTATCCATTTTTACCTCTCTTTATATTTGTTTTACTTCTTCCCAAGAAAATCCCTTTCTACCAAAATGACCATAATTAGTAGTTTTAGCATATATAGGTTTCTTTAAATCGAGATACTCAATAATGCCTTTAGGAGTTAAATCAAATGAATCCTTTATAATTCTAATGATATTTCCTTCTGGTATAATATTTGTACCAAAACAATCTATAAAAATAGATAATGGTTCTTCAATTCCTATTCCATAACTTATTTGTAATTCACATTTTCTTGCTAATCCGTTAACTACAATATTTTTAGCTATATGTCTCAACATATATGATGCAGACCTATCCACTTTTGTTCCATCTTTGCCTGAAAATGCCCCACCTCCATGATGAGCATATCCCCCATAAGTATCTACAATAATTTTTCTTCCTGTAAGACCTGTATCTGCAACAGCACCTCCAACTATAAATCTTCCTGTAGGATTTATTAAAATTTTAGTTTCAAAATCAATCATATCTTCCTCTACTGTTGGAATTATTACTTTTTCTATAATATCATTTTCTAAAATATCCATATCGATATTTTCTTCATGTTGAGTAGATATCAAAATTGTATCTATTCGAAAAGCTACATCATTTAAATACTCTACTGTTACTTGTACTTTACCATCTGATTTTAGATATGGAATTATTCCCTCTTTTCTTACTTGAGTTAATCTTTGTGCTAGTTTGTGAGCTGTATCTATTGCATATGGCATTAGGTTGTCTGTTTCATTACAAGCAAATCCAAACATTATTCCTTGATCACCTGCTCCTCCAATATCAACTCCTTGTGCTATATCGGTACTCTGTGTTGTAATATTAATATCAACTTTACAAGTTCTATAATCCATATTATATCTAGAATCATCATATCCTACTTCTTTTAATTTTTCTCTTACAATTTTTTCAATGTCTATTATTGCATTTGAAGTAATCTGTCCTGCAACTACTACCTTCCCATTTGATATAAATGTTTCAACTGCAACTCTTGAATTTTCATCTTGCTCTAAACAAGCATCTAAAATGGAGTCTGAAATGAAATCACATACCTTATCAGGATGTCCTTCAGTTACGGACTCACTAGTCAAATAATATTTTTTATAATTTTTCATAAATTTAATTTTCCTCCTTTTACTTCGCACCACAATCGATTCTGTGGCTTTATTTATTCTTTATAGATAAGCTATTTATTAAATAAAATCCCATTTCCATCCATTAATGAAATATATTTTTATATCTCTAATCACTAATCTCTTTATTGTACTTCTATTAAAATTTGTTAACATACATAATAAACCTATTAAATCATCAATTATTATTAACTTGTCTTTGGAATTATTTTTTGTTATGTATTCATCATCTACATATATCGATGCAATACCTTTAGAAATAATCCTACATAGAATATTTCTTTCTGATGCATTTAATTCTTCATATTCTAGTAAATTCTTATCTTCAAATAAAGAAAGATATACTAAAACTATTCGTTCTAATATATCTTTATCTATTCTTTTTCTATATGACATTTCCAATATAGAATCTGATAACAACTTATCTAATATTTCTTGTGTACTATTACTTAACTTTTTTAAATTTTTTTTGATTATAACATTTCTCACTATTTTCCCCTTTCTAAAATGCTATAATATTCAAGAAGTAAAAAAAGATAGGCTTTTTACCCATCTTAATCTATAATCAAAGGAAAGGAAACTCTTGATATTACAGCACTTCATCATTTTATCATAAGGAACAATTATTGTTACCACTAGTGCTATTAAAGTAATACCTTTTTCTTTTTTTAGTTTCATATTCACTTTTCCTCCCTTTATTTAACACGCAAAAGGACAAACTGTTTTTGCTTACAGTCTGCCTTGTTTTCATTGTCAATAAAGCTAAAAATTTTAGCTTGCTTATTTATTAGAATGTAGTTTTCTCCTACAACCATAAGGTTTTTAGTTTTCATTTTATACGTGCCTCTTTCTATTTTTCATTTGAGTTTTCTCTTTAATTATAATAGCATATCTCTTTTACTTTTTAATCTTTTTGTAGCTATTATATAATTTCACAAATTTTCTTTGCATCTAATTCCACAGATGTTTCGTCACCTGTATTCATATTTTTAACTTTTACTGTGTTAGTATTGATTTCATCTTCGCCAATAACAACAACATAAGGGATTTTCAATTTATCAGCATATTTAAATTTTGCTTTTAATTTTTTATCATTTAAATATACTTCTGTATTTATTCCTTCTTTACGTAAGTTACTTGCTAATTGAATAGCTACAGTCATATCTTCTAACATTGGTATTATTAAAATGTCTGACATTGAGTATTTGTCTGATTTTATAAGTTGCAACTCATTTAATTTATAAAATAATCTTGTTAGCCCAATTGAAATTCCAACACCTGGTAGTTTTTGATCTGTATAATATCCTGCTAAGTTTTCATATCTTCCTCCAGAACATACACTTCCAATCTCTTTATAATCATTTAAAAATGTTTCATATACTGTTCCTGTGTAGTAGTCTAAACCTCTTGCAATAGTTAAATCTATTTTAAAATGTGTATCTGGCACACCAAATACTCTGATATATTTTACTACTTGTTCTAATTCAGCTAATCCTTCTACAAACATTTCTTCTTTTATGCCCAATTCTTTTAATTTAGCAATCTTCTCATCTGTTGTTCCATCGATTTCAATAAATTTTAAAATTCTATCTATTGCTTGTTCATCAACACCTATTTCTTTTAGCTCTAATATTACATTTTCTTTTCCTATTTTAGCAAGTTTATCAATAGTTCTCATTATATCAACTGCATTTGGTTCTTGATTCACTTCTCTGAACAAACCATTTAATACTTTTCTATTATTTATGCAAATAGTAAAGTCATTAAATCCTAAATCTGATATTAGGTTATATATAACACTTGGAATTTCCGCATCATTTACTATTCCAAGTTCTCCATCTCCAATAATATCAATATCGCACTGATAAAACTCACGAAATCTACCTTTTTGTGTTTTTTCTCCTCTATATACTTTTCCTATTTGATATCTTCTAAATGGGAAACTTAAATTTCCATAGTTTTTAGCTACATATTTTGCAAGAGGTACTGTTAAATCAAATCTCATTGATATGTCTGTATCTCCTTTTGTGAAGCGGTAAATTTGTTTTTCAGTTTCTCCACCAGCTTTTGCCAATAACACTTCTGATAATTCTAGTATAGGTGTATCTAGTGGTAAAAAACCAAAACGTTGATATGTTTTTTCTATTTTTTGTTTCATTTGTTCAAACAATATTTGTTCATTTGGCAACAATTCCATAAATCCTGCCAATGTTCTTGGTTCTGTAATCATATTCATCTTACCTTTCTTTTTATTCTTCTCTTGGTTTTAACTCATCATAAATCGGTCTTTCTTCTTTTATCATTGTAGGCTTTCCATGTCCGTGGATACACTATTGTATCATCTGGTAACTTTAGCAGTTTTTCAGTTATTGAATTAATAATATCATCAAAGCTACTTGTTGGTAAGTCCGTTCTTCCCCATGTTCCATAAAACAATGTATCACCAGAAAATAACAACTTTTCTTGTTCACAATATAGTGAACTGCTTCCAGATGTATGCCCCGGAGTATGAATAACACTAAATTCTATATCTCCAATATGTATTGTATCATTGTCATCTACTATAGAATCTGGTTCTAAATTAATATCTTCCATTCCAACATATTCTGTTAAACTAATATTCTTATTGCTTAGTCCTTCTGCATCTATTCTATGTATTAAAATTTTTCCACCTTTTTTATCTTTTAGTTCTATTAAAGCTCCAATATGATCACCATGGCAATGTGTTAAATATATGTATTTTAGTTTTGCCTGTAGTATGTCTAGCATTTCAATAATTTTTTCTGCTTCTCCACCTGGATCTATAACCATAGCTTCTTTTGTATTTTCATCTTGAACAATATAACAATTTGTAAGTTCGCAAATTGTTCCACTGTTAACTCTTAACTGTTTTAGTATCATCACTATTTTTCCTTTCCGTACTTTGCTGATTATTTTTAAAATCACTCTACTTCTTTCTCTTAACTTCGTACACACTATCAACTTTTCTAATCTGTTTTAATATTTTATTCAATTCATCAATATTTTCTACTTCTACTGTTACTTCTGTTATTGAAATTTTTTCTTTATTTGCTCTTGAAGTTACTGCTAGTAATTTACTTTTTGTTCCTTCTATTTCTCTAATAATATCTGCTAATAATCCGCTTCTTTCATTACCAAATATTTCGATATCAACACTATATCTAGTTTTTTCTGCTTCATACCAATAAACATCTATCATTCTGTTTTCTTCAGATAATAAATTGTTTACATTTACGCAATCCTTTCTATGTACTGATACTCCTCTTCCTTTTGTAATGTATCCTACAATTTCATCTCCAGGAACAGGGTTGCAACATTTTGATAATTTTACTAAGCAGTTATCTATTCCTTTAACAATAATTCCTGTTTTTGATGGTTTTGGCTTATATGCTCTTCCTTTTGAAAGTTCCTCTAATTTTTCATCTAAGTTTTCTGTTTGATGGTCCTTTTTGTACTCTTCTAGCATTCTAGCAACAATTTTTCCAGAAGATATTGCACCAAATCCAACACTTGCGTACATTTCATCTAATTCAGAATATTTATATCTATCTAATGCTGCTTGCATATATTCTGGTTTAGCAAGTTCTGCATGTGTCATTCCAATTTTCTTTATTTCTTTTTCGATTAAGTCTTTACCTTTTACAATATTTTCTTCTCTGTCATTCTTTTTAAACCATGCCAAAATTTTGCTCTTAGCTGTTGAACTTTTAATAAATTTGAGCCAATCTCTACTAGGTCCTTTTGATTGATCTGAAGTTATAATCTCGACAATATCACCATTTTTTAATTGAGTTACTATTGGCATCATTTTACTATTTATTTTAGCCCCTGTCATGTGATTACCTATTTCAGCATGTATATAATATGCAAAGTCAATTGGTATACTACCTTTAGGAAGTGCAATAATTTTTCCTTTTGGAGTAAACACATATACTTCGTCTTCAAAAAGTTCTGTTTTTAATGTATTTAAAAACTCATCTGGGTCTTGCATATCTTTTTGCCACTCTAATGTTTCACGAAGCCATGAAAGTTTATCTTCTTCAACCTTTACATTAGCTTTTTTATTTCCCATAAAGCTAGCCTCTTTGTATGCCCAGTGAGCAGCAATACCATATTCAGCTATACGGTGCATGTCCCATGTTCGAATTTGGACTTCAAAAGGTGTTCCTTTTGGTCCTATTAACGTAGTATGCAATGATTGATACATATTAGGTTTTGGTACTGAAATATAATCCTTAAATCTTCCTGGCATTGGATTATATAGCTCATGTACTATTCCTAAAACTGCATAGCAATCTTTGATTGAATTGACTATTACTCTAAGAGCAAATAAGTCATATACTTGATCTAGTGTAATATTATCTCTTTTTATTTTACGGTAAATACTATATAAATGCTTAGCTCTACCTGTAATTTCAGCTTCAATATGTTGTTTTTTTACTGCCACCCTTATTTGGTCCATAATCATATCAATGAATTTTAAACGTTCTTCTCTTTTACGATCAATTCCTTCTACTAATTCACGATAATCTTCTGGATATAAATATTTAAATGATAAATCTTCTAATTCCCATTTTAAAGAATACATACCTAAACGGTTAGCAAGTGGCGCATATAGTTCCATGGTTTCATTTGCATTTGCAATTTGTCTATCACGAGTCAAATATTTTAATGTTCTCATATTATGCAATCTATCTGCAAGTTTTATTAATATAACTCTTATATCCTTACCCATTGCTAAGAACATTTTTCTATAATTTTCTACTTGTTGTTCTTCCATGCTTGCATATTTTAATTTACTTAGTTTTGTTACACCATCAACTAATTCTGCAATTTCTTTTCCAAATTCATTTTCTAAGTCTTGTTTAGTTATATCAGTATCTTCTACAACATCATGTAAAAGTGCAGCACAAATTGTGCTATCATCTAATCCTAATGTTGATAATATATATGCAACTTGTACTGGATGAATAATATATGGTTCACCCGATTTTCTTAATTGCCCTTCGTGATGTGCTTTTGCATAATTGTATACTTTTCTTATAAGTTTACTATCTGATTTTCTATTATTCTTTTTAGTTGTAGTTATTACATCCTCTATTGTTATTTCTTTTATTTCTGACATATATTATTCACTCCTCTCTTTTTAGTTAAATTGTTTTTCTTATATCTTTTAAGTTGATTTGTATATTTTCATTGTCGCCAAAATCATTAATTTCTAAACTTCCAACAACGTCAACTCTATCTCCTATTAAATATTGTTCTGCTATATTTCCCATGTTAAATCCAATTGCATCTGCAATATAATTATCAATTCCTAATTTTAGTTTTATGTGTTTGCCTTCTGATAAAGTACGTATTGATTGTATTTTCATATTTTTAATTAAGAATAATGGCATTTTGTTAGCCTCACCATAAGGTTCTAATAGTTTTAAATCTCTTATATCTTGGATGTTTATTTTTCTTAAATCTATTTCTTTATCAATTTTTATAATTGGTATTATATCATTAATATGGCTATTTTGAACATATTCTTCAAATTCTTTCTTAAATTTTTCAAAATTCTCTTTTTTTACATTTATTCCTATTGCCATACTATGTCCACCAAATTTTTCTACATAAGTATTGCAATTCATAACAGCATCGTGTAAGTCAAACCCTGGTATACTTCTTCCAGAGCCCTTGCCTTCTTCTCCTTCAAAACATATTAAAATGCTTGGCTTAAAATATATGTCTGTGACCTTTGAAGCCACAATTCCTATAATTCCGTGATGCCATCCTTCTTTTCCAAGTATAATACATGGCACATCTTTATTTTCCTTCTCAATTTCTTGTATTGCTTGTTTAAATATTTGTTTTTCAGTTTCTTGTCTTTCTATATTGTACTGATTTAATCTTTCACTAATTTGCTTTGCTTCTTGTATATTATTTGTTAAAAATAATTCTAATGCTTCTTTTTCTTCTCCCATTCTTCCACAAGCATTTATTCTTGGAGCAATTCCAAAAGAAATTGTAGTAGAATTTATTTCCTTATAACCTGTAGATTCAAGTAAAGTTTTTAATCCAATATTTCTAGTTTTTTCAACTAGTTTAAGTCCTAGTTTTGTTATAACTCTATTTTCATCTATTAATGGTACAATATCTGAAATTGTACCGACACAAACAATATCTAAGTATTTTAAATACTCTTTTGCTTCTAAATTTAATTTTAGTGAAATTGATTGTATAAGTTTAAATACAACTCCAACTCCGGCTAATTGATTAAATGGATATTTATTGTCTTTTCTTTTTGCATCCACAACAGCTAAGCAATCTGGAATTATTTCTCCTGGTTCATGGTGATCTGTAACTATTACTTCCATTCCAAGTTCTTTTGCATATTCAATTTCTTCTATACATGATATTCCACAATCAACAGTAATTATTAAAGTATATCCTTGTTCTGAAATATTTTTTACAGCTTCTTTATTTAGTCCATAGCCCTCATTTAATCTATTAGGTATATATTCTCCTGTTTTAAGACCTTGTTCTTCTAAGAATTTCTTAAGTACTGTTACACTAGTTATACCATCTACATCATAGTCTCCATATATAATAATTTTTTCTTTATTTTGTATTGCTATTAATATTCTTTCAACAGCTTTCTCCATGTCAGGCATCAAAAATGGGTCATGAAAATCATCTCTTGTAGGATTTAAAAACTCTCTTATTTCATCTTTACTAATGATTTTTTTACTTGCAAGTATACTACCAATTAATTGGCTTAAGTTATTTTCTTCACATATTTTATTTATATCTTCTTCATTGATTTTACATATTTCCCATTTTTTATTCATTACTTTCTCCTATATATTATACAATTTGTAATATTGTACAACAAAATGTGCAAATTTAAAAGAGATAGCAATGAAATTTGAAAAAAAATTACAGAAATATTAATATTTCTGTAATTTTTACTTAGAATATCATGCAAGCAATTAAATAAATTATTAATTTTATAAACTGATTTGCTATTAACGAATAGTTACTTAATTTTATTCCTATAGTATTTATAATTTTATAATTGTCAAATATTGCTTTTTGCTCTTCATTAGTTAAAGTATTTTTTTGCTGTATATATTTCTCAGCTAGTACTGGTGCTTTTATCATTGCATCCATTTCTAAATATGATCTAATAGTATATTGAATAAATCCTAAAATTACAAAACCAAATCCTATATAAATTTTGCATGGATTCAGTTTAAAAATGGTTAAAATAATTATAGATATAAAATAAATTATGTATAAATTTGACAATATAAAATTAAAAATTAAGGTCCTTCTATTTTGAACAGAATGTAAGCATTCGTGTGCAATAGTTTGTACACGAGTAAATGTATTTTTTATATTAGCAATTATAATTGAATTGGATATTGCAATATATAAACTTGCTTGATTTCCTTCATTTTCTTTCACATTTACATTTTCGTTTCCTAATATTTTTAAAATATCGTTACATATTTCTCTATTTTCCGGTAATTTATTTGTTATCTCATTTAGTTTTTTATCAAAGCCTAGCTCTTTTAAGAGTTTTATATCTTTTATTCTGATTCCCCACACAAATTTTAAAACTGCTAAAGTTATTAAGCTTATACATATTATTAAGATATATTCCATATTTGACCTCCTTATTTTACTCATAAAAGCATTTAAAAAATCGTCAAAAAAGCTCTTTAGAGCTTCCTTAACGACTTTTACTCTTTTGAATATTTTTATAATACATCTTTTATTGCTTCTGCAATTATTTTGTTAACATCTGCAATCATTATATTGAATTTTACTTCTAAATCAAAATATTCTTTAATATCTTTGTTTTCTACTAATGTTTTATACATTTCTTCTAATTTTTTGTTTTTTTCTTCGTCTTTTTGTTCACCTGTATATGCCATTAATTGTACTTCATATCTTAATTTTTCAAATTCTTCTACTTTTTGCTTTTTTTCAGAATCATTTTGTATTTCGTCTTTTCTTTTTTTGTATAATTTATATTCTTCCGAATCTCTTATCTCTTGTGCTAGTTTATTAGCTGTATCATATACTTGCATAGCTGACTTTGCTCCTTCCTAACTTTCTATGCATAAGCATGTTTTTTCTGAAAACTAAGTAAATTTGTAATCTCTGTTTCAGAATTGTTAGCTTTTTTAGCTTTTTGGGCATTTTCTTGTGCAATTTCTTGTTTTTGTTTTTCTGCAACTGTTTTACAAATAGCTTTTTCATATATATAATGTGTATCTTGTGCAATTTTATTCCAATTAAATTCTTCTTTAACTTTTTGTTTTGCTTTTTTTGCCATTGCTGCTGCTAATTGTTTATCATACAATACTGTTAGTACAGAGTCTGCAATTGAATTTGGATTTCCAGCATAGCTTTTCATTCCATTTATTCCATGGTCTACTATTTCGTCTAGTCCACCAATGTCAGAAACAACAGTTGGAACTCCTGCCAACATTCCTTCTAGTGCTACTATTCCAAATGGTTCATAAGTGCTTGGAAATACTGCTACATCAGCACATTTATATATTTTTTGTACTTGTTTTGCATTTAAGTAACCTGTAAAATAAATTTTATTTGCTATTCCCATTGCTTCTGCTTGTGCTTTTAAATCATCAAGCATTCCACCTTTTCCAGCAATTACAAGTTTTACATCATTATATCCTTGTATTATTTTTGGCATTGCAGAAATTAAATGTTGAATTCCTTTTTCATAAACTAATCTTCCAACATATAAAATAATTTTTTCATTATCCATTGCATATTGTCTTCTGAATTCATAATCTCTTTCAATTCCATTAAAGTTTGTTAAGTTTATTCCATTTGGAACTACATTTATTTTATCAAAAGGAAGTCCAAATAAACTTTGTACATGTCCTTTCATAAAGTTACTATTAACTATTACTTCTGTTGCTTCATAAGTTAATAGCCATTCTGTATCATTTATATATCTTTGTGAATCATTATGTATTCCAGAATTTCTTCCAGATTCTGTTGCATGTATAGTTGCTACCAATGGTATTCCATAAGATTGTTTTAGAGTTTTTGCACTAGAAGCAACTAGCCAATCATGTGCATGTATTACGTCAAATTTTACGTTTTTATTTATAAGCTCGGCAGCTTTAGCAACCATATTAAAGTTTAGTTGTAATGTCCAGTCTATAAAACTATTAGGATGTATCATATAGTTTTCTACACGATATACTTCTACTCCTTTATCATTTTCATATTCTGGCAAGTCTCCTTCTTTATATGTAATTACAGTTACTTCATGGCCATCTTTTATTAATCTTTTTGATAAGTCATGTACTACTCTTGCAATTCCTCCTACAATTCTTGGTGGATATTCCCAAGTTAGCATTAATATTTTCATCAGAAAATTAACCCCTTTCTATTTTTATCTTTTGATTTTTACATTTTTCTTTCAATTATTGTATATAATTTTACAACAAAAGTAAACATTTTTTTACAAAATTATTTAATATTTTTTTACCATTATCTCTTGAATTTATTTGCATTTTGATATAGTATAATATAGATATAAATGTTCGAGATATAAACGGAGGATAAGATGCCAAGAAAAGCTAAAGAAGAAATAATTGAAGAGAAAAAAACGGTTTCAAAAAAAGCTAATACTAAAACTACTAAGAGCACTAAAACTACCAAAACTACTGCTAAAGCAACTTCTTCAAAAAAGAAAACTAGCAGTACTAAAAAAGCAACCACTGCTTCTGCTAAGAAAACTAGTGCTAAGAAAAACCCTGCCAAAAAATCATCAACTAAAAAGAAACCTATTATTGAATATTACGATTTACCAAACTTATATAATCAAACAATTGTAAAAATATTAGCTCAAACTCCTACTATTCTTTTTGTATATTGGGATATTTCTGCAGAAGATAGAATCAACTATATAAATAAATATGGAGAAGACTTTTTTAATAATACTGTACCTTACCTAACAGTTACTAATCAAACAAAAAATTATTCTTTTGAAGTAGAAATTAATGACTTTGCTAATAGTTGGTATATACATATTCCAGACAGTGATTGTAAATATGATGTTGTTTTATTCAGAAAACCTAAAGATAACACTTCAAATCATGAAACTATTTTCATAACATCTTCAAATGATTTGCAAACTCCTAATGACCATATTTTATTTGATAGTTTAGGTAAAACAATATTTTTTAAAAACATAAAAAATAATCAAATCGAATCAAAAGATGTATCTTCTTTATCGTTTATGAAAAATGTTGGTAGAATTTACAATATTTATGATTTATATAAAGAAATTTATAAAAATGAATTGTCAGAAAACAAATTAGATACAGATTTAACTTCTTCTAAAATGTCTTCTTAAAAATATATAGATTGGAGAATTTCTCATGAATAAAGAAAAAGGTTATGTTAGTTTCATATTGCATGCTCATTTACCTTTTATACACCATCCAGAGAGTGAAGACTATTTAGAAGAGCAATGGTTATATGAAGCTATTTCAGAAACATATTTACCTTTATTAACAAATTTCACAAAATTAGAGAAGGAGAAAGTTGACTTTAGAATTACAATGTCACTTACTCCTCCTCTTTTAAATATGTTTGATAATAAGCTTTTACAAAAAAGATATATAAAATATTTAAACACACATATTGAACTTGCTAAAAAAGAAATAGAAAGAACAAAAGGTAATCCAAAAGAAAATGAACTCTCTAAGTATTATTTAAATCGTTATTCTAATGATTTACATTTATTTAGAGATGTATACAATTGTAATTTAATTCAAGGATTTAAGCATTTTCAAGATATAGGTGTTTTAGAAATTATTACTTGTGGCGCAACTCACGGCTATTTTCCTATATTATATGTAAATGAAAAAACTGTAAGAGCTCAAATTGCTGTTGGTGTTCAAACTTATAAAAAATATTTTGGTAAAAATCCTAATGGAATATGGCTTCCTGAATGTGGTTATATTCCAGAAGCAGACAAATATTTAAAAGAATTTGGTATTAAATATATAATTACAGAAACTCATGGTATTTTATATGCCAACCCTACTCCTGTCTTTGGAACTTTTGCTCCAATTGTTTCGCCTGAAGGAATTGTTGCTTTTGGTAGGGATATTGAATCATCAAGGCAAGTATGGAGCTCAATAAATGGTTACCCTGGTGACTTTAATTATAGAGAATTTTATAGAGATATTGGTTATGATGCTCCTTATGATTATATAAAGCCTTATATTGCTTCAAATGGAGTTAGAGTTCATACTGGTATTAAATATTATAGAATTACCGGTAAAGATTGTGAAAAAGACTATTATAACTTGCAATGGGCTCAAGACAGTATTGAAAAACAAGCTGGTCACTTTTTTGATAGTAGAGTTAAACAAATTAATGAATTGTCTAAACTAACATCTAACCCTCCTATTATTACATGTCCTTATGACGCTGAATTATACGGTCATTGGTGGTATGAAGGTCCTGATTGGTTATATGTTTTATTTAAAAAAGTTTATTATGACAACTGTAATTTTAAGTTAATCACACCAAGCGAATATATTGATAAATATCCTTCTATGCAAGTATGTACTCCTTGTCGTTCTAGTTGGGGTGCTAATGGTTATAGCGAAGTTTGGCTAAATCAAACAAATGATTATGCCCATAAATACTTGCATGATATTGGAAATAAAATGGTTGAACTTGCAAATAAATTTCCAGATGAAAAGGATAAATTAAAAAAGAAAATATTGAATCAATGTGCTAGAGAAGTATTGTTAGCTCAAAGCAGTGACTGGTTATTTATTATTACAAACGGTACAATGGTAGATTATGCTAAAAAGCGTATTAAAGATCATGTTGGTAGGTTTAACAGGTTATATGATGGTCTAGTAAATGATAAGATTGATGAAGATTATCTTGAATTTTTGAAAGATGTTTCTAAAAAAGATTGTATATTCCCTGAAATTAACTATATGATTTATAAATAAAAAAAGCCAATGGAAATTTCCATTGGCATATTTTTTACTTATTTAAGTGTTCATTTGTTTCTTTTGTTTCATTATATCTTTCAATAAAATATAATGGCCTATGTTTGCTTTCATTAAATGTTCTTCCTAAATACTCACCAATAATTCCTAAGAAAATTAGTTGTATTCCACCTAAGAATAATATAACTACCATTAAAGATGCATAACCTGGTACATCAATTCCTGTAGCCAAGGTTTTTATTATTATATATATCATATATATAAACGCAACTCCAGATATCATTATTCCTAAAATTGCTGCCCATCTCAATGGTGATGTTGTGAATGATGTAATACCATCAATTGATAAATCTATAAGTTTTCCATAGTTCCATTTAGTTTTACCTGCTGCTCTTGGATCTCTATCATACAATATTTCCTTTTTATTGTATCCAATTATACTAAATAAACCTTTAGTATATCTTTGATTTTCTCTCATTGATTTCAATGCTTCTACACAACGTCTGTCAAGTAATCTAAAATCTCCAGTATCTTTTTGTATTTCAATTCTAGTGAAGCCTTGTAATACTTTATAATACATTTTTGAAGTAAATTTTTTAAGCCATGTTTCTCCTTCTCTAGATTTTCTTTTAGCATATACATCATCATAGCCCTCTTCCCAATATTTTATCATCTCAGGAATTAACTCAGGAGGATCTTGCAAGTCTGCATCTATTATTACTACTGCATCTCCCTTGCAATAATCTAATCCTGCTATCATTGCTATTTCTTTTCCAAAGTTTCTAGATAAATTTAAATAGCAAAATCTTTTGTCTTTTTCTCTTAATTCTTGCATGATTTCAAAAGTCTTGTCTTTACTTCCATCATTAACTAATAATATTTCAAAATCATAGCCTGTGTTTTCATTCATTAGTTTTACTAGTCTATCATATAATAAGTGTAAAACTTCTTGTTCATTATATGCTGGTACTAATATTGTAATTAGCTTTTTCTTTTCTTGTTCCATAATAACCTCCATTATTTTGATAATATATTTATATCACATATTTTCAAAATAGTAAATAGGGTACTATGTTTTCACTATCAACTCACTTACGTATTATTTGAGAACTATTTAATATTTTATATATTTTACATATTTCACAATCTTTGCATATAAAAATTCGTCCATCAAAAATCAATTTCAATGTATTTATAAACTCATCTTCATCGTCAATTAAATGTATTTCAATTTTTTCAGGCAATAATGTCAATAAAGTATTTAATGCAAAATCGTTTGATGAAAAAGATATATCTGATAAATATTTTGCATTATATATATTTTCGGATACTGATACTATATTCTTCTTCTCGTCTAATAAAATAGATTCGCCATTTATATAAATTAAATGTAATAATTTATATTGTGTTGGCTTTGAATCTACATATACTTTAAGTAAACTTATAAATTCCTTATATTCTTTTTCTATTATAAATTGATTTACTGCATAATCTATTATATTGTCTAAATAACTTATATAATTTTTTAACCTAAAGTATATGAATCCTTCTAATATCATACTTTTATTTTGTTTTAAATATTCTTTAACATCTTTGTTTTCAGATATATATTTAATACATTCTTCTGGCTCAATTATTTGAATACTATTTTCTAATATTTTTATTTTTTCATATTCGTCAAAATAAAAATAGTTATAATTTATTAATTGCTTCAAAATTTTCTCTTCAAAAAATTCAATAACTATTTCTTCTAGTAGTTTGCTTAAAAATTCATAATATGCTTCATTATCGTTTCCAAAATAATGAATAATTACATTTTCATAAATACTAAATTTATTTTTTGAATAAATTAAATTTTCAAAATCAATTTCATCAATTCTTTTTAGTATATATTCTAGTATTCTTATGTTGTTTGTTTTAAAGCAAAACGATTTCATTCAAGCTTAAAGCTCCTTTCTGTAACAGTATAACCCTTCTTTCAAATTATATACTTCAGTATATCCTAATTCTTCAAGTATCTCTTTTGCTTTTTTACTGCGCACTCCGCAAGAACAATAAACAACAATCGTTGTTTCTTTATTTTTTATTTTATCTGTTATTTCTTTTTTTAAATCATATAAGTTTATATTTATAGCTCCTGGCAAATGTTCTTCATTATATTCTTGATGACTTCTTACATCTAATAAAACTCCATTGGTTTTGTCTAAAATCTCTTTTGCTTTTTTTAAATTTACCTCTTTATCATTTATTATTCCCCTATTCAAAAATTCTTTTATTTTTTTTAACAATTAATTCACTCTCTTTCATACAAATAAAAAAATTAAAACTCATACTATATAGTATGAGTTTTAATTACTTTTTGTTTATTGTATAAATTTATTTTTGTTTTAACTTGTAATCATTTAATTGTTTTTGTTTTATTATTGTAACAACAACAATTGTTATTGCATAAATAATTAATCCTATTGGTATTATAAACATGTTAAAAGGCAATCTAGTAATTACTAAAATGCTTGCATATAGTAATTGCGAACCTATTACAGTTAATACATAAATAATAATATTTTTTAATATTCCTAGTTTTCTATATATTATTGAAGAATATACTAAAATAACAATTAAGCTTATAAGCATTGGTAAAATGTATGGTTTTATAACACTATACATATTTATTTTTGTTTCATTGTTTATAACAATGTCCTCTTTTTTGTTTTCTAGTCCATATTTTTCATTTATTTTTGAATTCAAACTTTCAATTTTTTCATTTATATTTTCAGTGTTTTGCTCTTTTATTGTAATAAGAGCCATTTCATTATAAATCTCTACTTTTTGTACAATAGCAGTGTCTGTTTCAAATGTTTCTTTAGCTATTTGTTCTATATCATTGTTATCAAATTCTTTTCCAATATATACATATATTTTTGTATTTGCATCATTTTTCATATCAAGCTTTAATCCGATTGTAACCACAAGAACTGCCCCTACTAGAACAATTAAAGCAAGTATTCCATATATAATTTTTTTGTTCATTTTTTATCACTTTCCTTTACTATTTTTCAGATACTAGTAGTTTAGTTACTACATGGTTATATACTATAACAAGTATTATTCCCCAAAACATTGTCATACCAAAGCTATAAATTGGTAACCATTTTACAAAGCATAATATAACTGTTGAAATAGCTATTGGAACTAATATAGGTAGAAATTTTGTAAAACATTGATTGCAAGTAAGATCTGTATTTTCTTTCATTTTATTTAAAGCATACATAATTGATATGTATTCTAATATGATTGATGTTATAATTCCTGCTACACCTTCTAATGTTATTACTACATTAGTCAATCTAACTATTATTAGAAATGTTGCAATATATCCAATAATACTAATTGCTCCTAACAATCCTTTTACTTTATATTTAACTATTAAGATTATAATTCCAATTACTAATAAGCTCATTATTACAATTGCTGGTATAAATAACATATCTTTGTTTATATCTGATAATACATAGTGATTTTCATCAGCCTCATATACTATAGGTAAATTTCCTGCATTTAACAAAGTTTCCAAATTTTTAGCTTCTTGTGCATACGTTGCTAATGAATTTCCAGTTGCTGTTCCAAAAGATAATTGGATCATTCCATTTGAAATTTCTTCAGTAAAATATGTATTAAGCATTTCTGAATCATCAATTTTTACCTTTATTTTTTTAGTTGTGTCGTTTCCTTCTTCATCTGTTGTTTTTATAAATGTATTTGAAATTTCTTTTAGTTTTTCAGTTCCTTGCTTATCAAATTGTATTGTCAAATAAACTGTTACTCCACTACTTGTAGAACTATATCCAACATAAGCTTCTTTTATATAAGAATTATCCATTAATACATTGTCTTGGTCATCAACAATAGTAAAATCACCCTTGGTTGCAACATATCTTAATACCATATCTGTATTAGCGTTTTCTGGTAATTTTAACTCAATTTTTCCAGTTTCTTCATTTTGTTTAATTGTATAATAGTCAATTGCTTTATTTTCTACAATTCCTGCTGAAGTGTATTGTACTTGTTTGATTTTTTCTAGTCTTTTTTCTATAATTTCTTTTGCTTTTTTATAATTATCTTTTGTTAAGTTTTCTTCTTTGTTAACGGATTCCACTTTTTTAGTTGTATTTTTTCCTTCTTCATCTACAACATTTCCATCTAAGTCATAATATATGTCTTTTGTTGCATCGCTTACCTTTAACCCAATGTTTCGTAATCCTGTAAAGTCAGGTCCTAATTTATACTCAGGTAAAATGTTTTCTACAAATTTTGTTTTTTGGATATAAATTCCTCCAAATGAGATTAGAGCTAATAAAATTATTAGTAAAATTATTAGTGTTCTTTTTAGTGCTTTCATTTTTTCTATTCCTTCCTTTATTTCATTTTTATGCACTTTGCAAAATCAATGTGCTAATTATTATTTATAGTAGTCTAGTATCATTAATAACTAGTTCAAACCAAATTCCTAAATATTTAGCTGCATATTTACTCATCATTGTTCTATCCATAAATATTTCAAAATAATCTAATACTGGTGATATTTTAGTATCAATTGTTAAGTCTAATGTTACTTTTCTATTTTCTTTATCTATTATAAATTTTGAATCAGTAACAGCATAATTAACTTTATCATGTTTATCAAAAGTTGATATATTTTGATTAACAACTCTGCTACGGTGTGCATCAGATTTATCTGCCAAAATTAGCGCTGCAGATATATCACTAACAGCTGTTCCAGTTTGTTCATCATGATTTCCTATTGCCATCATAATTTCAGTTCTTTGTTCAACATTCATTCCCATATCTTTTAGTATTTGGTAAGCAAGTATAGCTCCTGTATGTGCATGATCAACTCTATTTACACAATTTCCAATATCATGCATATAGCCAGCAATTTTTGCTAATTCAATTCTTTCAGCTGGATAATCAAGTGTTGTCAAAAGTTCTCCTGCTCGTTGTGACACTATACTCATGTGTCTTATTGAATGTTCTGTATACCCTAATGCGTTCAATTGTTTTTGTGAGCTTAATATTAATTGATTAAGTTCCTCATTCTTTTTTACGTCTTCTAGTGCAATCAATCTATTACCTCCTAATGTATAATTTACGTTTTAAATTTTATATTAAAATAAAAAAAATAGCAACTATTTTTAAAAATTTCTTCTTAAAAATGTCGCTATTTTTCGACTTTTCTCACTTATTTTTTATTAATATTAACTCCTATTATTCCACCTATTATTCCAGTAATAGTTCCTATTGCTAACATAAAAATTGAATTTAAAGTAATAGAAAAACCTGACACAAATAAACTTGATATTATATATAAAATTAAAATATATATTAATCCAACTATTCCACCATTTATTATTCCGTTCTTTTTTATACTTTTTGTACTAGTCATACTTCCTATTAAAATACTAATTCCTGTAATTGTAAATATAACTGGTTTCATTGTCACTTCCTTCAAGTTTGTATAGCATAATAGTAGTGCAAATATTATCAATAATATTGCAGAAATAATTATCGCAAATATACTTCCTTTTAAAATTCTGATTCCATTTGTCTTCATTTCATTTTGTTCAACAACAATATTATCTTTTCCCATACATATCTCTCATTTCTTTTTTATCTATTTTTATCTTATGTTAAAATAATTTTGTTTAGAACTAAAAAGACATATTCTATATAGAATATGTCTTTTTTAAAATTTTATTTTTATTGTTGTACATTTTGATTGTTATTTGCTGGATTTGTTGTATTCTGTGTTGCATTAGTATTAGTGTTTGAATTTTGATTTGCTGTATTTTCGTTATTAGTTTGTTGATTTGTCTGGTTAGTATTTTCTGTATTGTTTTGAGTATTTTCAGTGTTTTCTGTTTGTGGATTGTTCTCTTGTTGTTTTGGTCTTACATAAGTTTCAATATATGTAATTACATTCATTTCTTGGTCATTATATATCATGTGATATGTTTCTTCACCTGCAGATATTGTTGAATAAATAGATTGTAATGCTATTGGTAATAATTGTTTTCCATCAGCATCAATTAATCCATACATTTCTTTTTTCTTTACAACAATTCCTTCATATTTAGGTACTAACAAAATGTTATTTGTATTTTTGTCATTTAAATTTGTACTACCTGCACTGCATCCCAAATCATCATATTGCTCTTTTGTTATTTTTTTACCAGTCTGGTCAAATAATTCCCAAATATTATTTTTCTTTACAGGAATACATTTTTCATATAACAAATATTGATTTTTTATATTATTAGATGCATATTTAGTTCCGTCTATTCCAATTTGGTCATATTCTAGATAAATAACAATGCTTCCATTAGAATTAACAACACCTTGTTTTTTGTTTTTAGTAACTAAATATAGTCCATTATCTTTGTCTATTTGTTTGATATTATCATATTCTGGACTAATTTTTGTTGTAGCATTATATGACATTATTCCCATTTTATTTTCTAATGTTGTTACAATAAATTCTTTAGTACTCTCTATAAATTTAACTTTTGCATATTTAGTACCTAAAATTTCTTGTCCATTTAAACTTTGTACTCCATAGTTTCCATTTGCATTTTTTACAACAAGCATATTATATAGTAATGCCTTTTGATTGCTAAAATCTGCATCTTTATCTGCAATTCCTGAATTTTGAGATAATGCAGTATAATGTGCAACTAGATAAGGCAAAGTGTATACCGTTATTTGATTATGTTCTTTGTTGTATCCCATTGAAATGTTAAATGCAATTTGTGCACCTTCAATAGTAGTACATAATTGATTTTGAATTATTTTTACTGGCTCATTTATTTCAAAATATTCATAATCATTATTATTATTATCTAATAATGTTTTATATATTTTATTAGATCCTAAGCTGAATGATGCAACCTCATTTTGTGACTGTACATAACATTTAGTTGTATCTTCCTCATATTGTTTATAATCACCACTATATGATTCATATCCAACATAAGATGCAAATACACGGATTGGTATATATATTTGATCTCCTTCAAATATAAAAACATTTTTTAATTTAGTATTTGATTTTCCATCAACTGTAATTTTTAACTCTGTTGTTTGAATATAGTACATTAAGCAGATTAATCCTATTGCCGCTACAAGTAATAGTCCCAAAATTATTCCAACTATTTTCATCCATTTCTTTGCATTTGCTTGGTCTTGTGTTTGTCTACCGCTATTATAGCCTCCACCACCAATAAAATCATCCATAAAACATCCTCCATCTCTTTAGTATAACTTATTTTTCATAACCATATTTTTTATAAAATTCTTCTTTAAATTTTAATAAATTATCATGCTCTATTTCTATTCTAACTCTTTCCATCAGTTTAGTCAAGAACCTTAAGTTATGAATTGATAATAATCTTACAGCTAATATTTCATTTGCTTTTACTAGGTGCCTGATATAAGCTCTAGTGTAGTTTTTGCAAGTATAACAATCACACTCTGGATCTAGTGGAGTAAAGTCTCTTTCATAAGTTGCATTACGTACTACAACTTTTCCATTCCATGTCATTGCCGTTCCATTTCTTGCAATTCTTGTTGGTAATACACAATCACACATATCTATTCCAGCTAAAGCTGCTTCTATTAAATAATCTGGTGATCCAACTCCCATCAAATATCTTGGTTTATTTTCTGGCATTAGTGGTGCTGTATAATATAACATTTTTAAATATTCTTCTTTAGGCTCTCCAACGCTTATTCCTCCTATTGCATAACCAGGAAAATCCAATTCTATTAAATCTTTTGCAGATTTTTCTCTTAAATCTTCATAAAATCCACCTTGTATTATTCCAAACAATGCTTGTTTTTCAACATCTTTATGTGCTTCCTTACAACGTTTTGCCCATCTTGTAGTTCTTTCCATAGATTGTTTAGTATATTCATAAGTAGATGGATATGGACAACATTCATCAAATGACATTATAATATCTGCACCTAGTGCTTCTTCAATTTCCATTACCTTCTCTGGAGTAAATAAATGTTTGCTTCCATCTAAATGAGATCTAAACTCAACTCCTTCTTCTGAAATTGTTCTTAAATCACTTAGACTGAAAACTTGAAATCCACCACAATCAGTTAGAATTGGTCTGTCCCATCTCATAAAATTATGAAGACCACCTGCTTCTTTTACAATTTCATGCCCGTGGTCTTAAATATAAATGATATGTATTTGATAATATTATCTGAGCTCCTACTTCTTCTTTTAACTCCTCTGGTGTCATTGACTTCACAGTAGCTTGTGTTCCTACTGGCATAAATACTGGAGTTTGTATATCTCCATGTGGTGTATGTACAATTCCTCTTCTTGCACCTGAATTTTTATCTACATGTAATAATTCGTATGTTACTGCTGGATTCATCTTTCTTCTCCTATATCAATTTTTTAGAAAATATATAATATTAAAAGAAAGCGTAGTCCGCGTAAGGTGGAGCGAAGCGTAACAGTTGGAGAGTTCCGTCCGATAGTGTCCAAAAACAAATTTATTTGTTTTTGTGACATCCAAAGGAAGGAAGCTCGACACCAAGGACAAGCGATTTTAATATTATATATTTTGTGTAATAATTTAATAAATAAACATTGCATCTCCAAATGAGAAAAATTTATATTGCTCTTTTACAGCTTCTTCATAAGCCTGCATTATAAAGTCTTTTCCTGCTAATGCTGAAACTAGCATTATTAAAGTTGATTCTGGCAAATGAAAATTAGTAATTAAAGCATCTAAACATTTAAATTTATATCCAGGATAAATAAATATACTAGTATCTCCTTCTACTTCTTTAACATACCCATTTTCATCAGCTATACTCTCAAGAACTCTACAAGAAGTAGTTCCAACTGCAATTACTCTATGTCCTTCTTTTTTTGCTTTGTTTATTTTTTCAGCATCTTCTGCTTTTATATAAAAATGTTCTGAGTGCATATCATGTTCTTCAATATTCTCAACTTTTACAGGTCTAAAAGTTCCAATTCCTACATGAAGTGTAACATTTGCAACTTCTACTCCTTTTTCTTTTAGCTTTTCAAATAGTTTATCTGTAAAATGTAATCCTGCTGTTGGTGCTGCTGCAGAGCCTTCATATTTTGCATATACAGTTTGATATCTGTCTTTTTCTTTTAGCTTTTCATGAATATATGGAGGTAATGGCATTAAGCCTATTTCATTTAAAATTTCATTAAATATACCACTATATTCAAATTTTACTTTTCTATTTCCACCATCTAACTTTTCTAAAATTTCTGCTTTTAAAGCTCCATTTCCAAAGTTAACTCTTGCACCAGGCATTAGTTTTTTTCCTGGTTTAACCATTACTTCCCAGATGTCGCCTTCTATTCTTTTTAATAGTAAAAACTCAACATTTGCACCCGTTTCTTCTTTCACTCCATACAAACGAGCAGGAATAACTTTTGTGTTATTCCTTACTAAGCAATCTCCTGGCTCTAGATAATCAATAATATCTTTGAAGATTTTATTTTCAATTGTTTTATTTTTTCTATCAAGTACCATTAATCTTGATTGATCTCTATTTTTTATTGGAACTTGAGCTATAAGTTCTTTTGGTAAATTATAGTTAAAGTCTGAAACTTTCATTTTGTGTCTCCTTCTACTATTGTCAAATAATTCTGTTCTTGTTTAATCTTTACTGGCCTACTTTTAAATAATTTTTTTATTCTAGAAATAATACTTTGTGTTACTTCTATGACACCTTTTGGTTCTTCAAATGAATCCATTGGTAGTCCATATTTAAAATTACTAGCATGTACTGGTTTCTTAGTATAAATATCTTCTGGAAGTCCTATATATGTTCCATTATACTTTATTGTTTTATTCATATATGCAATATACCATTTTTTTAGTCCTTCTCTAGCATCTTCGGTATAACCATACTTAGCATAATTGTGTAATTCAGGTATTTCATAATTATATTCTTGCGAATTACGCTCTAATGTATGTAAAAACTCATGTATAAAAACTTCTTCAGGAAATGTATTTATTCTATAGTTAAATTTATACACTAAGTTATTTCTATCATCAGGCATACGTATATTTGAAAAACCTATTCCATAGTAGTCCATTCCGCCTAATCCAATCCAATCATTTACTAATATGTTCTCGCCCATTTGTGTATCAGCCATTCTGAATGCTACATAAATATGATCATATTCTTTTTCCTCAACATAAGAATTTATATATTCATATACATCTGAAGCTGATACAAAAAATCCATTGTCTTCATCATGTGAAAGTGTTTTAATAGGCTCATTTATTACATAAGAGTCATAGTTTATAATCATTTTTTCATTGCTTAATTCTTTTATAGAAGATTTAAATCTTAGCAAATTTGTTTGCATTGTAGCAATATCATCATCTGACATTTGTAAGCTAACATGTTGTGTTTTACCATTTATATCAACATTTACATCTATATTTGGAAATATAAAACATGCCATGTTCCATATATTAGATGTTGTTGCTACACCTTTTTCCATTTTAAAATCTGAAAACCAAACTTTTCCTTTTGATAATGTATCAAACCCGCCTAGTCTAAAACCAATATCAACTTCAGTTTCATTTTTAGAATTAAACATAAATGTCATTTCTTGCCAATCATTTGTCCCTGTTATCGCTCTAGACCTTTCTTGGGTGGTTGCCGAGCAAATGTGGGCACCACCCTCAGATGTTGCATCTTCGTTTTCAACATTTTCAGTTTTAACCATACATGTTACTCTATATGGTGTATTAGGTGTAACTTCAACATGCATTGAAAACATTGCATCATTATATTCTTTATTATTCATAGAATAACTTGTCATTTTAGAACATTTAACCTTATTATCTCTAACAAATTCAGTTGCATTTCTATTTCTTATATTTTTGTCAAAATTGTTAAAGTTGTATTTATTATAAAAAATTATTAATACAATAATTGCTACAACCATTACTATATAGCTGAGAACTTGTCTTACTTTTTTCATAAGTAACTTTCCCTTTCTTTTTCAAATTTAGCTAATTGCTTCTGCACATCTATGGCATAATGTAGGGTGTTCATGGTTTTCTCCAACTTCTGTTGAATATTTCCAACATCTTTCACATTTTTCTCCTTCTGCCACTTCAACTTTCACACCAATTTTGTTTTCGTCCTTACGTTCATTTTCTTTTATTTCTAATGCTGAAACTATAAATATTGTTGTTAAAAGTTCTTTGTTTTCTTCTAGGAACTTATATTCCTCCTCATTTGCAAATAAAGTAACTTTTGCATTTAAAGAGTGTCCTATTACTTTTTGTGCTCTTGCAACTTCTAATTCCTTTGCAACTAACTCTTTTAATGTCAAAATACGATTCCATTTTTCTTCTAATTCTTTATTATCATATTCTGCTACTACTTCTGGCCAATTACTTAACATTACACTTTCAACTTGTTCATTTTTAGTATGTGGCATATATTTCCAAATTTCTTCTGCTGTAAAGCAAATCATTGGAGCAACCATTTTAACTAGCGCATCTAAAATTATATACATTGCTGTTTGTGCAGAACGTCTTTCTACTGCATCCTTTTTTGATGTATATAATCTATCTTTTATAATGTCTAAGTAGAAGTTACTCATGTCTGTTACACAGAATTGATTTATATCATGATATACTAAATGGAAATTAAAGTTCTCATAATTCTCTGTACAATCTTTTACTAATTTATTTAATCTTGATAAAGCCCATTTGTCAATTTCTTCCATGTCTTTATATTCAACTTTGTTATCGGGGTCAAAGTCAGAAGTATTTCCTAAAATGTATCTTGCTGTATTTCTTATTTTTCTATATGCTTCACTAATTTGTTTTAAAATATCCCTTGAAACACTTATATCTGATTTGAAGTCTGATGATAATACCCATAATCTTAATATATCTGCTCCATACTCTTTTATAATGTCTTGTGGACTAATACCATTTCCTAATGACTTAGACATCTTTCTTCCATCTTCATCAACAACCCATCCATGTGTTAATATTGCTTTATATGGTGCAACACCTTTTGTTGCAACTGATGTTAATAATGAAGATTGGAACCATCCTCTATATTGATCATGTCCTTCTAAGTATAAATCTGCTGGGAAAGGTAATCCTCTTTCAACTAATACTCCTTCATAAGTAGAGCCTGAATCAAACCAAACGTCCATAATATCTGTTTCTTTTTTGAATTCATGACATCCACAGTTTTCACAAACTGCTCCTTCAGGCATTAATTCTTTTTCATCTAAATCAAACCATGCATTTGAACCTTTTTCTCTGAATATTTTTGATACTTTTTCAAAGCTTTCATCTGTAGCATACTCCTTTCCACATTCTTTACAATAGAATATTGGAATTGGTACACCCCAAGTACGTTGTCTTGATATACACCAATCATTTCTGTCTTTTACCATGCTTGCAATTCTTTCTTCTCCCCAAGTTGGTGTCCATTTTACTGTTTTTATAGCATCTAAAGTTTCTTTTTTGAAGTCATTTACAGATGCAAACCATTGGTCTGTTGCTCTAAATATAATTGGATTTTTACATCTCCAACAATGTGGATATGAGTGGTTTATTTTTTCTTTTCTTAATAAGTATCCGTTTTTGTCTAGCCAATCTATAATAGCATCATTTGATTTTGCATAGAACATACCTGCAAAAGGACCTGCTCCTTCTGTTTGATATCCTTTTCCATCAACTGTAACTATAATATCTAATCCATTTTTTATTCCACATAAATAGTCTTCTTTACCATAGCTTGGCGCTGTATGTACTGCTCCTGTACCAGTGTCTAATTCAACTGCAACTGTATCATCACTGCCTAATACAACTTTTGAAGTTCTATCTAAAAATGGATGCTTACATAAAATTCCTTCTAGTTCTGTTCCATTTACAGTTTTTATAGTTTTATATTCAGTAATACCTGATAAACTCATAACTTCATCAACTAAACTTGTAGCCATTACTAATTTTTCTTTTCCTGTATCAACAACACTATATTCATATTCTCCACCCACTGTAATACCTGTATTACCTGGCAATGTCCATGGAGTAGTAGTCCAAATAACTATAAATGTATCATTATCTAAAACTCCTTTTCCATCTTGTACTGGGAATTTAACATAAATTGACATTGTATCACAATCTTGATATTCAATTTCTGCTTCTGCTAAAGCTGTTTCGCAGTCTGTACACCAATAAACTGGTTTTAATCCTTTATATATATATCCTTTTTTGTACATTTCTGCAAATATTTTTATTTGGTTAGCTTCTAATTCTGGTTGTAATGTTATATATGGATGTTCCCAGTCTCCTAATACGCCTAGTCTTTTAAATCCTTCTGTTTGTTTTTCTACATAGCTTAATGCAAAGTCCTTACAAGTATCCCTAAATTTCGAAACACTAATTTCATCTCTATTAATTCCTAGTGCTTGAATTGCTTTTTTCTCTGTTGGAAGTCCGTGTGTATCATAACCAGGAATATAAATTGTTTGATATCCTTGTAGACTTTTGAAACGATTTACAGTATCTTTTAATACTTTGTTTAATGCATGACCCATGTGTATTTCGCCATTTGCATAAGGAGGACCATCATGTAATATATAAGTTTTATGTCCTTCATTTTTCTTTAACATTTTTTCATATAAACCATTATCAAAAACCTCTGCTTTTGTTTTTGGTTCATTTTCTGGTAAATTTCCTCTCATAGGAAACTCTGTACTTGGCAAATTTAAAGTTTTGCCATAATCTTGTTTTTCATCTGCCATTTTTTATTCCTCCTTTTAATTTACATTCAAAACTAAAATACAAAAAACGGATAACAAGAATTTCTATACAGTGCAAACTGTTAGAAATTCTAGTAATTCGCATATTTGTCTTCTACAGAATTTATTCCTACTAGGAGTAAATTCCTAGAATACAAAAAAGCCATTTCGTCATATTATAAATAGGACGAAATGGCTTAAATTTCCGCGGTACCACCTAATTTAAAAGAATTATTTTCTTTTCTCTTATTACCCTTTAACGCAGGAATACGATTTCTTTTACTATTGTTTCAAAGAAATAGCTAAAAGGTGATAACAATAATTACCAAGTGCTTTCAAACTCTCACCATTATGTTTGATTCTCTGTTAAGTTTTTGTAAAAATTGTGTTGTCCTTTATAACTGCTTTTACATTATGTAATATAGTTTACCACTTTTAACATGTTTTGGCAAGAATATTAATAAATTTTTTACTAAGTTATTCTTCCCACTCAAGTTCCCAATCAGAGATTTGCACTAAATCTCCATCTTTGATTCCAAGTGACCTTAATCTATCATTTACACCTAATTCATTTAATCTTCTATGGAAATAATGCAATGATTCGTTATCTTCCAAATTTACTGTTCTCATAAGTTTAGTTATTACATCACCACACACTATATACATTCCGCCTTCTTTTTTTACTGTAATATCTTCTTTATCTTCCAATGTATATACTTTTTTTATTTCTTCCACTTCAACTAAATCTTCTTTTGGTAATGTTTTTAATACTTCACTTACTCTTGCAAGTAATTCTTTTACACCTTGTTTAGTAGCAGCTGATATTTTATATATTTCTAAACCTTTTTCTTTTGCCAATTTTTCCAATTCTAAGTATAAATTTTCATCTTGCATACTATCAGCTTTGTTTGCTACTATTATTTGTTTTCTTTTACTTAATTTTTCACTATATTTCTTTAACTCTTCATTTATAATCTCAAAATCTTTTACTGGATTTCTTCCTTCTATTCCAGATACATCTATTACATGAAGAAGTAGTCTTGTCCTTTCAATATGACGTAAGAATTGAATTCCAAGTCCAACTCCTTGGCTTGCACCTTCAATTATTCCTGGAATATCTGCAATAACAAAACTGTCTCCATATTCTCCTTTTACCACTCCTAAGTTTGGCTCAAGTGTAGTAAAATGATAGTCTGCAATTTTAGGTGTTGCATCAGTTACAACTGATAATAGTGTTGATTTTCCTACATTAGGGAATCCTATTAGTCCAACATCAGCTAAAAGTTTTAACTCTAATATAAGTTCTTTTTCTTCACATTTTTCTCCTTCTTGAGAAAATCTAGGTGCTTGTCTAGTAGATGTTGCAAAGTGTGAATTTCCTTTTCCGCCTCTGCCACCTTGTAATATAAGTTCTTTTTGTCCTTTTTCAGATAAGTCAGCTAAAACTTTTCCAGTTTGTGCATCTTTAACAATAGTTCCTAAAGGAACTTTTATTGTTAAATCTTCTCCACTTCTTCCATATCTATTAGCACCTTCACCATTTTTTCCGTTTTCAGCTTTAAATTTTTTTTGATATCTAAAATCTATTAAAGTATTAGTGTCTGGATCAACTTCAAAGTATACGTTTCCGCCTCTTCCTCCGTCTCCTCCATCAGGTCCACCTGCTGCAACATATTTCTCTCTTCGGAAAGAAACAGCTCCATCACCGCCATTTCCTGCTTTTGCAATTATTTTTACATAGTCTGTAAACATTTTATTCTCCTTCAAAATAATCTAGTCTCATTGCTTTTTTAACTTTTCTCATTGTTTCTCTTGCTGTCTGTCTTGTTTTCTCTGTTCCATCTTTTAATATTTTTTCAACTAGTTCTGGTCTTTCTTCATAATATTTTCTTTTTTCTCTAATTGGTGTTAAAAATTCATTTATATTTTTAGCTAGTTGTTTTTTACAAGCTACACATCCTCTTGCACCTGCCTTGCATTCTTCACAAACATTTTTTACTTCTTCTTCAGTGCTAAATAATTTGTGATAATATGCAACCATACATACATCTGGATGTCCTTTATCATCTTTCTTAATTCTAGCTGGATCTGTTACTGCACTCATTACTTTTTTATTTATCTCTTCTTCAGTATCTGCTAAATAAATAGCATTTCCTAAAGATTTACCCATTTTATCATTTCCATCTAGTCCTTTAATTCTTTTTGCACTTGAAAGTACAGCCTCAGGCTCTGTTAAAACCTCTCCATATATGCTGTTAAATTTTCTAACTATTTCTCTACATTGTTCAATTAATGGTAGTTGGTCTTCTCCTACTGGAACTAATGCTCCATCTACTACAGTAATATCAGCTGCTTGGCTTACTGGATAACCTAAAAATCCATAAGTAACACTTTCTCCAAAAACATCTCTTTTTTGTGCTAGTTCTGTTTTTACAGTTGGGTTTCTTTCTAGTCTAGCTATTGTTACCAAATTAGAATAAAATACTGTAAGTTCTGCTGTTTCAGGTACCATTGATTGTATATATATTGTTGTTTTTTCTGGGTCAATTCCAACTGATAAATAATCTAATATAACTTGCCTTACATTTTGTCTTACTTTTTCTGGGTTTTCAAAATTATCAGTTAAAGCTTGAACATCTGCAATTAAAATATATGGGTCATATTTGCCAGTATTTTGCATCTCTACTCTTGTTTTTAGAGATCCAAAATAATGACCAATATGTAATCTACCTGTTGGTCTATCTCCTGTTAACATACGTTTTTTCTTTTCTTCCATTTTTCATCATTCCTTCTTTAATAGCCTATATTTCTTCTAATCTATCTCTTAGTTTCTTAAATTCTATTATATATTCACTTTTTATTTTATTATAAATATCTCTAGATGCTTTTTCATCATATAAATGTGATAGTAAATTCCTAGAAAGCATTATTTCGATCCATTTTTCTCCATCTTCAATTATGCCATGTCTAAAGCCTAGTTGTATATTTTCTCTTGGACTTCCTGTTTTGTCTACTAATCCCAAATATTCCAATGCATCTTTTATAGTTTTCCAAGCAAGTTCAAATGTAAATTCAAATCTGTGTAACACTCCATCAATAACTATTTCACTTTCTGGTTCTTTTAGTGCTTCCTCTAATCTATCTACAGCACTTTTATAATCAGATAATCTTTCTTGAAATCTACTCATACTTAATTCCCTCCTTATTAATGGATGTTATTAATTCTTGTTTTTGTAATTCATTAAAAAACACAATATCAATCATATATGGAACATCTAATAAATCAAAATCATTTAATATTTTCATTTTATCTTCTTCATTAATGTTTCCAAAAACTGCGATATCAACGTCTGACTCCTTCTTAAAATCTCCCCTAGCTCTTGAACCATATATTTTAAATTCGTAACTAGAATATTTTAAAACTACATTTTTAATTTTATTATATATATCTTTTGATAACCCGAATTTCATTATTTTTCCCCTTATATAGTATGTTCATATTATATTCTAGTATCAATATATTTTCAAGTATATAATAATAAAAAACTCCACATAAGTGAAGTTTTTTATATATTATTCAGCTTTACTTCCTTCTTCAACAGGATATACGCTAACTTTCTTTTTATCTCTGCCAAGTCTTTCAAATTTTACTTTTCCAGTTACTTTAGCATATAGTGTATCATCACTACCAATACCAACATTAGTACCAGGATGAATTTTTGTTCCTCTTTGTCTTACTAGTATGTTACCAGCTGGAACTACTTGACCATCTGCTCTTTTTAGTCCTAAACGTTTAGACTCACTGTCTCTACCGTTCTTAACACTACCTTGACCTTTCTTATGAGCCATCCTATTTCACTCCCTTCAATTTTTGTTTTAGGGTATTTTCTATCTTTCTAATAGTTTTTACCATAATATATTCAAATTTTAACTAAGCCTCTTTTTTAGTTGTAGCTTTTTTTGTAGTAGCTTTAGCTGCTGTTTCTTTTACTTCAGCTTTTTCTACTTTTGCTTCTGCTTTTTCAGTAGGCATTTTTATTTTTGTAATTTCTACTTTAGTGTATGGTTGTCTATGTCCTTGAGTTCTTCTGTAGTTCTTTTTAGCTTTGTATTTATAAACTAAAATCTTTTTACCTTTACCATGAGAAACTACTTTTCCTTCAACCTTAACACCTTTTACATAAGGAGCTCCAACTTCTACTTTTTTGTCGTCAGATAATAAAACAACATTATCAAATGTTACTTTTTTTCCTTCTTCAGCTTCTAATTTTTCGAAGAATACTACATCCCCTTCTGTTACTTTGTATTGTCTTCCACAGCTTTCAATAATTGCGTACATTCTTTGTACACCTCCTATTTTTCGTATACTCGCTAAGCATAAATAACAAGGCAATTGCTTAAAGCAATATTTAGTTGCCCGACTCAGGCGGCTTACAGTTAAATATTGTACCATATTATGGTATCAGTGTCAAGGATTTGATGAATTTTTTATAATTTCCTTAATGTATATTAGTCAATCATATGTCACACTTTATTTAAAAATATATACTTTGGAATA
>OGQN01000117.1_pt1 | contig 77797 bp, 79 predicted proteins | sample 1553231 | NCBI WGS metagenome assembly OGQN01 (sample SAMEA2579950, study PRJEB22360) | human gut metagenome | biome: human gut; feature: human-associated habitat; material: faeces | place: Denmark | collected 2008/2010 | reverse complement strand
CACCGGACATTTCTCCGGCAAGCGAGAAGATGTCACCTCCCGCGCCCGTTCCAAAGTCAAACCAAACCTGACGGTTAGGATTGACATGGAACGATGGTTTTCTCTCACTACGATACGGAGCGTAAAACCACAGACCTTTGCTGTCGCGGCCAACAGGCTGATAACCCAGTTGGTTCAGGAACTCCACGAGGGATATTTTCTTGATCTCGTCTATGTTCATAGGCGCATCTTCCGTTTGGGCTTATCCGCTTCCTGCTTGGGCGGTTCTTTCGGTTCCTGACGTATGCTGACCTTCTGGATATTCGACATTTCTCCGGCGATATACAGATTCAGTTCTCGCATATTGGCGGAGCCTGTCATCTCATACGCGAGGTCATAGATACTGCCGTAGGCACCGGATTTTGTGTCCCGCCAGAGGTTTGTCTCGATGTTGATTACCATAGTCGGCTCACCCTTCGGGTCATACGGAGCCTTGTAGATACGGAGGTTGTCGTCGGCAGCCACGGGATGTTCCTGACCCAGAGCCTTCATAAAGTCAGTGAGCTTGATTTTACGGATGTCGAGAGTCACCACCTTCGGTTCCAAAGGCTGGTGTGCCATTGCCGATAGTTCCTTGCCCTGCTCGTACTCGTTCATGTACTTGAGAATGAAATCGTGTGGGTCTGTGTAGAGATTCGGATTCATCTTTAGGGCTGCGAGGTCGATTATATCGCCACTCTGGTCAGTGGCATGGTCATACCATCGGTTTGTTTTGGTATCAACCACCAGCATCGGCTCCGGGTCGTCGCGTTGCGGTGCATAGTAGAGTTTCATGTCCCCAAAGGACTTGACCGGCTTTTCGCCGAGAGCTGTCATGAACTCCGTAAGCGGGATATTCTTTATATCATTTTTCGTGTACCGCATAGGCTAAAACTGATATTTGAGGTGAACACCGTACTGGAACAGGAAATGCCCGGTGTCGTTGCCGAATACAAACCGCTCCTTGATGTGTGCGCCGAGCGCCACATGATCTGAAAGATAGAAATCAGTCGAGAGGGTTACGGCGCCGCCATAGATGAAAGCGTCTTTTGCCTGAATAGTCGAGCCGTCGGGTAACAGTTGCTTGCCCCAGTTTACTGTCTCATATCCGGCGAGAGCAGACACGCCGCCGTATAGATGGAAGGTCTGCGAATAGTCGCTGACAAAGCGGAGATTGTAGCCGACCTCGCCTGTGAACTGCGCCACGGGTATACGTCCTTTCTCGCCGTATGGCTTATAGGTCTGTAGATACTCGCCACCGAAAGACCAAGTATTCGCATTGTTGCCCTTTATGACTGAATAGAATATGCCGAGGTTATATCCGCAGTTGCGGGAGTTGCCGGTGTAAAAACCGTTTACCATGTCGACACGTACCTCTACCGCCGACATTCCGGGGAGATTCCGCTGGGCGAATGCCTCCCCTCCGCAGAGGGAAAGCACCGCCACAGCGAAGATTGAAAGAATCTTCTGCATGGACTTACTGAATTGAAAGTTCGTCTATTACGTTGGCTCTAACAATATCCTCGTTTTCAACCACGAAGGACTGGTGTCGACCGCCTTCTTTCTCGGCGACCTCGATGACGAGCTGCTTGTCATCCGGGATAGTGAATTTCTCCAGAGCGAACACCGTGCGTTCAGAGGATTTTCCATGCACCAACGTCACATAGTTCTGGGCGCGAAGGGGTTCGAGTACCTGTTCCTGCATGGCGGTACGTTTGATAACTTTCTTATCCACAATCTTGAAACTAACATAATCTACATCGAAAGCAATATTGGAGGTGTTCTTCAACTCTGTGTGAAAGTAAAGAAGCCCGTTGTTGGTGTGTATGGATTTCAGGAGGAACTGCACCCCGAAACGCTTTGAGCCGATATGCTTGATTTCTCGCTTGTTCTGCTTGTGGATTGACTTCATAATCAGTTTGACAAGCATCGGCGACTCCTGACCGAGTTTCTCCAGATACACCTCCTGGGCGTTATTGGGGCGATTAACCGCTTCGCCGTCATGGAGAAAGTCTGTCATCTCAATGCTCAGAAGCAGAGGCTCTTTCGCAAATTTGACATTGAAGGTGTAATATGAACCATCATCAGTGATAACCGACAGATTTGTTTCCTGCTTGAAGGACTTGAAGGCAGACTTGACACGCAGCACATTCTTCGCTCCGTCGGCGAGTCCGGCAACGAGGTTTTCATTGCCGAGGTCCACATAAACCACCTCCGAGGGGAAGATGATATGTGTTGTTTTCTCGAAGCTCACTTCCAGCGCGTGAGGCGGGATCATGCGGTCGAAGCCTACTTTTCGGGTAAGGCCGCTGAACTTGTCTCCGTCGGTGTAGTTGCCGTCATAGACATTGAGGTCATGTTCGGCGACTTTTTCAGACGACACGTTATTATCGGTGTTATCGGGATTTTTTGCGTTGGCAGCAATGGCCACTCCGAAGAGTGCCACTGCCGCAACGAAGATTTTTGAAATTGTTTTCATTTGTTGTTGGTGGGGTTGGTTGATAATTACTGCTCGTTCTGCTTGAGCATGATTTTGTAGCCGGATTTCAGATGGACTTTTACCGTGCGCAGTTTCTTGTTGAGATACTGGCTGACTCCGTTGATAAGTCCTTTGCCGACATCTGAGGCGAGCTGTGCCCCGGCGTTGGTGGTAAGGTTGATGGAACTGCCCATCGTGCTGCCCATGTTGGCGCCGATTTCATGGAGCGCGTCGCTCTCCATAGAGTTGGGGATATTGATGCCCTCCTGACCGTCGGAATCATAGACCGAAAGGTCAACTTCCATGATACAGCCCAGAGCCTCTATGGTCTCGATCTTGATTTCAAGACGCTCACCCTGCAACCGCGCCGCTCCCACCACCGTGGTATTCTTCGGCAACAGCGAGTTGCCTATCAACATCGGTTCGAGCGTGCGGAGCCTGACGCTCTGACCGTCGGTAATCGACTGGTCAGCGGCAACACAGGCCGAGATGGTGTTCTTGAAATTCTGCCGCCTTGTTCCGACAGCGGTTGAGAAAGAGCGGGCGTTATCCTTTGAGGCACTGAGAGAAGACACAACGTTACGGTTCACCTGATATACAGGCATTATCTTTCGTTCCTTCTCAGGATCATCGACAATGACAGCCTGCTGACCTCCGCCGGTGCCGAGATACTGCGCCGCCAGACGGTAGGATTCCTCCATCAGTTCCTTCTCGGTGGGCTGGGACTGCTGTTGGGCAAGAGCGTTCTGCGCCTCCAGCTCGTCAATCTTCGCCTGCAACTCCGCAACCTGCGCGGATTCGTTGTAATCCGGTACGTAGAAATCCTGTAATGACGCCTGTACTTGCTGATAGGCGGCAGCCGAAGATTGCACTTCATCAGGAATTGTATCTTGCAATGGAGCTACAGAGTCAATGACCGCTTCAAGCTGCACCGCTTGTGTACTCCTGCGTTCTTTCTCCTCCAGATGGGCCTGAGCTTCGTAAGCGGCAATTTTATTGCCTTCAATCTCGTCAGTGGAGCCATCGGGAAGTTCGGTGTTGGCTCCACCATTGGTTTTGCCGTCGTCACCTCCGGTGCTGAATATCAGCCATACGCAAGCAATGCACGAAATGAACATCAGAGGAAATACTATGAGGTATTTCTTCATCTTCTCTTTCTCGGCGGCATTTTTGGGCTTAAAGCGGGTTTTCAATTCATCGAGCCACTTCATCTGCCATGTCTTTAGCGGGGTTAGACTTGTTGACATCGAGTTGGCGGATATGTTCGACCTTCAACTCCGAGCGGTGTCCGAGTCCTAGTTTATAGCAGGCATGTCCGAAAACAATGAATGCTATGAGAATAAAGGCCGAGAGCATTACCGTCACCACGGTCAGACGCTGTTTCTGCGACATGGTGTCGCACTTTCGTCTGATCATACCGGCAAGGCGCGTTTTGGGGGAGTGCCACACCTTATCGTATATGGCACTCCGAAGTTTTGATATTTTCACTGGGCGTTATTAACGTTTTACGGTCTGAATGTCCCGGTTTTCCAGAATTGTCAGACCTTCGATTATGAAACCGTTTGGATTGTCATCCGACCTTGAGGCGTTTGTCAGACGGCAGACAGTGACGAGACTGCGTTCCGTGACATTGCTTTGTCGGATTATCATCTCCTTTGCGAAAGTCTTTGCCGTATAAGGATAATTATTGAAATCGCATACCACGCTGTCAACCTTGACCACCTGAGTGATATTTCCTGCGATTATGCGGTTGTAGTATCCTTTTTCGACAAAATCCGAGTAGTAGTTATAGGCACTCTTGTCCGCGAGTATCAGGGCACGGTCTATGTTATGCTGAATCGCCGATTTGTCGGGAGACAGAGTGAAGAACAGTTCATGGAACCGGCGCACATGTTCGCGTGCCTCGGCTGGGCGGTTCTGGTTCATATCCTGCGACAAGGCAAGCATGAGCGACTTCCCGTTGTCGAGGACATAAATCTTTTCCCGCTGCTTCTCGGCGAAATTCAGTGAGAGACATACAGCCGATATTGCTATTATGGCGCAAAGGCTGACGAACACGATGCCGAAGAGTCGAATCTGACGAAACGAAGTCTCTATGTTTTTGAGTGATTTGAATTCCACGGATAATTATTTTAGAAGTTTACCGGCGCGACCGACCACATTGCCCGCAACGCCACCCGCGACACTTCCGGCCCACGAGCCACCGGTCATGGCGGTGTTGTTTATCGAACGGTTGTAGCTACCCATACCTCCGGCCTGGATAATCCAGCCAGCGACTGTCGGAATCGTGAAATATCCGATAATGCCGATAATCATAAATATGGTGTATGCAGTATTACTTCCGTCGAGGTCAACATTCGGATTATTAGTCAGTTCCGAAATGTCGTTCTGCAACATCAGGACTTGAATCTTAGCGAGAATCGTAGAGAATAAATCCGCGACCGGTAGCCATAAGTAAGTCTGAATGTAGCGGCATATCCATTGGACAAGAGTGTTATGGAAACCGTCCCAGACGGAGATGGCGAAGGAAATCGGTCCCAGTATAGCCAGCACGACCAAAAAGAAAGTCCTAATCGTGTCTATCGTCAGGGAGGCAGCTTGAAAAAGCATCTCCAGTAATTCCCGGAAGAAATTCTGAATCGCTTTCTTCACCTTATACATTCCACGCTCGATATACATTCCGGCTGCTGTCCCGACCTCCGTCACTCCCAACTCATCAATCTGCCTGTCAAACTCGGCATCATCGACAAGATAGGCGGTTGACGGGTCACTCATCATCTGTTCATATTCCAACCGATCCTTTTCCTCACGATATTTCTGCATATCCAGTGTCTGACCTTCGAGCATTGAGGCTGTGCCTTGAACGATGGGAGACATCACGGAATTGATAGTGCCGAGAACGACCGTAGGGAAGAACATGATACAGAAACCTATGACGAAAGGACGAAGCAGTGGGAAGACATCGATGGGTTCGGCTCTTGCCAGTGACTGCCATATCCGATAGGCGACATAGAACAGGGCACCGAGTCCGGCGATTCCCTGAGCCACGCCAGCCATATCAGAACACAGCGGCATCATTTCGTCATAGAGGGAGCGCAGAATTGAGTGGAGATTTGTAAAATCTATCGCACACAACATAGGCTTCACCAGTATTTTTCAGAGCCGTCGCCGTAGAGATTGACAACCCTCTGGGTGTCGGCTTTCTTCTTAGCTCTGAGGTAAGACACGCTGATGTTTTTGTTGGTGAAGTATGCGGTAAGACTTTTCAGCCGCTTCATCTCCTTGTAGCAGTCATCCACCACATCCATTCGGTCCTTGTCCGTCATGGATAAAGTAGTGATATTAACCACCTGTTTCAGGTCATTCAGCACACCGCCGGCATCTTCGAGGATTCTGGTATATCCCGAAGCGATTGCCGATAGCTCTGCACTGGTGAAGTTCGGGTCGGTCAGCATCTTCTTGAAGTTGTTGACGTAATAACCGGAAATATCACCGAGCATCAGTACAGTCTGCTGAACCTTGCGGGCGTCGCGGACAAGGTTGTTGACCGCTTGGAGGGCATCGTAATATTTCTTAGCCTGTTCGTAGATTTTTACGGTTTCCTGAAACGACTTGACCATGTTCGAGGCCGTCGTGGATTCCTGCACAAGTGATTTGGAGGAGTTTACGATACTCTGGGCGATGTTTGACGGGTCGATTACCGTCCATTGGGCGTTTGCTTTGCCAACTCCGAGGAGAAGGCAGAAAGCAAACAGTGTCAGAATTGTTTTCAGAGATTTCATTGTCTGGGATTAAAGGTGATTAGTCAACGATGATACTTATCGGCACGTCGTCTGAATTGATTTCGGGAGTCTGGTTTCTGAGACTCTTTGCCTCTTGATAGCTGAAGAGCAGAATTCCCAGCGGAGAAAGGTAAAGCTCGGCGCCATTGTCAATGATGCCGATAGTGATGCGACCTTTCTGGGTATCGAAGCATACGATCTTGTCAGACTCCGTGCTTCGCAGGATATAAATCCTCGATTTACGAGGATAGCTGTTGAACTCTGTGATTTTGACTGCCGGGAGTCCTTTCAGTTCCGTGAACTCGACCGACAGTTTGGTGTCCGAAGACCACCAACTGGAGTTTTTTAACTTATAGAAGTTGGGATACACTTGTTTGAAATTATTGGGTTATCGAATTTTGGAGGCAAAACCTCCGATTATTTTCACTCCGATGTAGAGCAGGAGCAGCGGAAAGGTTATCAGGGCGAGGAAACCTACAAGCAGTCCGGCGAGGATAAGCCAGAGGATATAGAGGATTCTCATAGCGGCAGCCATTGCGAGAGGTGGTTAAGAATATTTGTAATCACATCGGATACGAATGGCTTCGCATACCGTATAGCCTTGTAAGCCCCGACGAATACTGCTGAGAGTACCGCTATCCCGGCGAGAAAGAGGATTGTGCCAGTCAGCACTCCGAGTATCGGATGGAAGCATCTGGGTATCTTCATGTCGCACTCTCCCTTCTCTCATTGGCGAGCATTTTTATCGCCGCCTCGACGCTGCCGCCGAATTGGGCGGCTTTGTTGAGGACTTGAATCTTCTCCGTCTCCTCGGTGGTGTAGCATAGATATTCCTCGGGCGATACCTCCGTGGCATAGACGGCTGACTGTGTTCCGCCAAGTCCAATCCAAACCTCCTTGTAAAGTCGGGTGGGATTGTTAGCCATATTGATACTGAGTATCTGGCTTTTCTCCTTGTCGGTCAGACCGAGCAGTTCCTGAATCTGGTCGAAGCGGTTCATATACTTGCGCTGATCCAGAAGAATCTTGCAGTCGGAGTTATTGATGATGGTCTCCTTCACGATGGGGCTGGAGATTATATCATCTACTTCCTGCGTTACCACGACCGCCTCGCCAAAGTATTTACGCACAGTCTTATACAAATACTTCATATACTCCGCCATGTTAGCAGAAGACAGTGCCTTCCACGCCTCCTCACAGATAAGGACCTTTCGTATTCCCTTGAGTCTCCGCATCTTGTTGATGAAAGCCTCCATGATGATGATTGTCACCACCGGGAACAACTCCTTGTTGTCTTTAATCGAATCTATCTCGAAGACAATGAAGCGTTTACCGAGTAGGTCGATGTTCTCCTTTGAGTTCAGAAGAAAGTCAAAGCGACCGCCATGGTAATACTGGCGCAGGGTCGTCAGGAAGTTGTCGATGTCGAAGTCCTGTTTGTAGATGGGAATAGGACGTTGTGCCATTTCAGCACGGTATTCGTCACGCATAAACTCGTAAAACGCATCGAAGCACGGGACGATATTTTTGTCCGCCCTCATCTTGTCAAGGAACATCGACAGAGCCGAGCCAAGCTCGCCACTCTCCGTTTTGGTCACTCTGTCGTCCTCTGACTTCCAGAGCGTCAGGAGCAGCGTCTTGATTGAGTCCTTTTTCTCCACATCGAAAATGCCGTCGTCCGTGTAGAACGGATTGAATGAAATCGGGTTATCATCGGTGTAGGTATAGTAGATACCATCCTCGCCGTGGGTACGGTTGTGGATGAAATTACTCAGACCTTCGTAGGAGTTACCGGTATCAATCAGCAGGATATGCGCCCCCTGTTCATAATACTGTCGGACAAGGTGGTTGGTGAAGAATGACTTGCCGGAGCCTGACGGACCAAGAATGAACTTGTTACGGTTGGTAGTGATACCGCGCTTCATCGGTTCATCCGAGATGTCAAGATGAATCGGCTTACCCGTGAGACGGTCAACCATCTTGATGCCAAAAGGCGAAAGACTGCTCCGGTAGTTGGTTTCGGCAGTAAAGAAGCACGCTGCTGGTTCGATGAACGTATAGAACGATTCTTCCGCAGGGAAATCAGCCTCGTTGCCAGGCATTGCCGACCAGAACAGTGTCGGGCAGTCGATGGTGTTGTGCCGAGGCATACAGCCCATAGTCGCCAACTGACCGCCGACATCATTCTTGATGCGTCGCAGTTCCTCTGTGTCATCGCTCCACGCCATCACGTTGAAGTGGGCCCGGACTGAAGTCAATCCGTAGGAATGTGCCTCATTGAGATAGCGGTCTATCCACTCACGGTTAATGGCATTGCTTCGGCTATACCGCGAAAGAGAGTTCATGTTCCTTGCCGTTTTCTCGAACTTCGCCAAGTTCTCGTCGTGGTCATCAATCAGTATATACTGATTGTAGATGTGGTTGCAGGGTAAGAGCAACCCGACGGGACTTGCAAACGAAAGACGGCAGTCGCTCCGGTCAGTCGATAACCGCTCATAACGGTTGTCTGTGCTGACCTTCGCAGGAAGATCATCCGTGTCGGAGAGAGTATGCAGACATAACATCTTGTCGCCAATCCTCATTTGTTGCGCCGATAAGTCTATGTCCTCTAAGCAGGTTACATCCTCCATCGAAAGGGACATATACTTCTCGATAAGTCCGGAAGTTTTGTCAGTACCGACCAACTCATCGTCACTCATGCGACGCAGCCGGATATAACCGGTGTCATTGATGATGCGCTCGAACTGCTCCACCGATTCCATGAACTTGACAATCATCTCGTGATTGAGTTCCTTCGGCGTCAACCGTCCACGGCAGAGCGTCGAGAAGTTGCTTTGCTGACGCGCCCTTTCCTTTGTTGTCTTGGTTAGGAAGAGGTAACACCGGTGGGACAGGTACGGACGCTCGTTGAAGTGGCGTTCAAATGAACGGTCGAGAAAAGAGAGGTCATCCTTCTGGAGTTCCGGCTTGTACCGCTCAGACACGAACCAGTCCTGTTTATGTACTACCGAGTAGTGAGGCAGGACCTTGATTGCCTTGCACCATGCTCCATGCATGGCTTCATACTCCTGCGAGGTGACGGTGAATAGTTCCGGCAGAGCAACCTCGAAAGCGACTGTAATGTCGGCATCCTTACTGATTATGCAACCATGTTCGACTGCGAGAAGCGGCAGCTTCGACTCCAGTGTTGTGGCTTTAAGTGTATTTCTCATTTTCGTCCTTTAATCAGTTTGTTAAGGCGCAGGCGGTTGATTATGTAGCGTGGATGATATTTCACAGCGGCTAATTTCATCAGACCGTGTTCGCCGTACTTGGCATTGAGATGGAAGGTGAGCCAGACAAGGGCTGAGGCGGCAGTTACACCGAACCCGATGCAGATCCATTGGGAAACGCCCGCGATATACATGATGACGAACACCACGAACAGGGCGAGCAATCCTCCTGCGAAGATGAACAGGTACTGCGCCTTCAGACCCTTGTACTCCACCGACCGTCCTATGCCTTTGTTAATTGCATACTCGGCCATTGGCTCAGATGATTAGAGGAAGAATGAGCGGAGGATGGTGGCGGCGACAATCAGGAAGATACACGCGCCGAACCACGATGCGGCAGTCTTGCTTGTGTCGGGGTCGCCGCTCGACCACTTGGAATAGACCTTGATGCCTCCGATGAGACCCACCACGGCACCGATGGCATAAACCAGTTTGGTGCCCGGGTCAAAATATGAAGTCACCATAGAGGTCGCCTCGTTAATGCCGCTCAGACCGTTGCCGGCGGCGGAGGCACGATAACCTCCGAGGATTGTTCCGAGTACCGCCAGGGTTATGCGGCACTTGAAACTGGATATTTTATTTTTGATAGAGGGATTCATTGTTTGGGGGTGAGATTAGTTTTTTTGATACTTGGGTAAGAAATCGGAAAGATCGAACTCTCCGAAAGCTTTTACGTTGACCGGCTCAGGCGTGGCAATCTTTGCGGTTTCCTTCGCCTCAGCCATTTCATCTACCTTGTGATGACATTCGTCAAGCCTGTCAAGAATGTAGCGGGGCAGATGATTTATCAGTTCTGTGTTCTTGAAGTCGGCGAAGACTCGTACCACATACTGATGTTCCTCAGATGTAGGCTTACTCTTGCGTCCAAGGATCAATTCTGCACGGGCAAGTTCATCGAATGTCGCTCCTTCCGCGATAGGTTCGGCTACAGAGTCATCGCTTGCGGCAATTTCTTCTGCGAGCCGTTCATCAGTCTCAAATGCAGCCTTTATTTCCTCAGGACTCAATGCCGGAGGAGTCGGAGTCTGGGTCTCTTTGGGTTCATCAAACTCGACATCTTCAAGTTCAATCTCCTCGTTGAAATACTCGACAACTACAGCTTCGGCGGCTTTTGCCACGAGCTTTCGCACATCGTCAACAGAATATTTGCTTCTGCCAATGCCGGCTTTTCGTCCGGGTGACGGGGAATTAGAGGATGGTGTCTGCTCTGGAAAGCTGCTTGGTGTTTCCGTCGGTTTTTCTTCGTTGGAGTCTTTCTTTCGCCTCATCACATCGAATGCGATAAAGGCCATCAGACCGATATTGAGAAGAAAGACCGCAGCCAACAATAAGTCCTTTGTCATGGCTGGCTGTTGTAAACATCCGACTTCATCTGTTCCAGAAGCTCGTCGTTCAGTCCCAGATGCACAAGGATGATGGATTCGGCAAATGAGCCGATGGTGGCTCCCGTATCGGCCCAGCTGACAATCTGTTTGAGAGCCTCGGCACATTCGACATCCACATGGATCCACGCTGAACCCCGTTTCTGAGAGTCCGGGCAGAGATACGTTTCGAGGTAATTGCCTCCGACTGTCTGGTAGATTGCCAAATCGCCCGGCATGAGTTTGTCGTACATTACCTTGCGCATTATCTCGTGGAGGAATTTATATTCCTTCAGATGTTCACGTAGAATAGCACTGACATACGACCGTACAGTCGTATTGTTCTGGGCGATAAGACGGACGACACTTTTTAGTTTGTCGAGCGTGCTTTCTGTGATACCTATGCACCTCTGGTGCTTTATCGGCACATGGGTCAGGTATATCTCGGCATAGTCCGCTTTTGTCTTGTCGGATATGCCTGTATCTGTTTTGTGAGAGGGTTTCATTCTTTGGTTTGAAAAGGGTTGGGAACTTTCTGCTGTCGCATCATTTCGCCGATAAGTTCGGAGAACTCATTGAAATGATAATCAAGCAGATTATGAATGAATACCGACAACGGAAATCTTTCCCATCCGTCGCCAAAGCACCGCATCAGGGCCTTGACCTTCTTGCAATCCACCTTCGAGACATAGTAAGTCTTGCCGTAGCGCATTGACTCACCGAAGTTCGGACGGAGAAATATCTCCTGATAATCCTTGGGCGTCTTTACCATACCATTTTGCCGGCACGGTAAAACGGTACCCGTATTTTCTCGATTCTTTTCTTTGGTTTCTTCCACCTTTGGGAGTTCGGATGTCGCCGGGGCATCTCCTTTATCAGTTCTTCGCTGAGGAGAGACAGGTTTGTAGGCGTCCAGAAAGTTGTCGGGTGTAATCTGTCCATCGTTCTTTTTCGCCATAGCGTTACTTGGTGGTTATTTCAAGAAATTCATCCACTAACTGCTCGATACCGCTTCCTTTGAGCTGGGTCTTGTCGGGGGGCATGAGTGTAGAGCGGAAGATGGCCCGCTTCATCTCGCTGCTTCCCTCACGACGGAATCTTACACTATTTGGGAGCGTGGACTTCATCACGTTGATGTTCAGTTCCGCCATGAACGAGTCATAGACCTTGTAGAGTTCCGTTCGTTCACGTGGGTCAACCATTGTCCAGAGGACATTGAGGTCCTTGATGGTGGATGCGCCGGTTGTCATGAGAACTTCACGGACGTAGTTGCAGAAGCTGATACCGCTTTCGAGAACATTTCTGTCAGCCGTCATAGGGCAGAAAACGTAATGCACATTGCGGATTACGTCAACCACGTTGAAGTTATTGATTGTGCCCGGCAGGTCGAAGAACAGGAAGTCGGGGATATACTGGTCCAGATAGTCCTGGGCTGTCTGCAATGCTTCGGAGAGTTCACACTCCAGCACGGGGTATGCCCGTTTCTGTGATTTCTGGAATGAATCGTACAGTTGCTTGCGTAGAAATTCACTCTGCTGGCAGTCGCGCAGTTCACGCTCGCGTTCACGGGCTATACTGTGCTGGGGAGGGTCGCAGTCGATAACCGCCACTTCATACCCTTTGAGGTAATGAAGGCAGCTGGCGAGGAGTACCGTTATGGTCGATTTGCCGACACCACCTTTTTGCGATGATACGGCGACGAGAATAGGTTTCTTCATCTCGGTTTCTGGGATGGAGGGTTAATAATTCAGTTGTCTAATCGCTTGACCGCTCATTCAACTGAATGCAGACTGCTTAATCACTCAATCGATTGGACGCACAGGCGATTGACTGATTGGTTGAAGTGCTGACTAATCAGGACTTCAACCAATCAACCGGGTAATCGCGCAACTGCGCAGTCAGATGATTGGGTGGGCGATTGATTGGGTATGGCTTCAGTCAATCAGGCGAGCGATATTCTGATTGTTCAGTCAATCGGTCAGTTGCAGTTCTGCCACTTTGGGCATTAGCGATACTGATGTTCTGACTAACCAATCAGTCACGCAATCGCTTGTTTGGCGAGGCAGGCTATCAACCAATCGGTTGATGCTTTACCCGGTCAATCAAACAGGTGCATAATCAGTTGGATGAAGTGTCGATTGAAGTGCCGTGGGACCGCAGGGGCGGCAGCAATCGACGGTCAAAGAGTCGGTAACATTTACCATCCACGCATAGAACTCAGTCTATCGCGCTGAAAATCAATAGTGACATGACGGAGATTCGGTTGCTTGTCTGATTGGCTAATCAGTCAATCACCGTCCGGTGCCATAGTATTATTAAGAGACATCTCGTATCATCGACCGGATTCAGAGCCTTCCGTCGAAGGCATTCCGTGTCGTTGACGGTGCAAAGTAAGGGATTATTTCTCGTTCTGACCAAACATTTTTGGCCGGATATAGCATAAGGTTGTACATGTATACTCCTATATACAATTGATATAGCACCAACCGGCTTGAAATCGCCGTAACTTTGCATCGTGCAACGGAAGCTAATTCCTCAGCATCTGAAAGGCCTCTTGTCAGGGACCGGACAAAGGCATTTTATTTCAGGTTTTTCTTATTACGAGGAGTGTTCATTGGAACACAGCAGCAAGGTGTCCAAATCGTTACCGTTTGGATTTCGGGTAACTCCGTCGTTCCCACGAAATAACCTTGCCGTGCCGGGGCTTGGGACCGCTCCGAAGTCGCATTCCCCATTGAAAACCTGCGGTGCATATTATAGGAAGCACGTTGCTAACAGTAACCATTTAACCCAGAAACAATGAAAACATCAGATAAGGCAGGGCGACCCAGGTCGTCCAACCCCTGCACGCATTGCGTCATGGTAAGGTTTGACGACCTTGAATATGACGCTTTGCTTCGCATGATGGAGAAAGCCGGCGAAACGGTAAAGGCAACCTTCATCAAACAAATCATAGCCGACAAGCCCTTCCGGGTGCTTGTCACAGACAAGACGCTCGCGCTATATACAGCGAAATTGGGCGAATTTTTTTCCCAGTTCCGCACGTTGGGCGTGAATTACAACATCGTGGTAAGAGAACTTCGTGCCGGTTTCACTGAGAAAAAGGCGATGAGCCTGCTCTATGAACTGGAGAAAACGACCCGTGAGATAATTGCAATCATGGGAGAAGTCAGGGAGCTTACCGAAAAATTCGATGAGCAATGGTCGCAAAAATCAGTATAGGTTCCTCGCTCTACGGCGCTCTTGCCTACAATGGCGAGAAAATCAATGAGGCCAGAGGGAGAATTCTCGGTTCCAACAAAATCGTGATACCACCTGACGGTCAGGCAAGGATTGCTCGGATGGTCGAGGATTTCAAGAGTTTCATGCCCAAAATGGGAAGAACAAAGAAGCCCGTTCTCCACATATCGCTGAATCCACATCCAGATGACAGACTGACGGATCAGGACTTTGAAATTCTCGCACGCGAGTATATGGAGAAACTCGGTTTTGGCGACCAGCCCTTTGTAATCTACAAACATGAGGACATTGACCGGCACCATATCCATATCGTGACGGTCAATGTCAACGAACATGGCAAACGACTGAATCAGGCTTTCATGTTCCGGCGCAGTAAGGCAATCACGAATGAGCTTGAAGAGAAGTATGGACTCCACAAGGCTCAACGAGAAAGGGTGTCTCCCGATACTCCAATTAAGAAACTGGATCCTTCAGGAGACATCAAGCGTCAGGTGCAGAACACGGTCAAGCTCGTAGGTATGCGATACAAGTTCCAGTCTCTTGGCGAATACAATGCAGTCCTCTCCCTATATAATATAAGGTGTGAGCCGACCGATGGTAGAGTGAACGGCAGGGAATATCACGGGCTGGTTTACTTTGCGATGAACGATAACGGAGAAACAATATCCACTCCATTGAAGGCGTCGCGCCTCGGAAAATTCGCAAGTAGAGCAGCTGTTGAAGGTCGGTTCGAGAGAGCAAAGCAGAGTATTGATGTGAAACCGACAAAAAGAGTTGTCGCATCGGTCATAGCTGAATCTTCCGGTAAAGATGATTTCATATCCCGTCTCAAAGACAAGGGTATTGACTTTGTGCTTCGCACTAATGCAAGCGGCCGTATCTACGGTGTGACTTTCGTTGACCATAACACTCAGACTGTTCTCAACGGATCCAGACTCGGTACACAGTTCTCGGCAAATGCTTTCGAGAGATGGTTCAATGGAGATGGAGAGAAACCGGTGGTATCTGCCCCGAATACTCAGACTCCGATTCCGAACACTTCACAGAGTACAAGTGGTGCTTCGACACCTCCGCCACCTCCGTCACCATCTTCGGCACAGCCTCAGACCCGGCAACCCGCAACGGGTACGGGGCAAAGCTACGACCAACCGATACTTCCCGGTCTCGACCTGTTCCAAGTCGGACCCGGTTTCAATGCCGAGGAAGAAGCCTTTTACCGAGCCATGCAGCGTAAGAAGAAAAAGCGTCATGGTCCAAAATTATAAACCCTTAACTTCAAGATACAATGTCGCAACAGGAAGACGACCTCAGAGCGTTGGCGAAGATTATGGATCTTCTCCGCGCAATCAGCATAGCCGTTGTTGTAGGCAACATCTACTGGTTCTGCCGTGAACTGGTGGATGGCTGGAGATTCCATGCCGAGACAATGAAAGTGTTGTCGAATTTCAATGAAGCCTGTGGCATGTTCCATAATTCATGGAATGCCAAATGGTGGGCTATACTCTTTCTCGGACTATCGTGCTTCGGGTCCCGAGGCGTGAAGAATGAGAAAATCCGATGGAGCATGATATGGATTCTGCTCAGTGTCGGCGCCGTGCTGTTCTTTATGTGCTGGTGGATGCCTGCAATTCATTGGAACTACACCTATATATTATGCACTACTTTGGGCTATATCTGTATGCTCATGGGAGGAGTGTATATGAGCCGACTGCTGAAGAACAACATGATGGATGACCGTTTCAACGAGGAGAACGAATCATTCTTGCAGGAGACACGTCTGCTGGAGAATGAGTATTCTGTGAATTTGCCGACGAGATTCTATTATAAAAAGAAGTGGAACAAAGGCTGGATTAACGTGGTGAATCCGTTCCGGGCCTCGATAGTTCTTGGCACTCCCGGTTCAGGTAAGTCTTACGCCGTGGTAAACAATTTCATAAAACAGCAGATTGAGAAAGGATTTGGTCTGTATCTTTATGATTACAAGTACCCGGACCTTACTACCATCGCGTATAATCACATGCTCAATCATCAGGAGGGTTATGGCAAAAATCCACCGACCTTCTATGTGATTAACTTCGATGACCCTGAGCGAAGCCACAGATGCAATCCTATCCATCCGGCTTTCATGTCGGATATTGCCGACGCATACGAGAGCGCATATACTATCATGCTCAACCTCAACCGCTCGTGGGTGCAGAAGCAGGGCGATTTCTTTGTGGAGTCTCCGATTGTGCTTTTCGCGGCCATCATCTGGTATCTCCGTATCTTCGAGGACGGGAAGTATTGCACCTTTCCACATGCCATAGAATTCCTATGCCGAAGATATGAGGATATTTTCCCAATCCTCACAAGTTATCCGGAACTGGAGAATTACCTTTCCCCGTTCATGGATGCTTGGCTCGGAGGAGCTGCGGAACAGTTGGCTGGGCAGATTGCATCTGCTAAGATTCCATTGTCGCGTATGATTTCACCTCAGTTATACTGGGTGATGACCGGCGATGATTTCACCCTTGACATCAACAATCCCCAAGAGCCGAAGATACTATGTGTCGGAAATAATCCCGACCGTCAGAATATCTACGGTGCGGCACTCGGTCTTTACAATTCCAGAATTGTGAAGCTGATCAACAAGAAGGGAATGTTGAAGTCCGGGGTAATTATTGATGAGTTGCCTACCATCTACTTTAAGGGACTTGATAACCTTATTGCCACGGCACGAAGCAACAAGGTTGCTGTCTGCCTCGGTTTTCAGGACTTCTCTCAGTTGAAACGAGACTATGGCGACAAGGAGGCTGCCGTGGTGATGAACACCGTCGGCAACATCTTCTCGGGTCAGGTAGTGGGTGATACGGCAAAGACACTCTCCGAGCGTTTCGGCAAGGTGCTCCAGAAGCGTCAGTCGATTTCAATCAATCGACAGGATGTGAGCCATTCCTTCAACACTCAGATGGATTCTCTTATCCCGGCGAGTAAGATTTCAACCTTGACTCAGGGTATGTTTGTGGGGGCAGTCAGTGATAACTTCGATGAAAGAATCGACCAGAAAATCTTTCATGCCGAGATTGTGGTTGACAGTGAGGCGGTGAAAAAAGAAACTGCCGCATATCAGCCCATACCCGTCATTACAGACTTCAAGGATGATACTCCGAACAAGATGAAGATGAAACTGGAAATTCAACGCAACTACGACACCATCAAACAGGATGTCATAGACATTGTAAAACGAGAGACGGAACGTATCGCTTCCGACCCGAGGCTCCGCCATCTTCTTGATATGAAGCCTCGATGATGGATTTTAACAAATTCACCTGCTGAATAACAAATAGTTATCCCGATACTATATAACCGAGAGGGGCTATGATGGAAAATGAAAATTTTTTCTTTCATAGCCTCTCTTTTTATGTCGCGCCATTACTGATAATTACAGAATTTAGCAGTGAAAGGCAGAATGTTAAAAACGTCATGTAGTCCATATATACCATACAAAACGCCCCTGGGTTTATCCCGAATTTTGCATCAGAAATTCAAACGAAAAGTAAATGCAAAACGGAAATTTAACCCAGAGACTCGCCCAGGTAGCCGTAGCCGAAAACAACGGTAAGGACACTAAGGCATTACTCTCGGAAATCTCTGAGAAACTCGGTATTCTCATTGATTTGCAGAGAGCCCGGAATCCTCCCGAAGTGGAAGTAAAGATTCTGCAAGAAGACGACGATGAAATAGACGTCAGTTGGATAATCCCGCACAAATGGTATGATAACAGTCAGTTCTGCCGGATGTTCAACGTCGCCACAATCACGGCGCAGAAGTGGCGCTCAAACAAACTGATAGCCTATATCCTGATTGGCAGGAGCGTCAGGTATCAGGGTATTGACATCATCCGGTTCATCAAAGTCTATGCGAGTCGTCGCAAATTCAAAATTAGTCCCGTGGTAGATGAATAATCGACCGGGATAATCAACTCTCAAATTTTTTACCCATCCAGAAAACAATGGAACCCACACCACAAGAAGAAGTGCTGATAGCCCGCAATAACGAAACCGGGCAGGTAGGCGCAGTCGCCGGAATCAACGATGACGGCACACCAAAACTGACTGATGTAAGATCATCAAAACTGTCTGACCTTATCAAATTCTCGAAAGGTCAGAATCCATTGGAAGCATTCCTGTCGAATTTCATCCGACAGGTCAAGAACCCGGCAACTTTCGGATTCTTCAAGGTCCCCGCGGACCGGTATGAAAGTGTCGGCTATGCAATGTCGGACTTCATTCAGGAACCGGACAAGAATGCCGAAATTCTCAAGGACTTCAAGGTAGATATGCCCCAGGCTAAACAATCCCAACAGGAAGAAGTCAAGGACAGCGAATCGGTAACGCCGTCCGAAGAACAGTCCGGTGAAACCGAGACCGTCAAATACCAGAAGCCTGAACCCATCGACGCGAACAAGGTCAACTGGGACGAAATCAGTGCCAAGTGGGGTATTGACATGAGCCAGCTTTCCGAGAAGGATAAGAGCAATATGCTCCACAACAAGAAATCCAGACTCGTTACGCTCAATCCGACTATGTTCGGCGAGACATTCGAGCTGAAAGCCCGTCTCTCTTTCCGTGCGAATCCTGACGGCTCTGTCTCGCTTCGCCCTCACTTTATCACAACCGAACCGAATCTTTCGGAAGAGTTCAAAGGCTTCAAGTTCTCCAAAGAGGACAAGGAGATGCTTGAAAAGACCGGCAATCTCGGCAGGGTAGTGAATCTCACCGATGCCAACGGCAACAAGGTGCCTTCTTTCGTCAGCATCGACCGCGAGACAAAAGAGCTTGTCGGCGTCCATGTGAACAGCATCTATGTGCCGCCATCAATCGGAGTCAATGAGTTCTCACCGAAAGAAATAGGTATTCTCAAATCAGGCAAGCAGTTGCTGAAGGACTATACCGACACAAAGGGCAACACCTATCCGGTAGTATTCCAGTGCAATGCCGCCACACAGAGCGTAGAGTTTGTACCTCGCGCCAATCGCCTGATCGAGATTGAAAAGAAGGAGAAAACCGTGCAGCAAACGCCCGCAGACGGCACACCCGGCGAGAAACAATCTAAGGAACAGAAAAATAGTTGGACGCTTCCCGATGGAGGAATCAAGCCCATCGGAAAATGGAAAGACTATCACTTTTCTGATGAACAGAAAGCCGACTACGCCGCCGGAAAAGCTGTAAAGGCAGAGGTTATAGACGACAAGGGTGAGAAAGCCACCGTCTTTGTTAAGTTCCATCCCGAGAAATGTCGCCCCATCCCTTACAAGAATGATCCTGATCAGGCGCAGTCTGTTACTCCAGCCGATGAAAGCAGGACCCAGATGGCTGTCAACAATGACGGCAAGACCAATGAGGCGACCAAAAACCTCAAAGACCCTCTCCAGCAGGGACAGGTTTCGCCCAAGAATGACGACCAGCAGAAGCGGCAGCGTAAACCCAAAGGCCCCAAGGTCTGAATATCAAATCATCCAAGAGTGTCGGCAGTCAATGCCGGCCGCCGGCACTCTTACTCAAACAATCATCATAAAAAAGACAAGAAAATGATTACTATAATCACCCAATCCCACCGCATCGCACGTACCATCTCATATATCCTCCAGGCAGACATCGAGATGGATGGTTACTTCGCCAACGACAAATACTTCATCACCTGGACCTACGGCCACATGGTAGAAATCGACACTCCCCGTGGCAATACCGGTTACTGGTTCCACGACACGTCCTTCCCCGTGATCCCGAAGGAATATCTCCTCAAAGGTGCATCGTCGCTTCACTCCACAGGGCGAGATATGCCCGACCCTCAGCTCGGAGTAGTGAGAAATCTTCTCGCCAAGAGCAAGAAGGTCATCATCGCCACTGACCCCACAGCTCAGGGTGTACTGATGAGCCGCTATCTGCTCGACTACCTCAAATTCGAGGGCAAGATCATCCGAGTGGTTCTGAACGACCTCATGAGCGACACCATCAAGAGCCGCCTCTACTATCCCAGCCATGACAGAAGCTTCGAACTGTCGGCAAGGATGGTCGCACTTAAGGACCGTCTCGACTGGCTCACCAATGTAAACGTGTCCCGTGCCTTCGCTTTTGCGACCGGCATGAACACATACCCCATAAGCAGAACTGCGTTGCCTCTTCTTACGCTGGTAGCTCGCCGTGAAAAGGAAATCAGGGAGTTCCATCCGGAATCCTATCACATCCCGACACTGACGTTCAAGGACAACGACGGGAATCTGTTCCCGGTCATGTGCGACAATATGTGGAAGAGTCTTCCGCAGGAACTGACCGAGACCCTGAAACCGGGTGCATCAGCCGTAGTTGTGAAGTACGAGACTGAGACCTATGACCAACCGAGTCCGAAGCTCCACAACATCGTCACTCTTCAGGAAAAAGCCGCTGAGTTGTTCGGGATGGATCCCGTGCAGACCTATAAAATCGCAAGAGGTCTGTATGAGAAGAAACGTATCTCGTTTCCCGGCACTTCAACCGACGGCATCAATCGCCGCGACTACGATAACTTCAAAAAGGACGTCTATCCCCGAATGCTGGAAATCCCGGCGTTCAAGAGGTTCAGCGACGAAGGCTATCGTCCGGTATTCACCAAGAGCGGGAAGGACGAGTACAGCGTGGATCATGGCATTACGCTCACAGCCTATCCCTTAGTGGGATTGGCCACCGAGGAAAAGAAAATCCTCGCGCTCATCGGACTCAGAATGATGGAGACATTCTCCCGCAGTTTCCGTTTCCGTAGAACGGTTGTGACGCTCGAATGTGCCGGGCAGAAGTTCAGCAAGTCCTACCGCGAAGTAATCCGTCCCGGATATAAAATCTTCAGCAATCCGGACTGTTACGCGAGTACGGAAGCCCCGGCTCTGGAGGTGGGACAGTCACTCAAGGTCGAATCTGTCGGCTCCCTAACGAAAACAACTTCACCCCCGAAAGTTTACGACGATACGTCGCTTCTTGCCGACTGCCATGACTCTCATTATCCTGAGTTTCACGATGGTGTCGTGAAGGACCTGATGTTCCTCCAATCTAAGGGTTATCTGCGCCGCAACCTGATGGGAGAATACTCCCTGACCGAGAGTGGAAAGGCACTCTGCTATATCGTTCGCGATATGGAAATCGCCGACCCTGAAGGACTCATCCGACTGGAGCAGTGGATATATAACACTGCCGTAGGTAACACTTCCGAAGAAGAGTACAACGAGTTCATCGAAAAGTATGTGACTGAGGTCACTACCGAGGTGCTGTCCTGTGCCAAGCTCTTCAAACCCATCGAAACAGACATCAGGTGTCCCAAATGCGGTAAGGGCGTTATCCGAATCTTCGGCAAGATTGCCAAATGCACCAATCCGGAGTGCGGTCACTCGATATACCGGCACATTGATGGAGTGACCATCAACAGCCGCGAAGTCCGCAACCTGTTCGTTGACGGGCATACATCGCCCATCAGGGGATTCATGGACGAGGATGGGAAGTCCTTCGTTGGACGAGTGACATTTGACGAGAATTTCAGCCCTGTTGTCGTCAATATCCAGAAACAGTAATCATTTACTAACTCGAAGTATGGCAAGGGCTCCTCAAAAGGGAGCCTTTACCATACATCTAAAATCGAAAAACAATGATCGCTACAAATATACCGGAGTACCCATCCTTGAACAGATATGTTTCGGATGTGCTCGACTACATGGAGAAGCATAAGTTCACAACGGTTCCTGACTATCAGGAGATAGAATTACAGGCTGACCGTGCGTTGGACGTTTTCTGCGAGGCAAGAAGATTAGGACGCTCAGTAGATCAAGCTGCTGAAATCGCACATCAGGTTCTCTTTGAAAACATTGGCGAATCTGAGTATGAAGTAATCCAGACAATTCTTACGGAAAATTTCAGTGATACTGTTGACCTTTCCGATGACGGATATGTGGATTACTGGGTCAATCGAATCCTTGCGGATGTTCCCGACCTCTTTGCCGACTTTGAATTCCTTACTTATGGCATTTCTGCCGCTGACATAGATATTAACCGCGACACAATCATCGGTCGCATAAAAGAATACTACGAGTCTTATGGCCTACAATAAGTTACAGACCATGCGCGACAACATCGAGGCGATAAGGCTTGCCTTTCGCCTCGGCGTTGCAGGACACTCGGCGCAGACTGCCGAGGAGCGCGAGACGCTGCGGAAGTATGCCGGTTTCGGAGGGTTGAAGTGCATTCTCAACGATGCAAATGAGTTAGCTGATGCTGCCAAATGGAGCAAATCGGACATTGAGCTGTTCGCTCCGACTGTTGAGCTTCGCCGCCTTATCCATGACTATTCAAAGGATGACAAGGAGTTTGCTCGCTATATGGACTCGCTGAAAGCCTCGGTGCTTACGGCGTTTTATACCGATAACCGCATCGTGGATGTACTCTCTGATTCGTTGAAATATTCCGGCGTCGAGGTAAAAAGTTTTCTGGAACCGTCTGCCGGACAGGGTGCTTTCATCGACTCCTTTCTGCGTAATAACAGATACCCCGGTGCGGAAGTGCTGGCGTATGAGAAAGATTTGCTCACCGGCAAAATACTTTCGGCGTTGCATCCTTCCATTCTGACCCGCATAGAGGGCTTTGAGAAGATCGAGCGAGACTTCAACGGATATTTCGATGTCGCCGCCTCGAATGTTCCTTTCGGTGATTTCGCAGTTCCTGACCCGGCGTATGCCGTAAGCAAGGAGATAGCCTATCGTCAAGCGACCAAGACTATTCACAATTATTTCTTCCTAAAGGCACTCGACCAAGTGCGCGAGGGAGGATTGGTCGCTTTCATTGCTTCGCAAGGCGTGATGAACGCGGCTTCGCCTTTCGTGAGGATGGAGCTTGTGAAGCGTGCCGACCTCGTCGCGGCTCTGCGTCTGCCGAACAATACTTTCTCCGATAACGCCGGAACCGATGCCGGGTCTGACCTGATTATTCTCCAGAAGCACACGGGCAAGAAGGCATTGTCTGCTGATGAGGAGTTCTTCATCCAGTCTGTCGTTGACCGAGGTACGAAGGTGCCGGGCAACAAGTTCTTTCAAGCGTTTCCGCAAAATGTCATCTGCACCGACGCCAAAGTAGGCACAGACCCATTCGGCAAACCCGCCATCATCTATAAGCATGATGGCGGAGTGGACGGCATAGCCGGAGACTTGCGCAAGGCACTCGACGAGTCGTTGCACCTTCGTCTGAATCTGGAACTGTATAATTCCAATGGTATCAAGCCGCCTGCGCCTGATCCTGTCAAGCCTACGCCTACTCCGCGACCCGACGTAAAGCCGGAACCGCCGAAACAAAAGCCTCTTGCCGAGAAGATTGAACAGAAGAACGAGCCTTTGCTCAAACAGTATCAGGAGATGAAAAAGAAACATCCCGATGCTATTCTTATGTTCCGTGTCGGCGATTTCTACGAGATTTTCGGAAAGGATGCGGTTGAAGCATCGGAGATACTGGGCATTACACTGACCCGCCGGATGAACGGTATTGACAACCGAATAGAGTTGGCGGGATTTCCCCATCATGCACTTGACACTTATCTGCCTAAACTTGTGCGGGCCGGTAAACGTGTGGCTATATGTGAGCAGTTGGAGGACCCGAAACTGACAAAGACTACCAAACAGAAGGTTGTCGAAACGGTTACACCGAATCAGTCTCCGAAAACTGAGCCGAAACCTGTTGATCCACCGAAGCAGGGACCCGACAAAGAGATAGAGACCGACGGCAGGCCCGATTATTCGGACAATCCGGACCCGCGTCTTTTCGCCTACAATCTTTTCGGAGAGCTGGAGCCTATCGGCAAACCTAAACGGCAACCCAGACACAGCGAGGATGCTCCCAAACCAAAACCGAGCGTTGCGGTCAAAGACATTCCTGTTCAAAAATTCCGTCCTCTCTCTGAAAAGGAACTCGCATTTTACGGCTCTTTGAACTGGGAGGACAATCCGCCCATAAACGGATTCTATGAGACCATGATGTCGATTGCCCACCGCCAGATGGAGGAAATGCGCCTTGAACGGGAGTCTCTGGAAGCGGCACAAGCCGCCGGAATTGCTCCCCGAGAAACATATATCGAAAAGACCGAGGGCGATTTCATTCCCGGAGGTCGTGCCCGACATCCTAAAGTCACGGCAATCCCCATCGAGCGCGATATGTCGTCCCGTCCTTTCTCGGAGGATATACAGTTCTTTCACCATAACGGCAGTATGGTCGTTCAGGACGGCATGGTCGGCTTCCTCTCCGAGGTCCGTAAGAACGGCGCAACCTTCACCCCGCTCAACCTTAAACCGGAGCAGGAGAAACGCGCCATGCTGTATGTAACCCTTTCGGAAACATACCAGCAACTCTATAACTATGAGGCTGAGACCCATGAAGCGTCCGAACATCTGCGCGAACATCTCAATCAGTATTACGATGAGTTCGTCGCCAAGTACGGCAACCTCAATGAGAAACAGAATGTCAAGTTCATCCTCATGGACGCCAACGGTCGTGACGCACTGGCATTGGAGCGAGGCGAGAACGGTCAGTTTGTCAAGGCTGACATCTTCGACCATCCTGTTTCTTTCGCTCTCGATGAAGTTACAAGTGTCGATACTCCGCTGGAGGCACTGACCGCATCCCTCAACAAATTTGGCGAGGTCAATCTCGAATATATGTCATCGCTCGTGGATATGGATGAAGATTCCCTGACGGAAAATCTGGAGGGACACATCTATTATAATCCGCTTGTGAGCAACTACGAGATAAAGGACCGCTTCATCGCCGGCAATGTGGTTGCCAAAGCCGAGGCAGTCAAAGCATGGATTGACCGCGAGGAGGAACGCATCAAAGGCTTTCCCGGTTATGACGGCATCGAGCCGTTCATCGCCCTGTCGCAGGACTCTCTCAAGGCATTGGAGGAAGCCCGGCCCCGCCGCATCGAGTTCGATGAACTGGACTTCAATTTCGGTGAGCGATGGATCCCGACCGGCATCTACTCCGCCTATATGTCGTATCTCTACGCAACTGACGTAAAGATTGCCTATTCATCTTCAATGGACGAGTATTCAGCAACCAACAGCCGTGGCAATATGAAGATATGGGAGGAGTTCTGCGTCAGAGGCTACTACCGTACTTACGACGGCATGAATCTTCTGAAACACGCTCTCCACAACACCGTGCCGGACATAAAGAAATCAATCGGCAAGGATGAGGACGGTCGGGACATCAAGGTGCCGGACACCGAGGCTATCCAACTCGCCAACACCAAGATTGATGAAATTCGTAACGGTTTCTCAGAATGGTTGGAGGCACAGTCGCCGGAGTTCAAGGAGCGATTGGTGGACTTGTATAACAACAAGTTCAACTGCTTCGTGCGCCCGCAGTACGACGGCAGCCACCAGACATTCCCTGACCTCAATATGAAAATATTGGGTGACCGCTATGGAATCAGCTCCATTTATCAGTCTCAGAAGGACTGTATATGGATGCTGAAACAGAACGGCGGCGGTGTCTGTGATTTTGAAGTGGGGTGTGGTAAAACGCTGATAATGTGCATTGCAGCGCATGAAATGAAACGTCTCGGACTGGCTCACAAACCGATGATTATCGGTCTCAAAGCCAACGTAGCCGAGATTGCCATGACCTATCAGTCGGCTTATCCTAACGCCCGCATCCTGTTCGCCGATGAAAAGAGTTTCAAGGCTGACAACCGCGTCAATTTCTTCAACCAGATCAAGAACAACGACTACGATTGCGTGATAATGTCGCACGACCAGTTCGGCAAGATACCGCAGTCGCCGGAGATGCAGCAGCAGATTCTTCAGGCGGAACTTGACACGGTAGAGGAAAACCTCGAAGTAGTGAAGCAGCAGGGACACGACATCAGCCGAGGTATGCTCAAAGGTCTTATCAAGCGGAAGGAGAACCTTACCGCGAAGATAGCCACAATCCAGTATCAGATGGAGCAGAACAAGGATGCCGTTGTTGACTTCAAGCAAATGGGCATAGACCATATCTTTGTAGATGAATCTCATCAGTTCAAGAACCTGATGTTCAATACACGTCACGATAGAGTGGCTGGATTAGGCAACAGCGAGGGAAGCCAGAGGGCACTCAACCTATTGTATGCCATCCGCACCATTCAGGAGCGTACCGGCAAAGACCTCGGAGCTACTTTTCTCAGTGGCACTACAATCAGTAACTCTCTTACCGAGCTGTATCTGCTGTTCAAGTATCTAAGGCCCAATGAGCTGGAGCGTCAGGACATCCGCTGCTTCGACGCATGGGCTGCAATCTTCGCCAAGAAGACAACCGACTTCGAGTTCAATGTGACCAACCATATTGTCCCGAAGGAGCGTTTCCGCTACTTCATCAAGGTGCCGGAGTTAGCTGCTTTCTACAACGAGATTACCGATTACCGCACGGCTGAGGATGTTGGCGTTGACCGACCGCAGAAGAACGAGATTCTTCATAATATCCCGCCGACACCGGCGCAGGAGGTATTCATCGAGAAACTGATGAAGTTTGCCGAGAGCGGCGACGCCACTATTCTTGGTCGTGGACCGTTGTCGGAAACCGAGGAGAAAGCCAAGATGCTTATTGCCACGGACTATGCCCGAAAGATGGCTCTTGATATGCGCATGATTGCCCCGTCATACGAGGATGACCCGAACAACAAGGCAAGCCACTGTGCCAAGATGATTGCTCAGTATTATAATAAATACGATGCTCAGAAAGGCACACAGTTCATATTTTCCGACCTCGGCACTTACAAGCCCGGCGAATGGAATGTCTATTCCGAAATCAAACGTAAGCTGATTGAGGACTATGGTATTCCGGCGCATGAGATACGCTTCATTCAGGAATGTAAGACCGAGCGTAGCCGAAAGGCAGTCATTCAGGCTATGAACGACGGCGATGTGCGGGTGCTGTTTGGCTCGACCTCAATGTTGGGGACCGGAGTAAATGCTCAAAAACGGTGTGTTGCGGTGCATCATCTTGATACGCCGTGGCGTCCCTCTGACCTCACTCAGAGGGACGGTCGGGCTATACGAGCCGGCAACGAGATTGCCAAGTTGTACGCTGACAACAAGGTGGATGTAATCATCTATGCCGTTGAAAAGTCACTGGACTCCTACAAGTTCAACCTTCTTCACTGCAAGGCTACGTTCATCGACCAGCTCAAATCCGGCGCACTCGGCGCGCGAACCATTGATGAGGGCGCAATGGACGAGAAAAACGGCATGAACTTCTCGGAGTACATGGCTATCTTATCTGGCAACACCGATCTGCTGGAAAAGGCTAAACTTGAAAAGCGCATTGCCTCTCTGGAGAGTGAGCGCAAAGCTCACAATAAGGGCATCTCAGATTCCAAGTTCCGGCATCAGACCATCACCCACGACATTGCCAACAACGAAGCGGCAATCGAAAGGATGAAGGCTGATGTCGCACGGTACGAGGCGGTTGTCAGGAGAGACAAGGACGGTAATCCGCTCAACAATCTCACCATTGACACCTGCAACCTCTCCGATGAGAAGAACATGGGTATTCATCTGCAAGGGTTGGCACAGCGTACCGACACACACGGTCAGTACAAGCGCATCGGTGAGGTCTATGGCTTTCCCATCAGCATTATCTCGGAGCGCACACTTGTTGATGGCAAAGAGGCTGTTCAAAACCGTTTTGTGGTTGAAGGCAACTACAAATACAAGTTCAACAACGGCTTCATCGCCATGAGCGACACCCATGCCGCCTGCATGAACTTCGTCAACGCTCTGGAGAGGATACCCGGCATCATCGCCCAGTATGAGGAACGTACAGCCAAACTCAGGGCCGATGTTCCACAGCTCGAAGCCATCATCTCGAAATCATGGGGCAAAGAGGACGAACTGAAGCAGCTCAAATCCGACCTCGCAGCCCTTGACCGCAAAATCACCGCCGCCCTTGCTCCAAAGAAAGAGGAACATGATGGCGAGGACGTCAAGAGAGATGGCAAACCGCAGCAATCTCATCAAGTGGAGGCTCCGGCACAATCCAATGGCTCAAAGGAGTCGATGGTAGCAGAGCCACCGCATCGTTATCAATCCCAGCCTACGACTATTCGTCCGGCATATCGTCCAAACGGACTATAATCCAAAGACAGGCAACCTCGACATTTCAGCCGGGGTTGTCTGTCTGTTTGGTATGGCTATGAATGATATAGCACCTATCGGATATTTATAATCGTTTATCGGTCAGTTTCATTGCTCGATATTATTCGATATTATTCTAACGGCCATTGCTTTAACGGCCATTGCTTCTCTATCATTATGCCATCGCGTGTGTAATATTTCCATGTCCCGATATTATCTGTGTAGTCGCCTTCTCTATTCCAATCATGGAGCATCCATCCTTCTGCTGCAAGTTCCCCGTCTTCATAGTATTGACGGCAATAAATCAGCGAATCCGGAGCAGACGGATAGATTGTATTAATGCTGTCCGTGTTTGCACGAAGACTATCATATTTCCATACGGACTTATATGACTGGAACACCTCCATGAATAGTTCTTCTTGCTTTTCTGCTGTCAGGTTATTGTCATAATCCCATATCCAGTATTTACGCCGTGAATAATAACTATAATTCTCATCAGGTCCTAACGTAACGGTAAGCCAATATTGTCCGTCTTTAGTTGGTTCATAATAAAATAGATAACCCCGATATTCGTATGTCTCGTTCCTATCCGTGAAAGGACTTCCTAACTCATTAAGATCAACTGGCAGACGGTTATTCACACACTGAAAACCATCAATCATTCCGATAATTTCATTTCCCACACGCTCTATATCAGCAGTATCAGTTGTCATACACCTTTTGAAAAACACGACAATTGCAATCAGTAGTGAGATAATCAACACTACGATAAGTGTGCGCCAATTCCAAAATCGTATATCGGTCAGGTTCATTCCATGATATAAGTTTCGGAAGTTAATATATCAACGATATGCTCTGTCGTTTTTATTGCATAGTGCTTTACGTTTAGAGAAGATCCATACAACGCACTCATCCCAGTTGCCATGATTTCTCCCAGATAAGAGGAATTTTCCACTTCGTATAATGGGCTGGAAGTCAATCCCACCATAACCTCAGTCATTCTAAAGTGTTCCAAAGTTACACGATAAGCAAATACATTCCTAAATCGAATGATAATCGTTCCTCTGTTGTCAAAACGATCAATCATAATCTTAAGGTCAGTAGCGTCATAATCTATTGAATTGATTGAACATTCGCAATCAATTACATTTATCTGATGGTATATCTCACTTTCCATATCCAGAATCGTTTATCGGTCAGTTTCATTGGTTTCAAGGAGTTTTCGGATTGAGTTTATAATATCTTTCCAAGATGCACCGTCAAGGTCAAAAGACAATTCCCGGTCGTAATCCCAATCAAGACCTTTGTCGGTGGCTTTTCGGGTCGGCAGTATTTTCAGTTTGCGGCTGTCGTGTATCACAAGAACACTCGTACAGTGCATATAGAGCTGTCGCCACGAGTGTTGTTTCATCGCTTTGATTAGCTCGGATGCCCTTATTTCGGTGTATTTGTCATGCTGACTTGCTTGGAAAATATCTGTAAGAGTATTCTCAAACGCCCCATTATCGCAGTCTAGAGGCAAGAATTTAATCGGATAACTCGCGTTGACATAATATACCGTGACAAATATGTACTCCTTGTCAGTGCGATATATCATACACCTTCCGGAACCATCCAACTCCGGGCATCTTTCGTTGAATTTTCGGTTGATCTTCAGCCAACGATATACAGCCAAAACAATCGCAATAATTACAATTATAGTGACAAACCCATAGTCTGGCCCATCATAATATTCAAACACAGTCATATTATTCTCTGGATTGTCCTTCTGATATACCACTCCTATACTGTCGCCTACAGCAAAACCGTTGGCATGTGCTCCACCTTCATAATCTCTGCCATTTACCGTAATAATATAATGTATTATAGGGCCATCGTTGCCTATATAACCGATATTTGAAATTGCAGTTGATGTAAATTCCGGATTTGCCGACAATGCGTTGTATTTGCGATTTTGAAAATACAAGCCGGCAATGAGAAACGGCACGAGAATCAGCAGCATAACACCAACAGGCATACGTGTATCACCTCGCCGCCCAAAGAAGAACCTATATATTTTGCTGTCAGATTTCATTCTTTATCCGTGTTGATGGACTCCGAAAACTTCAAGTTTGTTCTCATCAAGATTTATAAGGATGTCAACTTCATCGCTTCCGCCATCTTCCATCCATATAAGTTCCTTATCATTGTTTAAGTAGCCATTGGTTATATCTCTCTCAATAAGTTCTTTGCTTACAAGAATAATGTAAGCATATTGAATACCCTCAGAATCTCTCCATCCGAAATATTGACAGCGATATCTGTCATATGGGTATGCCGTATATTCCAACCTTCCGGATGGATGTTCTAATAGATAATCCCCGCTTTCAGCCGGTTTTATCGAGTCTGTGAAATACTTTATGAGTATTTCTCTCGCTTTTTCATATTGGGATTGTGTCAGTCTGAAGAACTCCGGTTCGCTAATTCCCCACGAAGCGACTTTTTGGTAGTCACTAAAGATAATGTCATCAGAATCCGAAGGCATGACAATCATTCGATCTACTCCGGTTTCTCCTTCCGGTATATCATCCCACATATCATCACGGCTATCATAGACATATTCTTCGTATTCCGATTTTACAAATAATGTAAATGCGCGGTCATTATAGGAATACTGAATATGTATATCTCCAAAATGAGAGGTGGTATCGGAAGGCACACCTATCTCAGCCAAACTCTCAGGATAGCGGTTGTATTCTTTATTATAATCGTTAATACGTTCAATTACATAGTTTTCAGTATGGGTTAAATCCTGAACCGCATAATAGCATAATCCTGTGCCGACAGCCAAGATGACGATATAGATAAGTCCTTCGATCTTAATTATTTTCAGTTTCTCTTGTTTGGGAAACTGTCGGATAAACATTAATGGGATTTGCGACACAGCAAACAAAACTACCGTAACTGTAGCTGCAAACAAAAATCTCCATATCACATATTCCATCCAAGGGTGCAGGTCAATGTTAAGTGCATTTACACTCAATCCCATAAGTGTAAAGAATAAGGCAAAGAATAATGCCGGCAGAAACAGCACAAAGACAGCCGCTTTATATAAGTACACTCCCGGCTTTGGCCATTTAACCATAAGTCCGACAAGCGCAATAGCTGTGCACAAAATCAAGATGATTGGTATCATATCAGTTGGCTATTAAAATCAGAACCACTGCTAAAACTAAGAAACCGAGAAATCCGTTGGCAAGGTTGTTGTCGGCATGGTCCATATCGCTGAAATCATCCGAGCCATAGCGGATTTGCCTGTATGACACTTTCTGCCCGCGACGGAACAGCTGCAGACAACCGTACCGAAGCCCGGCTCCAATATGTTGAATCGCCGATATGAACCATGAACGTATAAACATATCATTTTGAGATTATTTAAGAAGCTGTCTTTTAAAAACGGAATTACTGTCAACGCCCATACTGACTACATTATAATCAGACGGTATATATATTGTGTCTCCAATCGCTACAATCGGTCTCGGGACATTCAGATTCCCGGAAAATTTCCACTCCTTCCCATCAGTCCTGCGCTTTAGTTTGCGCGATGTAATCCAAGGACCAAATTTGGTGTAGACAAAAGAATAATCAGAGTTATAGCAGATTACATCCGGCAGTTCAACAATTACGGTATCGTCTATTGAAATTATTGTATGCTCTCCCCACCAGGTAAGAGTGTCTTGAACTTCTTTTGGCAAATCGGAATAAAACACATCTTCGCCATCAGTGTAATCTATGGAACGAGAGCATCCGAAACACAAGCCAATCGCTCCAAAGGCTATAATGCCTACTATTTTCTGCCACTTTTTCATACTATTTTTAATTTAAGAATGCATTGATGAATAATTTAATGCTTAGTATAATATTGATGAATCCGACAATTATCAAGCTTATTGCGAACCAAATATCCGGTGAAGCGACGGCAATCAACATACCTCCATAAATCATATATACCAAAGCATAAATAAACAATATGGTTCGAGATGTCCCCTGAATCTTATGATTGCGATGGTCATAAAAGTAGTCACAAATAATTACAAAAATTCCTATAACCGAGAGTGGAATCCAAGCGAGAAATCCAAACACTAATAATGTGATGCCTTGAATAAACCACCAAAATTTTATGAATATATTAGTCCATGTTTTCATCGCTTGCCGCTATATCCGACTGATTGTTGTACTTTTATTTTCAGATATACTTCTTTTTGTCTTTTATGGTCATAAGTCTTCAAGAACAACATATTGTTGTCATGCCAAAAGATAGGTTGGATTTTGAAATCTTCTTGGAAAACGAATTCATTGTATTGAGTATTTTTATATGACTGGAAGTTATAAATATAATTCTCTTCGCGACGAAAGAACTTCAAGTCTAACGGCCCATCGCAATCGTATCCTGTCTGCGATACATACATCCCGTTTATATTTATTGCCGTTGGGAATGCCGCCTCACATAGGTATCTGCCACTCTCAGCATCAAACCACCATACAGAATCCTCAAAAGGAGTGTTGGGTATAACAAAACCATACAACTTAAATTTTGGAAGATATAATAACCATTGTTTGTTAATCCCAAAACCTTCTACAAAGTCATATATATCCCGACGGGTAAAAGAATCAAGCCGTTCAAACTTCGTTTGCGATTCTTTCAACACCATATTCACGATTTCGTTATTGGGAATGGTGTCTGCCGGAATAACATTATAGCGAGAATACTCTTTTTCTGCATCGGCATATTCAACGTAGCTTATTTCCTCTACTGAGAAAACAGCTTGGGCAGATGCAACAGCAGCACTTGCTATCACAATCACCAACATCCAAAATCGTTTATCAGTCAGTTTCATTACCACCACGGATTTTTGTATGTTGCACGACTGTCGCCGCTTTCGGGTTCAACAATATCAAGGTCTTTCCATTGCATGAATCTATCCCATTCTGGTGAGGCATATTTGGGATTAATGCGGATTTCTCCGGCTCCTATATCAAAATCAAAGCGGAATGGCAGACGGTTATCTCCCCACATACAGCGTTTTACTGTCGCAGGATCCTTGTAGCTTTGCCATGTGCCGACATAGGAGCGGTTCATATATCCATCGCCGTCCTGATCTGTGTTATCCACCTTAATGATTTCCGGTGCATCATTCGTTACATATCCGTATGCCCCCAATATACCGTGAAACAATCCGCTTCCATTTTGTGTAGAATCTTCCTTAAGCGAATAATCGGCGATAATTTTATAGTAGTCAGGAGAATCGGCGTCACGCTCAAAAACATGGTAGATTTTTTTGATTTTGACTTCTCCCGAAAAATCGCAGACATTCTTCTTCACCTTTGTTCGCCCCCTTACGGAGTATGTCACGGAATCCGATTTTACCACATCGGGATAGAAATAAACTTCTATCCGCTTGAAATCATTGCCAAGTATCCCGTTGACAGGAGCATCATAAGTGTAGTCACCCCAATAACTATATGTTTTTAGAAAGGGAGGCTCTAAACGCAGTTTGCCATCAATGAATAGCTGAGTACAGTCCTCAAACAATTGCCCTTCAATCGGGGTCATATATGTTTCATATAAATCGCTATAATCAATTCGAGCAAGATCAAGCGCATTATTGTCTATCCAATAATACACTGCGCCAAGTGCGTCGTGCTCAATTTTAAGTGGATTATTTTCCGGAATAATAGAATCTTGTATGGTATCATTAGAAATGAACGTAGCATTTTTACCCTTGCACGATATAGGCGAGAGACTACAAAGGCCTAATAATATAAGATGTATAAATTTCATCGTTTGCCTCCTTTCCGCCATAGACAAATGAACAAGAATACTATAATGAGATAATTAGCCAATACGAGATACCCAATATTCAATAAGGCATCATGAGAATCGGACAGGACTCTTTCGACAGAAGGGTGTCCTTTATATATAGTTTGCATATCTGACAACCCATATATTACGAAATTTATTATCGCTAAGATTGCAAGCGACACTGTGCCTACTATTTTCTGCCACTTTTTCATACTTCAATTATCAGTAATCTTAGTATTTACAATCCATCGCTTAGTAAGATACGAGGTAATCAACACGGGGATAATGAGAAGAGCCGCCCATACTGCACAAATCATAATTATAAATTCATTGTGTGTAAAGTATTTGCCCTCATCCGCAGGTATGTTGTCCGGACGCATATTTGCTGTAATAGGATTCCAGTCAAATACGAATGTTAATAGCGGAATTACCAGCAGCAGGGCAGAAAAGATATATAGATATCCCGCAAGTTTCAGCCAAGAGTTCCCTTTATACAGCACCCATGTTGGGATGCCAGATACAACAAAATAAAGGCACGACGCAGGAAACAGTAATATCAGCACAGTCCCGTTGCACGATTCAAACTCGACTCCGTTGCATAAAAGCACGACTAACATTTGGCTTAACAATATGACGCCACAAAGTAGCATCATTGCCTCAAATTTCCAAAATCGTTTATCGGTCAGTTTCATGGTCCTCCTGTTTTGGGTCAAATAATAATCGCCTATTATTGGCGAAATCATCATACAGACTATCTACTTGGTATAATTGAGGATTGATGATGTTTCGCTTGTTGAGTGCCGCCAGCCATTCCTCCCGCGTTTCATGCCACTCTATAGAGTCTGTTGGCACATCAACTATGGCATATTGTCGCATTTCCCGATCGCCGTATGTATGTCCGGGCAATTTATCCACTGGAGTCAACTCATCGGTATAAGATAGATAAATAATAGAATCCGATATGCCAACATATTCAACTGAAAGTCGCCCTGATAATAAACTGTTGGGGTAATAATCAAATTCATCAATATTGCGACGTTTTTCTAAACTCCATACTTCTCTCGTGTCTATCGCAGTTATCTCGTAAGGTGCGATCAATGGAACTCGATAGTAATCCCATGCACCGTAATCGGAATAAAAATCAGTCCGAAATGGCGCATCGATTTCTTCAGCAATCCGCGCCTTGATAGTTTCATATTTTGATTTAATCCTTGTGCAACCACACACTAAGATCAAGATTCCAATAACACCTACTATTTTATGCCACTTTTTCATAATCGTAACGCTAAGAACTAAAATGGATATATTAAAGTGTCTTGTTCCCACTGTTCAAGTGTAGCTTTTGCGGTAAGGGAATGTATATCTTCTCTCTGTGAGATCTCTTTGAGAACTGGAACAGCGATTTTGGGAGATGTTGACAGCAAGCCATAGGCGGCAAACATTCTTACTCCTATGTTGGAATCAGGCAATAGTGCCTCCAATTCATTCATTTTTCCTAATCCCTTGAGATATTTGAGAATATGAATAATCCGGTCAAAGGCATTGTTGCCCTTTTTATAATCGCCATTCTCCGTTGCTGCAACTTGAGCAGCCGCAGCCATACGAAAGGCAGTCAATGCTTTGCTGATGTTGTCAATCTGTTTCATTATTCAATCCATTCGCCTGCAGGTTTTTCCCGCCTTACAAATTCATCATCCTTTTTTATATACCAAGTTTCTTCGCCCGTCCACCAACTTGTTCTTATTTTGACGGCTATCAAATTGTCCGCATAACAGATATTTGTAATCAGTGGAAATGATGTGAACCACCAATAACCGCCCCAATGACCATAATCAACCGGTATATATTTCTTTAATATCTTGAGATTTCCTTTATTTATTTTCTCTATCTTATCGCCTTTTCTACAACCGCCGACAAAGGTCGATAAGGTTTTGCGTATATCAGAAGTCAGGTATAGTCCCCGATATGTCAACTGAGGAATAATGCTGTCGATTCTATATTCATTGTTTTTCAATTCTGAGTAATGATAGGGGAACCCGTAGCGAGGATTAAAAACAGTTGTGTCAACACCCAGATAATATCTTTCTACGTTGATGTATTGTGGTATCACATGATATTTCGGTGCAGCATTTTTACCGGTCAGAAAAGTTCCCCCTTCAAGTTGCATGGACAGATAATTATAAGCCACCACCATGTCTATCAGGCTGTCATTTTTTACTGCCCTCGATGCTACGCTATCGGAATATGCTTCCCAATCCGAGAAAAACTCACTAAGGTTCTTCTTGGTCAGTCTCGGATACTTTGACAAAAATGACTGCCCACTGCATACGAGAGTTGACAGGACGAGCATTATTGTTATGAATATCTTATTCTTCATCGCTTACCTCCTTTCTTCCATTGGGTAAGAAGTCTTTTGGTGCGCGAGACTATATAGGGATTGTCACCGTACTCAACTAATCGTTTGGCTGTATCAAGGGCGTACTCGGGAACTACATCTACGAACAGTCGCGAAGCCCAATACATAGACTGTTCATAAATTGCCATAAGTTCAATCATTTCGTCTTTTGCGTCATGGGCTATGAGATATTTGGCGGCGTTTTCAATATCCCATCGGCTGTTGGTCTGTTCTTTCTTGTCGCCGTTGGCTACCGCAGCGAAATACATCAGCGATGCCTGCTCAAAGAAGGAATATGCGTCGTCTTTGTCGTCATATTCAAGTCGTTCTCGCCAAAGTGAAAAAAACTCCTTATCTGAAATCAACGAGTATGTACCTTCAGTCCAATCGACACCTCTCTCAATGAAATAATGTGCTTCTTCCGATTGAAACCCGCAATCGTTGTCAATATAATATTCTTCTCTCGGATTAGTCCTTATAGCGCGACTTATAACATTTCCGGCGTTGCTTTCAAAAAAAATTGTACCCAATTCTCCGTGATACTCGGCATAATAGTCTCCATGATAATTCATGCCGTCAAGTTCGTGGAAGGCATCGCGGAACGCTGCCATGCTGTTGCCTTTCATTGATTTGTAATTGATTTCAGCAACTATATCGCCGTAGATACATCCGGGGATGTGCGTCAGAGCGCAGTTGGCTTTAATGCCACGCTTCGCCAACATTGCCTCAAATGCGTCCAATCGTGCGGAAGCATCTTTATCGACATCCGACAGATCAAGCCACACTCTCGCCTGTCCGTCAAAAATGCCGTTAGCAGTACGCAGCCCATACAGGGCGTTGGTGGCATAGTCAAATGTCTGGAAATACTTTTCTCGTATCTTCCAGTCGCCATGACGTATTTTGTCTTTTGGCATAAAAGTCTTGAGAAACTTCACCCACCGTCTGCGCCATCTGCTGATATACCAGGAAATGCCGAATGCTGCGGAGGCAATACCCAGCAGCATGATTCCTTGCAAGTCGCCTTCCGTTGCGACTTTATATGTGACAAATCCTGCCATAGCAACAAGATATGCTATGCCAACAACTACGAAAATGCCGACACCAATCTTTTTCAATATCCTGCCGAGCCGTTCATTTAGTCGGATTTTCCCCGTCTCAAACAGCCATATAACCAAGACAACAAGAGCAATGACACCTAATGCTATCAGAACATCCGATAACGAGTCAGCCATTCTCCCGATCGAAGAAATAAGAACGCATGCCACTCCGATTATGTACCAGATTGGTTTCATCGCTTGCCTCCTTTCCTGTTGATGAGCCAAAGGATGCCGCCCCAAAACAGTACGTTTGCACTGACCAATAGGGTATTGGTCAACGTGTCGGGCGAGTCGAAGCAGAATATAAGGCTGAACATGAATAAGAACATGACAACTGCCGAGGCTATGAATTTACCAATCTGATCCATTGCCGCTATTTCTTATTGTGTTTGAACTTGATGGTTTTCTTGGCGTTGCGTTTGGGATATTTGACCTTGATTATCACCGGGTCGTCGTAACCCTCTGCCTCTATGCGGAGTGTCGCTTCTTTCAATGGTTTGCCGTCTTCGTCTTGCAAAGCATAGTCATAATCCCAGAAAATCCGACAAGAGTGTTTTTCATCAAGGTATTCCGGAGATAGATGTTCGGAATCTTCCTCTCCGTCCTCATCAATCCATACTCGCTCAATATAAAGATTGTCACGTTCAATCACGTTCCCTTTTTCGTCAGTCACCTTAAGGTCGAGGTAATGATTTATCTCTCGCCTTACAAGCGGAACTTCACCCAATAATACGCTCCTCATATCCAACGTCACGGTGATTGGTTGTGAAATATCTGTGACGGTTACGGTTTTGGACTTGAAGCCAACGTAAGACACCTTTATTGTGTCGCCTACTTGTGCATCGACTTCAAATTTTCCGTTAATGTCTGTTGCCGTACCTTTGCCGTTTGTGAGGTTCACTACTGTCGCACCAATTAGCTCTTCTGTAACTATTGAATCGACATCGGTCGTGCATTTAACCGTTCCTTTGACTTTTACGGAATCGACACGAGCCGTAACAATGCTATCGTTTGATAAAGTCTTTATATCTACTGGTGTCTGTGCTTTGGAAGTCATCGGCATGAGCATGGCGAGGGATGCAGCCGAGATACCGGCGAGGGTGATGGCTTTTCCGGCGAGGGAGCGGGCGCGGAGCTGCTGCTCAAGGTAGTGCACCTCGGCTTCGCACTTGGGGCATGTACCGAGACAGTCACCCTTATAGCGACATTCTGATGTGATAAACTCGATGTCGTTAGCCTCGGCAATCTGCCGGCGTATCTCTTTCAATATCTTGCATGTCTGCTTTCCTCGTACCATAGTCAATCTGGGGGTAATTTGAATGTAATGGGAAGATTAAAATATGTGTTGACTTTTTTGCCATTAATAGTGCCGGGAGTGAAATTCGGGAATAATCTTACTACCCGTAAAGCCTCTCGGTCAAGAGCAGAATCTTTCCCTCGTACTATTCTCGGTTCACAAACACGACCTAATGTGTCAACATAGAACTGCACAACCACACGACCTTGAATCCCCTCTTTTAATTGTTCTTCGGGATATTTCAAATGCTGACCTATGAAACGTAACATTTCAGCCGGACCTCCTGGAAATTCAGGTTGCTGTTCAACGCATTTGTAAATGCACTTTCCATCGGGATCTGTAGCTGATTCCATGGGAACCTCTCCTTGTGTTACAACAACATTAGGATCGTTGGCTATTTCTCCCTCTTTTAAGCCCGACAATTCATTAAAGACAGATACCGTATCCTTAATCGCAGTCAGTTCACCTTCTTCCACAGTGTCTTCCACCTCTTCAATCATTTCGGGAGATTCAATAAATTCGCCAAGCATATCATCAGAGGATTGATTTTTGGATGTCGTGCCGCTGCAACCTGACATGAGAATCATCCCTGCCGAGATACCGGCAAGAGCTATGGCTTTTCCGGCGAGGGAGCGGGCGCGGAGCTGTTGCTCAAGATATCGCACCTCAGCCTCGCATTTGGGGCACGTGCCGGGACAGTCGCCCTTGTAGCGACACTCTGATGTGATAAACTCGATGTCGTTAGCCTCGGCAATCTGCCGACGTATCTCTTTCAGTATCTTGCAGGTCTGCTTTCCTCGTGCCATAATCAGTGTTTGCGGATTTTATAGGTGAATAGATCGAATCGGTCGAAGCCGAGAGCTTCAAGAGCCTTGCGGCTTTTCTCTCGGTCGGTGTCGGTATTACAGCCCGGTATCAGCGGTATGCGGACGATGCAGTCGTGTTGTCGACCGGCTTCGGCTATCAGGCGGAGATTGTAGAGGACATGGTCGTTTGACTGCCCCGTATAGCAACGGTAAATGTCGGGGTTCATATCCTTGATGTCAATAATCATGGTGTTGACCACCGGGAGCAGAGCCTCGATGTTTGTCAACGGCACGTTAAGCGATGTTTCCAAGTTTAGCTTCCATGCGGAGTCGCATAGTTCGCGGAACTCACGGATAAACTGCGGACGCAGACATGGCTCGCCGCCTCCGAAAGTCACGCCTCCGTTTGTGGCGATGAAATAAAGTTCGTCAATGCGCGTTTCGGCATATAATTCCTCCGACGAATACTCGCGAAAATGCCCAGCATCGCCCAGCGACTGCGGGTTCAGGCAATATCTACAACGGAGCGGACAGCCGTGAAAGGCAACAAGCGTAGTTACGCCATCACCGTCAGTCGAAAGGCGATGCCGTGCGATGCCTATTATCTTAGCCCGTTGCTTCATAAAGGATCTAATATATTCAATATCGCAAATTTAGCGAAAATAATCGACATTCGATGTGACAAATGTCCCATGAGGGCATGAAAATCAGTCTCAAACAATCTTATTCTTACTTATTCTTAGGTTTTCTCATTTTCAGGCGACTCAAGCTGCGATTGCTCACCTTTGAAGAGATACAGGCAGACAATCATCAAAATCGCCTGCCTGACATTCATTCGTATGATTAGGTGTTCTTATCCTATTTCAGAGTATTGTAGATTTTGGACATCAAGACTTTATCAGGACTGTTGATAGTGAAACTTCCACTCTCGATACGACAGTTAATCGTCGGTGCCATTATTACCGAGTCATTGAACACGAAGCCTATTCTTTTACCGATTCTATTTTCAGTGGCATCAGCCCATTTTTTTACCTTGCCAGCTTTCAGCTTCCCCTCAATTATTGCCATATCAGAAAAGGAAACAGTGTCAAGGTTAACGACATCAAAGTCTTTCGCCGTAACAATGACATTTCCTTCTATCTTATTTTCTGGGATGTCAGCTACAGGATACCAGCCGTTGACCCGATGAGCCGACGAACAGGCACCGAGTATGGCAGTAAAAAATATTGCGATTATTAGTTTCATCTTACGTATACTTACTTCTTATCAATAGTTTCTGTTACATAAAGTGTTTTACAAAAAAATTGAGTATACGCCAACGTTTAGTTACAATGCACAACTTACGCTTTTTCTCAATAGCTCGAATAATCTGTTTTGAAACAGTCTCAACCGGCATAACCCAAAATAATCCTTCGCCTTTTGCCATTCTGGTATTTACTAACCCCGGCCTAATTTCTGTGATGCACAACTGCGACTTCTTTGCTTTTGCCTGTAAAGACTTTGTGTAGTTGATTTGAAATGCTTTACTTGCACTGTATGATGGCGCAAGGGGTGTCGGTTGCATTCCTCCTATTGAAGTAATAGATACAATATGACCTTGTCCTTGTTCTTCAAAGTAATTGTATAAAGTATCAATTACATTCGTCCAGCCCACGATATTGGTTGCAAGAGTGTCGAGCTCTTGCGAAATCTCTAATGACGGATTTAGATCACCTATACTTGCACAAATAATAGCAAGGTCAATTTGTTGAAACCGCTCTATGACCTCTTTGAAAGCTCTTTCAAAAGCTTTACAATCCGAGATGTCAACTGAAAGAGGTAATGTTGTCGATGGATTGCCGGAAGATATTTCTTCGAGCAAATTTTTTCGACGCCCCATAATCGCAACGTTACAGCCATCTGCTACATAATGACTATATAGTGATTTACCTATGCCGGAAGTGGCTCCTATTATTATGATATTCATGGCACAAAACTACAATAAAGAATCGACATTCGATGTGACAAATGTCCCATTAGGCCGTGAAAATCAGCGTAAAGCGAAGAATTTTTCTTAAATATCCTCACATTCGGAGGCATCGGCGGCACTTTCAGCCTCACGGATGCGGTGCAACTGACGGCGGGAGATGCCCAGATAGGAAGCGATCTGCTGAATAGGCAGATTGTGTATAACGTTGGGATAGCGGGAGACAAGTTCATGGAACCGTTCTGTCGGAGTCTTTACAAGCACATTCAGATAACGGCAATAAGCCTCCTGCAACAGATTGGAGGAAACCTCGGCCACGAAGCCGGAATTGCGCTCTATGATAAACCGTCGCGCATCCTCGACCGATACACGCTGAACCTCGGCTTCGCATCCCGCGACAATGGAGGTTAGAGAAGGCTGGTCATACAGGAATCCCTGCACATAGTCAGTAACCACTTCGCCCTCGAAAGAGAAGCCCGTTACTACTTCCTGCCCCTTTGAATTAAGAGCCACATATTTGAAATATCCCGACTTTACCACACCCACATAGCGGCACAATTGCCCCTGCTGAACAATCCTCTCGCCCTTGGCATAGACAACGCTCTTGCCATTAGCCGCGACATAATCATTCAGCACCGACAGGTCAATCCTCGTCATAAAATCGTTAAGCTCTGCCATAATATAAATTCAGATTTTCATGATTATTATTTATAATCCAAAGGGATGCCGAGTTCTTTCATCCAAGCATATAAAGTTTTGGGGGCTATCTCAAGCTCTTTGGCCGCTTTGCGTTTGTTGCCATTGCTTTCACGGAGAGCCAGTCTTACTTTTCGGAGCTTATCCAAGTGGTTGTCGTCGTTGTCAACAATAGGGTGAAGGACGATTGAGTCGGCTGTTATGCGTTTATTCGGACTTGTGAGGATAGCGTGTTTGATTACGTCAAACAACTCGCGCAGATTGCGCGACCATACATGTTCCACTATAATCTTCAGAGCTTCTTTCGTGAAAACTTTCTGCGGGATATTCATCGTCATGCAGTAGTTTTTCAAGATTTCAAGAGCCAAAAGTTCGAGGTCGTCATTGTATTCTGTCAGCGATGGAACACGGATTACATTACGCCGCAAGATTTGAATAATTTCGGAAGAACAGATGTGTCCGGGGATGTTGTCCTCTATATCGACACGGGAAGAGCAGATGACAATGCCGTTGAACTGCGATTTGTCGGTATTTACTTTCAAATCCTTTGTGAGAAAGTCTGCAATCAGTTCCTGAGCTTCAATGTCGAGATGGTCTATCTCATGGAAATACAGAGTGCCACTTTGTGCATCCTTTGCCATGCTCCTAAGGATGTGGCGGAATTGAGACTTTTCCTTTGCGCCCCATTTCATAACCGGCTTTTCAGCCATCATCTTGCAGTTAGCGAACACGAAGCGGTTATTGCGTCTCAGACTTCGGATATGACTGATTTGCGAAAGGCTGAATTTCCCAGTGCCATTGGCTCCGGTCAACAGTACCGTCTGGCTTTTGTCTCTTGCCATTTTCTCTCTCATTGCCCGGAATTCTCCCTGCATGTGATTGACCCATCTGATATGTGACGGTTCCGTGAACATAGAGTATAAAGCGACCGTCATTACATCCTGTTCTTCGCCTGTGTATCTGAAATAATAACTTTCCTCCAGATTCCAGATGCTTGCACGAATGTCATTGCGTGTAAGCCATGACGAATAGAACGATTGAATATGCGTGGCTTTTGAGTTTGCAGCAAGAACCAAATCCCTGTCAGCCGGATTCAATGGGGTTGACTCACAGAATACGATTCCGTAATCTCCATTTTTCAATGCCTCGATTGCTTTGCCGAGATCATTGAAAGCATCCCAGTATCCGTCAATAATCGGCAGGGATGACAGAATTTCATCAAGTTGCTCCTTAGTAGAGCAATAAATGAGAACTCGTTTATACTTCTTTGAGGTTGTATTTTGATGCTGTTCGGACATTTTCTTCTTGAATAATAAAAAAAATTTGTGACGTACAAATCGATGCAATTCAAGTAACACTTTATTATCGCTGATATTACGATGATTACAGAAATTTTCATAATAATTGCGATTCAATGCGTTACTAAAATTACGATGCAAAGGTAACACTTTTTCGCCGAAATGTAACGCTTTTTATCTATGATTTAGGGATATGAGATGGTTTAAATGAAAACAAAATTGTCTGTTCAAATGTATTTTCATCATGCCGGGCGACGAACGCAACGGCTTAACATAAAAATTAATATTATGACAGACTTAGCACCGCCAAACGCGATTGGCCCGGAAATCAGTCCGGGCAGACGATGCAGCTTCTTCATAGCGGAAGAAGTCATCATGGTTCAAACCCTCAAACACCTTCACTGCGTATGATGGAGACTCTTCGTAAATGCCCCCTTGTCAGAAACTTCATGACTGGCAAGCACGAAGATCTTCATGTCCACTTTGAAGACTTCGCCAATCTCGTGAAAGATGAATGTCTCGATGCCGAATCATGGCAAGAGAAGAATGCCGAACTCATGACTCTCGAAAGCACCTTCGAGATATACATGGAAGCACACCCGTCAGCCGCTCAGGAAGTAAAGATGCTTGTGTCCAAAGTGATAGACTTCCTACGTCGAATGCGAAAGTATTTCAACGAGTATTACTCGCAAAAGATGCAGAATATTCGACGTCACTTCACAGTAAACCATCAGAATGAGTCCAACGAAATGCCGGAAGCGACAGTATCAGGTTCAGATGCCAAGGCTGATATTGCAGTCGTTGACACGGTTGAGTTTATCTACGGATGTGCGGAAACATTCTTTCCGGAACACCCTATAAATGACGTAAGAGAACGAGTCAACGGATTTCTTGGAACAAATATATCAAAGCGTCAGGTTTATGCCAATTACGCCAATATCAAGACCCGACAAGGCGTAAGACGCTCTGATTCCGACAAAGAGAAGACAACGGCATCGTTCATGCAGCGTTTCGCCAACCGGCTGCATCAGAGAATCACAAGAGAAGCGGCCGAGGACGATAACCGCTCAAAGTAATCACCACAAACTAATAGTTATGAGAAAACAACTGTCTGAAAACTGGCAGCTGTGGATTCTGATGGCTTCAATCTTTCTCGCCCTGTCAGCCGGGGCGAGAAAGTTGGCCATCGACTACGGATGGTCAGATTTCAATGCCAACATCCTGTTTATCGTTTCGTTCATCGCTCTGAGCATAGTCTATATTGTGTTTCATGAGCTGTCAGTGAAATTGTTCCAGCCATTGTTTGACAAGCTGTTCAAAAAGTTGGGCTTTACTCCCAGAACGGACAATGAGCCAAAGGATGAGCGAATAGTCATAGACTATGCCGCAACGAGAGAGGAAAGAATCAGAAAGCAGGAAAAACGATACATAGACCTTGAAAGCAGGGTAATCAGGTATATCGGAGATACTATGTCACCATATACGACTGATACCGGCATGTCGAAACTGATCGAGCTTTCATGTGAGTTCTTCCACATGAAACTGGCTCCGGATTTTCAGAAGTATGATGCACTGAAGGTATCCGACGAACTTTCGACGATGGACCTGATGCACTTCGGCTGGAGCATAGCGAAACCGTTCAGAAAACCTTGCGGACACACGGCACTGTTCCTGAAACAAATTTTTCCGGATGTGTTCCGAAATACCGAAGTGTTCACAATCGAAAAGAAGCTGTGCCTTTCGCCTATGCAGGGCAGAATCAAAATCAACAGGAATGTCGATAAGTATGGAATGGCTGAATCCATAGTCGATACACAGACAACACTGAAAACTTCCAAGAAGATTAAGACAAAGGCGAAATGCTCCGCCAAGCAAGCGGCCCTCTCCGACATGCTTGAAGAAGGTATATCTGATGGCTTTGATCTGGAAGGTACACTAATAGAGGATTGAATTTCCCTCATTCTGTAGGAGGTGGGATGGTCGGTGATTGATTCCACCATCATCCCACCATCTAACTTTGCCCCCGGATTCGGTAGAGACCGAATTGAAATTACTAATGACCGACAATGCTTTATCATTCGACGAACTGCCGGGCGCAGTTCAGTCGCTAACGAGTCTTGTAAAAGACTTGGCAAAGGAGGTGATTGAGTTGCGTAAGCAACTCAGAATCCTTTCCGGTGAGCCAAGTAAGTCAGTAGAATTTGTAGGGATAGATGAGGCAGTCCGGATTCTCGGTAAAGCCAAATCTACAATTTATGGTCTTGCCCGGGAGGGCAGGTTGCCGGCATACAAGGTTCCGGGTGAAAAGGAATGGAGATTCATTGCCTCGGAACTTGTTGAATTTGTCAAGGGCAACAAGCGGGAATCAAGCCTGCCTACCTTTGAAGAAATGGAGGCGATGTTGAGCCGGGGAACACGCAGCCGCAAAAGTATATTATAAACAAAGAGCCGATAGATTGCCAGTGCGCAACTTGTCGGCTCTTTCAGGTTTAATCAGGTCTTATTTCAGCGATATTACATTCGCTGCCTCACGCTTGTTGGGGTCCATAACCTCTGCATATATTTGGGTATTCTTCACGTTGCGGTGCGTAAGCATCTTCGCAATCGTGTAGATGGGGACACCAGCCGATGTCAACAGGGTCGCGTAGGTGTGGCGGAAGCAATGGAACGTGATGCGACGTTTGATCCCGGCTTCCTTTATCCATGCGCGAAGCGGGTAGTTGATCATCGAGCGTTTGAGCGTCTTGAACACAAGACCCTCACCACGCTCTCCGCAGAGTGCGAGAGCTTCCTCACTGATGGGCAAAGTCGCTTCCTCATCGGTTTTCTCGGTGCGGATACGCATGACGTAGCCGTCCTCGGCTTTGACTATATGCTCCCAACGGAGCTGCTGGATGTCGCTGATACGGAGACCGGTCATGCAGGAGAACAGCGAAGCCTGACGCAAAACCTCATGCTTACAAGGGGTAGCCGCCAGTTTTTTGACCTCTTCAAGAGTCAGGAACTCAATTTTTGTGTCTTTCCATTCTATCTTGTCAAGATAGTCGTTGATGTTCTCACGGAGAAGTTTCTCCTGATATGCCTCTTTCAGCAGGGTGCGGAAAGTTGACCAGTACCCGGCGATTGAGTTGTGAGCCAGTTTGCTCTTGCGACCGTCACGGCGACCACCTTCAAGGAGGTACGCCTGAAACTTCTTACAGAACTCCTCGTTCACTTCGCCCACGGTGCATTTACCCTTGCAGAAGTCCTTGAAGTGCTCGTAAACGATTTTCCACTTCTGGTACTTCTTGAAACACTTCTTGCGGAAGTATTCAAGAAAGTCCATGCGCAGCTTCTCCTTGTCGAGGAAGCCGAACTGCTCGTTGAGGAACTGCTCGAATCGACGGCAGCGGATTGCCTCCGCCTTTTCCATCATCGAGGCGTTGAACTCACGTTCACGGGCATTGGCAGGATGCCCGTAGAGGTAGATGCCCAGCGACTCGCGACGGCTCAGGCGGTTGGTGTGAGGGTTGCGGATGGGAGGGTAGAAGTCGAGGTAGAGCGATATGCGGTCGCCCGATATTTCCTTTTTGCGAAGGAATACTTTAGTGCAGGTATTCATCGTATTTTCTGAGAGTTAAAAGTTTGGTGCAAAGTAAGGTTGTGTTTGCATGGTGGAATCCGTCACCATTGCGCCACCATCACCGATTTCGGTCAAATCGTCGGCGGAGCAAGCAAATCATCCAGTTCCTTGCGTGATATGTAAGTGTATCGACCCTTTTTTACTCGTGGGATATTGTGATACTTCACATAGTGGTGCATTTGGTCATGGGTCATACCATATTTCTCCATTGCTTCCGCATAGGTGTAGTATTGGGGCTCTTCTTTTTTGATTAAGCCCTTTGCTGCATCTACATGAGTTTTGGAATACAGGGTCTCGCGTCCTATCTTCATTTTAGGGATACCCTCTTTAGAGATGAAGCAATAGACCGCAGACACAGTCATGCCAAACTTTCTTTGCATTTCTTCCACCGAGTACCACTCTGTGATTTCCGGTGACGGTGCTCTCTTTGCGAAGTAGCGATTGACATGCTCACGGCTCCACATACTTTTTCCTCGATGGATTGTCTTGGGAAACTTCTCGGTCTTTAGGATTTTGTAGAAACCGGAATTTGAGATACCAAATTTTTCGAGAATCTCTTGAGTTGTGTAGAACTCGGAGATTGGTTTCTTTTCACTGATCATGACAGGGCGCTCTGACGAAGTAGAGAAGAGCGCATCAATATCAGCTCTACGGATTAGGGTCTTGCGACACAGTTTCCATGTTTTTAGCGACCCATTATTGATATAGTTATAGATTGTCTTGTAACAGATACCTATAACACGGGCTGCTTGTCTTGGAGTCAGGAACTCCTGCTTTTCTAATTCGGGAGGACATCCTTTGACCCTCTCGAACTCCTCTTGAACCTTCTCCAGCTTGGCTTGTCGCTTCCGCTCTTTATAAGCCAGTCCGGAGCAACGATGACTGCAATAGTTGGTAGTTGTGGTTCTTGCCACAAACTCCTTACCGCACCATTGGCAGACTCGATTAACGAAAATGTTACTGCTCATTTTTGCTGAGTTTTTACTGAGTTATTCAGCCAGTAATTCAGCCAAAAGCGTGTAAGGGCGTGTATTGACGTGTACCCATGTGCAATCGTCCACTTTCTTAATCACGCATCTGGTCCCGGATGACCGGCGAAATACAACCGGGATACAAAAATGGCCGAAAAAGGGGGCAGAATCCGTTAGAATCCGTCAGTAAGGGCATTAAAAAAGCGTGCTGTAAAGCACGCTGTACTAACGGATTGTGATGGATTGTGACGGATTCTGACAATTATGTCATTTTCCGACGCAGAAGCGCGAGAATATGGTGGAGAGGATGGCGGGGGTGGTGATGGCGCCGGTTATGGAGGCGAGGTGGTGGGTGGTTTCGCGGAGATCCTGGGCCACGAGGTCACCACTGAGGCCTGAGTTGAGGCCGTCGACTACCCGCGACAAGGCTTGGGCGGCTCGGGAGATCGATTCGGCATGGCGCGCGTTCGTCACGATGACGTCGGCATCCGCGTCGGCTGTAAGCTGGCGCGCCGCGTCGATAAGCGCGTCACGAAGGGCCGGAAGCCCTTCGCCGGTACGGGTGCTGATCGCTATGGCGCCGGAGTCAGCGTCCTTTCCGAGATCGGCTTTCGAAGCGATTCTGATTATTCTGGCTGATGTCGGAGGAAGGGGCTCGTCATCTGTATCAGGCGAGCTTACCGATAAGATGATTGCGGCTTCGGCGGCAGCCTCGCGTGAACGCGATATGCCAATCTGCTCGATTGGGTCGTCGGACTGGCGCAATCCGGCGGTGTCCATAAGCCGAAAGGTGAATCCTCCGAGCTGAAGAGTCTCGGCCACAATATCGCGGGTCGTTCCGTGAATATCGCTGACGATGGCTCTTTCAGTCCCGAGAAGTGCGTTCAAGAGCGACGACTTGCCGGCGTTTGTCGGTCCGACTATGGCGACTTTAATCCCGTGGAGCAGAGCGTCACCCGTTGCAAATGACTCATGCAGCCGGTTGAGTTCGGAGAGAGTTGCCGAAGCTGATTCGGCGAGTTTTTTTCGGGAGGCAAACTCTACGTCTTCCTCACTGAAATCGAGCTCAAGTTCAAGCAGAGCGGCAAGCTCTGTCAGATCCTCACGCAGCTTATCGAGGCGCCGTGAGAATTCTCCGCTGAGTTGGCTGAGGGCGAGGCGGTGGGCCGCTGCCGAGGTAGATGCTATCACGTCGGCCACAGCTTCAGCCTGCGCGAGGTCGATACGTCCGTTGAGGAATGCGCGGCGCGTGAATTCCCCCGGTTCGGCGAGTCGGGCGCCCTGGCGGCAGAGGATATCAACGAGAGTGCGCTGGAGCCAGAGCGAGCCGTGGACCGAAAACTCCACGGTGTTTTCACCTGTAAACGAGTTCGGGCCGATAAAGGGCGTGGCTACAGCCTCGTCGAGCCGCAGATGATCGGCGGGATCGAAGATGGCTCCGAAATGAGCGGTGTGGGATTTCGAATCGGCAAGGCGTCGTCCTTTCCAGACCGTGTCGGCTATGGCTATGGCATCGGGGCCGCTGAGGCGAACTACCGCGATACCTGATGGAGCCACGCCTCCGGTGGCGACGGCGCAGATTGTGTCGTTTTCCTGAATCATGATGTGCACAAAGGTAGTGAGAATTTCCCGAACAATTTTCTGAAATGAGCCGGGCAATTGCGGGTGTGGCCGCTTTTTTGTAATTTTGCCGGGAATAACTGGTTATGGGTAGGATTGTTGCTATCGATTACGGCAGGCGCCGTTGCGGAATTGCCGCCACTGATATTCTCCGGCTCGTGCCGGGGGGCATCGCTACAGTTTCCACATCGGAACTGACAGCGTGGCTCAGGCGCTATACCACTGAGAACGACGTCGATATGATCGTCGTAGGCCAACCACGCGATATGCGCGGCAACGACAGCGAATCGATGCGCTACATCCGTCCCGGCGTTGCGGCCCTGCGGCGCGCATTGCCATCGATGCCTGTTGTTTTTTTCGACGAGCGTTTCACGTCGGTATTGGCCCATAGGGCTATGATCGACGGCGGTATGCCGAAAATGCGCCGACGCGACAAGGCTGTTGTCGATGAGATCGCAGCCACAATAATCCTATCGGACTTTCTTGACAGCCAACAATATAAATCAATGCAATGATATTACCTATCTATATCTACGGTCATCCGGTACTTCGGCGCGTCAGCGAAGACGTGCCGAACGACTATCCCGAGCTGAAAAAACTTGTAGCCGATATGTTCGAAACCATGTACGCCTCCGAGGGAGTCGGTCTTGCAGCTCCGCAGATCGGACGCAATATCCGTCTGGTCGTTATCGATGCCGACGTCATGGGCGACGAAGATCCCGGATGCAAGGGTCGGAAACTGGTTCTCGTCAATCCGGAAATAGAGGTGCTTGAAGGCCCCGAAGAAACCTGCAACGAAGGATGCCTGAGTCTTCCCGGACTCAGTGAGGCCGTTAAGCGTGTCCATCATATCAGGCTCAGCTGGCTCGACGAGAATTTCGAGCCTCACGAAGAGGAAATCTCAGGCTTTCTGGCAAGAATAGTCCAGCACGAATGTGACCATCTCGAGGGGAAGGTCTATACCGATCACATCTCCGCTATCCGCAAGCAGCTGATCCGCAACAAGCTGCGCAACCTTGCCGAAGGCAAGATACGTGCAGGCTATCCCGTGCGCTACGCTCAGCCAAAACGTGGCGGAATGCGCCATTAATTTCAATTAACCGATAGTTTGAAATCTCAATAATCAACCATTTCTATGGCCGACGACAAAAAGATTATCTTCTCGATGGTGGGCGTAAGCAAAATCTACCCGCCACAGAAACAAGTCCTTAAAAATATCTATCTCTCATTCTTCTACGGAGCCAAGATCGGCATTATCGGCCTTAACGGCGCCGGGAAGTCGACTCTGCTGAAGATTATAGCCGGAATCGACAAGAGTTATCAGGGCGAGGTGGTTTTCTCGCCGGGCTACACTGTCGGCTATCTCGAGCAGGATCCTCAGCTCGATCCCGACAAAACCGTCATTGAAGTTGTGCGCGAGGGAGTGAAGCCCGTTATGGACATGCTGGCCGAATTCGACAAGGTCAACGAAGCCTTTGCCGACCCCGATGTCCTCGAAGACCCCGACAAGATGGAGGCCCTTATCGCGCGTCAGGCCGAACTGCAGGACCATCTCGACGCTGCCGACGCCTGGAATATCGACAGCAAGCTCGAGCGCGCCATGGACGCGCTCCAGTGTCCGCCCGACGATCAGACAATCGCCACCCTCTCCGGCGGTGAACGCCGCCGCGTGGCTCTCTGCCGTCTTCTTCTCCAGCAGCCCGACATTCTGCTTCTCGACGAACCTACCAACCATCTCGACGCCGAGTCGATCGACTGGCTTGAGCAGCACCTGCGCCAGTATCCCGGCACTGTCATCGCCATCACCCACGACCGCTATTTCCTCGACCATGTGGCCGGTTGGATTCTCGAGCTCGACCGCGGCGAGGGAATTCCCTGGAAAGGAAACTATTCGAGCTGGCTCGACCAGAAGACCAAGCGCATGGCTCAGGAAGAGAAACAGGCGTCGAAACGCCGCAAGACTCTTGAACGCGAGCTCGAATGGGTGCGCATGGCTCCGAAAGCCCGTCAGGCAAAAGGAAAAGCCCGACTCAACAGCTATGACCGTCTTCTCAACGAAGACCAGGAAGCCCGCGAAGAGAAGCTCGAGATCTTCATCCCCAACGGCCCGCGCCTCGGAAATCAGGTTATCGAGGCCCATGGACTGGCAAAGTCTTTTGGGAAGAAACAGCTCTTCGACAACCTCAACTTCGTGCTGCCCCCCAACGGAATCGTCGGCGTCATCGGCCCCAACGGAGCCGGAAAGACCACCCTTTTCCGACTCATCATGGGTCAGGAGACGCCTGACGCAGGAACCTTCGATGTCGGTGAAACAGTGAAAATCGCATACGTCGACCAAAACCACCACGACCTTCTGCCCGACAAAACCGTCTATGAAGTCATAAGTCAGGGCACCGAGACATTCCGCATGGGCGGCCGCGACATCAACGCCCGGGCCTATCTGTCGCGCTTCAACTTCACCGGCGCTGATCAGGAGAAGAAAATCGGAGTGCTCAGCGGCGGCGAGCGGAACCGTCTGCACCTTGCCATGGCGCTGAAACAGGAAGGCAACGTGCTTCTTCTCGACGAGCCTACCAACGACATCGACGTCAACACCCTGCGCGCCCTCGAAGAAGGCCTCGACGACTTCGCCGGCTGCGCTGTTGTCGTCAGTCACGACCGCTGGTTCCTCGACCGAATCTGCACTCATATCCTCTCGTTTGAAGGCGAAGGCAACGTTGTTTTCTACGAAGGCTCCTATAGCGACTACGAAGAGTTCAAACGAGCCCACAACGGAGGCAAAGAACCCGTGCGCCGACGCTATCGCAAACTCATGGAGTAACATCAATGGCCGACAACTATCTCGAAAAGAAAATGGAAGACTATCGCCGCGGCCCAGTGTCGCGGCGACGTCTTTCGCTGCCGCGCCGCCAGACCGGAGAGCCCGTGTTCGTCGCCGCCGGCGAGATGACGCCCGTTGTCGCCGCTATAGTCAGTAGCCTTACTGCCGACAGTCGGCCGGTATATTTCACAGTTAAAAACTGTAGCAGGCGCGACGCCATGAACCTCGCCGGAGCGACAGGCGCCACATACGACCCCGACGCAGGCAATGCCCGCGAACATTTCGCAGCGCGCTATGGCTCGACAAGCTCGTCGGTAGCAATCGACCTGCCCGGAGTTCAGGCCGACGTATACGTTGGTTCGCAGCCCGACCACAGCGGACGCCACAGCGTCAATCCCGACAGACTGTTACCCGCCGAGATTGCCCGCTGCGTTCTCTTTCTGGCCACCGGAACCGCTCGCGCAATCGCCCCGCTGGCCATCAGCGTAGATTCAGAGGTTGGTCGTTGCGACGCCTGACGTCGTCAGCACAAACACCAGAGGCCGCTTCACCGGCTGCGCCATATCGGCCAGCTGTGCGATGACATCGTCGGGAATCTGCTTCATAACCGGAGCGCCTCCCTGCCCTTTCTGCGCCGGAGTCAGATTAATATAGACATAATCATCATTCTCTCCGAGCGAGCATTTCCCATCTTCCGAGTCGCTGAAAGTCACCGACTCTACGGCATAAGGAAATCCCAGCATGCCGTTGTCAAGGCGCCCGAAGAAAATGTCGGCAGTCTGCTCGTCGGCGCGATAGAGCATGAAAACCGTCAGTCCGTAGAAATCTTTCAGACCCGGATCCTCGGCGATAAGCTGAGGGGTAATATCAACCTTGTCAGCCACATTGACCACATTAGCCATAACCCATCCGTCGCTGTGCTTAGGCCCTACCCGATAAAGATTAAGCCATCCGGCCGTCTTGCCAACGACAGGAGTAGAACCGCTGAAACGCAGCTCACGAAGTCCCTTGGCGGCTTTTCCCCAGTAGGCAACCTTAGTCGGACTCCCCTCGCCGTCGAACGACTTGGGATTATAAACACAGAATGGGGCCGAGCTTGACGCCGTCTTATACGCCCGCGCGCCACCCGTACGCGAAAAAGCGACCTGCTTCCAGTCGGGAATCTTCACCGTAAGGTCTGCCGGAACCTGGGCCGACGCCGTGAAGGCCACAACAGCCATAAAAGCGGCAATTAGAGTTTTTTTCATATAAATAATAGTTTAATAAGCGCGGAAATTAACTCTGAACGCGAGGTTCGGATAAACTTTGACCTTGTCCATGATTTTCTGGAAAGTGTCGTCGCCAAAATCAGTGCTTACGCCGATTTCCCGTAATCAGTATAAAGTTTCGGCGTTCCATGAATCTGCACGCCGAGCTCCACTTCGAAATTCACCAGTTTTCCCGGCACTGCCCGTCCCCAGCCTATACCGAAATACGGTCGGAAGCCGTTGACCTTGATGCCGCCGTTGACCTTACCTTCATTGTCAACCGGAAGAGTATAGTCACCGATTTCCACTTCGGCTCCGTTCATGCCCGCAAGAGCAGGACTGCTTCCCTTGATGTCGACAATCGTCGAGCCGCCGAAATATGCACCCACAGCAACATACAGCGACTTCATCGGTATGGGGTAGACATTGAAAATAACCTGTCCCTGAACACGTTTCAGATTGCCGTCCAGATCAACGGTCGTCGACTCCTGAGTGTTTAAGGGCGACGTATAATTGACATCGATGTCATGAACGCCGAACTTAATGCCGGGCATTATCGACACACCTGCGCGCATCTGAACGAAGCGTGTGATCGGGGTGGCAGCCTCAATGCTTATGCCGGTCAGGCCAACGCTGGCACCAAATCCGATATGGTTGAAGACATCCGGCCCGATAGCTGATGCCGACAAAACCGATACAAGCGATAAAATCGCTGCAAAAATAGATTTTTTCATGAATTGTGATAGATTTGAAGTTTATACGTCCGCAAAGTTAATAAATCCAAACAAATATCCAACCGAAAAGTGTCCGAAACATCAGCGGCGTAGCCCGCCAATCCGCCAAAGAAACTTTTTTTGGCGCTTTCATATATTATTGTGTAACTTTGCGGCCGAAAAGTCACTATTCCCATCCAACCCATCCCAACGATGAATATTTCACTGAACTGGCTCAAAGAATATCTCGATATAGAAATGCCGGCCGAAGAGGTTGCCGACGCACTGACGTCGATAGGCCTCGAAACAGGCTCCGTCGAAGAAGTCGAATCGATTCGCGGAGGCCTCCGCGGTCTCGTCATCGGAAAGGTGCTGACCTGCGAGGCTCATCCCGACAGCGATCACCTGCACATTACAACCGTAGACCTCGGCGACGGACAGGCCACTCAGATTGTCTGCGGCGCGCCGAATGTCGCAGCGGGCCAGTCTGTGGTAGTGGCTACCGTCGGCACCACTCTCTACGACGGCGACAAGGAGTTCAAGATCAAAAAATCAAAGATTCGCGGCGTTGAATCGTTCGGCATGATATGCGCAGAAGACGAGATTGGCGTCGGCACAAACCACGACGGTATCATTGTCATCTCCGACGACATCCGTCCGGGCACTCCCGCCGCCGAATATTACGGACTGACGAGCGACTACGTCCTCGAAGTCGACCTCACCCCGAACCGCATCGACGCCGCAAGCCACTATGGAGTCGCCCGCGATCTGGCGGCATGGATGGCCATGCACCGCACCGCCCGTCAGCTCCACCGCCCGTCGGTCGACGGATTCGCCCTCGACCGCCCCGACGGAGGTATCGCTGTTGAGGTTGCCGATGCAAACGCCTGTCCGCGCTACTCGGGAATAACCGTGCGCGGCGTCAAAGTCGGCGAAAGCCCCGAATGGCTCCGCACACGCCTGTCAGCTATCGGCCTGCGCCCGATCAACAACATCGTCGACATAACGAACTATATCCTCCATGCCTTCTGCCAGCCGCTCCATTGCTTCGACCTCAACAAAATCGAAGGAGAAAAAATCATCGTAACGCAATGCCCGACAGGCACACCGTTCACCACACTCGACGGAGTCGAGCGCAAACTCGACGAGCGTGACCTCTGCATCTGCAACGGCCGGCGTGAACCGATGTGTATCGCCGGTGTCTTCGGCGGAATGGACAGCGGCGTAACGGAGACAACAACCGACATATTCATCGAGAGCGCCTGCTTCAACCCGACAGACATCCGTAAGACCGCGCGCCGCCACGGCCTCCAGACCGACGCCAGCTTCCGCTATGAGCGCGGTGTCGACCCCAACGGCACAATGTATGCCCTCAAGCTCGCCGCCATGCTAGTCAAAGAGATTGCCGGAGGTGAAATCTGCGGCCCCGTCTGCGACATATATCCCGCTCCGACAGCGCCCTACCCCGTCACCCTCAGTTACGACTCGGTCGACCGCCTCATAGGCAAAAAGATCGGTCACGACACTGTCGACAAGATTCTCGGACTGCTCGAAATAGCCATTGCCTCACGCAGAGAGGGAGAGCTCGACCTCGAAGTTCCCACCTACCGCGTCGACGTCCGCCGTCCGTGCGACGTCATAGAGGACATCCTCAGAATCTACGGTTACAACAACGTCGAATTCGAATCGCGTCTCCACGCTTCGCTGAGCTACAAAACCCATACCGATCTCGACAACGAGCTGCGCCGCCGCATCAGCGATCAGCTGACCGGCGAGGGCTTCAACGAGATTCTCAACAACTCGCTGACGTCGGTCAAATACTATGCCGACAATGCCACCATGCCTCTCGACCGCTGTGTGGCCCTGCTCAATCCGCTGAGTCAGGATCTCGGCGTCATGCGCCAGACACTGCTCTACGGCGGCCTCGAAAGCCTCGGGCGCAATATCAACCGGCGCCGCCCCGACCTCGCTTTCTATGAGTTCGGCAACGTCTACTTCAACATTCCTGCCGTAGCATCGACCGCCGAGGCGCCCCTTGCTCCCTATCGCGAGGAAGCCCGCCTCTCGCTCTGGCTGACCGGCAATATACGCCACGGCAACTGGGCCCGTCAGGCCGAAACGTCGAGTTTCTTCGACCTGAAAGCCGCCGTGCTCAACATACTGACCCGCATGGGCATCGACAGCCACGCCGTCCAGCTCACCCCCGATGCCGAGCCAACAGCCGATTTCGAAGCTTCGCTGTCGCTGACGACCCGTTCCGGGAAGTTGCTCGGAACCATGGGCATTCTCAGCGCATCACTTCTCAAACGCTTCGAAATCTCCCAGCAGGTGGCCTACGCCGATCTGCGCTGGAATGAACTGGCAAATTTGTCAATCGGACATAATGTAAGCGCCTCGATGCCTCCGAAGACCCATCCCGTCAAACGCGATCTGGCCCTGCTGGTCAGCAACGACGTCACAATGGCAATGATCGAGACCGTAGTCGGCCGGAGCGAGAAGAAACTTCTCCGCGACGTAGAACTCTTCGACGTCTACGAAGGTAAGAACCTGCCCGCCGGCAAAAAGTCATACGCGATCTCAATGACCCTTCAGGACGACGAAAAGACGCTCAACGACAAGCAGATCGACGCCGTAATGAACAAAATCATCGCCAATCTCAAGCGCGAGCTCCACGCCGAACTCCGCTGAGCCTGACCTCTGAAATCATCAACAACAATTATAATCAATTCCAACAATGGGAAGAGCATTTGAATATCGCAAAGCTCGCAAGCTGAAACGCTGGGGCAATATGTCGCGCACTTTCACGCGCATCGGTAAGGAAATCACCATCGCCGCAAAAGCCGGCGGTCCCGACCCCGATACCAACCCCCGCCTGCGCGTGCTTATGCAGAACGCCAAGGCCGCCAATATGCCCAAAGACACTGTTGAGCGCGCCATCAAGAAAGCTACCGACAAAGAGTCGGGCGACTATAAGGAAATCGTCTACGAAGGCTACGGGCCATACGGCATTGCAATCGTTGTCGAAGCCGCTACCGACAACAACACCCGCACGGTCGCCAACGTCCGCTCATATTTTACCAAACATGGCGGCACGCTCGGAACTCAGGGCTCACTTTCATTCCTGTTCGACCACAAAAGCGTGTTCAAGGTAAAACCCCGCGAAGACATATCGCTCGAAGATCTCGAACTCGAACTGATCGACTACGGAGTCGATGAAATCGAGGCTGACGAAGAGGAAGTCGACATCTATGGCGCCTTCGAGGAATTCAACAACATTCAGAAATACCTCGAGGAACACGGTTTCGAGATTATCTCCGCCGAATTCGAGCGCATCCCCAACGATCTCAAAGAGGTCACCGACGAGCAGCGCGAGAAGATCGAGAAACTTCTCGAGAAATTCGAAGACGACGAAGACGTCCAGAACGTCTTCCACAACATGAAAGAATAACATTCCCCCTTTACCCGCGAGGCTGCTCCGCCACCGGGCGGCAGCGGCCTCAGGCTTGTGCCGCGACAGCGGCTTTCGACGACACTCGTCCAACAATGCTGTAAATGAAGAACCTGATAATTGTAGAGTCGCCTGAGAAGGCCAAGACTATCGAGGGTTTCCTCGGAAAAGATTTCAAGGTAATGGCCAGCATAGGCCATATACGCGATCTGCGCAAACGCGACATCTCTGTCGACAAGCAGGGAAATTTCGAACCCATCTACGAGATTCCCGAAGACAAGAAAAACATTGTCCGCGACCTGCGCAAAGCCGCAAAGGAGGCAGAGACGGTCTGGCTTGCGAGCGATGAAGACCGCGAGGGTGAGGCCATAGCCTGGCATCTTGCTGAGGTGCTCGGACTTGACCCGTCCACAACGCGGCGCATCGTATTCCACGAGATTACCCCTGAGGCAATCCACAAAGCGTTGGAGAATCCGCGCACAATCGATCTCAACCGCGTCGACGCCCAGCAGGCGCGCCGCGTGCTCGACCGCATCGTCGGCTTCGAGCTTTCGCCCGTTCTCTGGAAAAAAATCAAACCGGCCCTCAGCGCCGGTCGCGTCCAGAGCGTTGCGGTGCGTCTGATATGCGAGCGCGAGGCCGAAATCAAAAACTTCGAGACCGAAGCCCACTGGCGCGTGACAGCACGTTTTTTCGCGCCAGACGGAAAAACTGTGCGCGCCGAACTGTCGCGCACACTGCCTACGCGCAAAGCCGCCGAAGAATTCCTCGAAGCCTGCGCCGGCGCCCGTTTCGAAGTCTCCGATGTTCAGGTTCGCCCGGTGAAGAGGTCCCCGGCTCCACCTTTTACCACTTCCACTCTCCAGCAAGAAGCGTCGCGGCGACTCGGAATGACCGTAAGCCAGACTATGATGGTCGCCCAGCGCCTCTATGAGGCGGGGCACATAACATATATGCGAACCGACTCGCTGAACCTCTCGTCGATGGCCATGAATGCCATTGCCGCCGAGATTACCGGATCACTGGGAGAGCGTTACGCCCATGCGCGCCACTTCCACACCTCCAGCAAAGGAGCGCAGGAAGCCCACGAGGCAATCCGTCCAACGTATATCAACAAGACAACCGTCGACGGAACCGACCGCGAAAAACGCCTCTACGCCCTGATATGGAAACGTGCCGTAGCAAGTCAGATGGCCGATGCCGAGCTTGAAAAGACAACCGTCACAGTCAGAATCGCCGGCGACTCCGAGCGTCAGGAGCATTTCAACATTCAGGGTCAGGTTGTGAAATTCGACGGTTTTATGCGCGTCTATGCATCGAAGACCCCGCTCCAGTCCGACAGCGAAAGTGACGACTCAGCCGACGAGACCCTGTTGCCGCCGATGAAAACAGGCGACACAATGAAGCCCGAAGACATCACTGCCACCGAAAGCTTCAGGCGTCAACCACCGCGCTACGACGAAGGCACACTCGTTAAGAAACTCGAAGAACTCGGAATCGGACGTCCGTCTACCTACGCGCCGACAATCTCCACCATACAGCAGCGTGAATATGTCGAGAAAGGCGAGAAACCGGGAGTGAAACGGCCCTACACGATCCTCACTCTCGACGGAAACAGCGGCAAAATAGGCGAACAGACAGCTTCACTGCAATACGGCGCCGACAAAGGCAAGCTTATCCCTACCGACACCGGCATCGTCGTCAACGATTATCTGACAGCAAACTTCCCCGACATCCTCGACTACGATTTCACAGCCCGTGTCGAAGGTAAATTCGACCTCATCGCCGAAGGAAAATGCAACTGGAACGACGAGATATCGCAGTTCTACGCCCTCTTCCATCCCGAGGTCGTCAAAGCGGAAGACACACGCACTGAACATCGCGTCGGCGAACGCATGCTCGGAACCGACCCTGCCACCGGCGAACCTGTCAGCGTCAAGATCGGCCGCTACGGCCCCGTCGTCCAGATCGGCAATGCCCAGGGCGAGGCAAAGCCGCGCTTCGCCTCACTAAGAAAAGAGCAGAGCGTATTCGACATCACCCTCGATGAAGCTCTAAAGCTTTTCGACCTGCCCCGTGAACTCGGCTCGTTCGAAGACAAGCCCGTCAAAGCAGCTATCGGACGCTTCGGCCCCTATATCAGCCATGCGTCGAAATTCGTGTCTATTCCCAAAGAGCTCTCGCCGACATCGATAACCCTCGACGAAGCCATCGGACTAATCAAGGCCAAGCGCGATGCCGATGCCAAGAAGATCATCAAGACGTTCGACGAAGAACCCGACCTTCAGATTCTGAACGGCCGTTATGGAATTTATATTGCTTACAAAAAAGCTAACTACAAGATTCCGAAGACCATCGAGAATCCCGCTGAACTCACTCTCGAGCAGGCCCGCGAAATAATCGCCTCTCAGCCCGCCCCGAAATCAAAAGCCAAAGGGCGCGCTATCCGCCAGAAAAAATCATGATGTCGATATGCCACGTCCGTTAAACCACAAGCCGGGCACGAGAAAAGGTCTTTTCGTGCCCGACGTCATTGAAACCTACAGACCTGAAGGCCCCACACGTCTGCTTGACTTCCTGATCGAATCGATGCCACAGCGCAAACGCACAAACATCAAGGAGCTGCTCGCCCACGATCAGGTCGCCGTCAACGGCGCGCCCACACGCCAATTCGACACCGGACTGTCGGCCGGCGACGAAGTGAAAATCAACCTCGTGCGTCCCTTCCTGACATTCCGCAACCGCCGGTTGCGTCTTGTCTTTGAAGACGACGACATTATTGTTGTCGACAAAGGCTACGGACTCCTTTCAATGGGAACCGACAAGATAAAGGAAGGAACCGCCTATTCAATATTGCGCGACTACGTCAAATGGAGCAATCCACGGAACAAAATCTTCATCGTCCACCGTCTCGACCGCGACACCTCGGGTCTGATGATGTTCGCCAAGAACCAACAGGCCAAAGAGACCATGCAGCACAACTGGAACAACATGGTTCTCGAACGCAACTACGTTGCGGTTGTCGAGGGATATATCGAAGATGACGAGGGAACCATCCGCTCTTACCTCAACGAGAACGCCGAGCATGAAGTCTACTCCACTCCCCGGCCCGTCAACGCCGACAGCAAGCTCGCCGTCACGCGCTACCGCGTTCTCGACCGCTCTCACGGCCACACACTCGTTGAACTGAGCCTCGACACGGGCCGCAAGAACCAGATTCGAGTCCACATGAAAGACCTCGGCCATCCAATCGTAGGCGACCGCCGCTACGGAGCTGCTACATCCCCCATACACCGGCTCGCTCTCCACGCCCGCACTCTGAAGTTCGTCCATCCGAATTCACGTCGTCCGATGGACTTCTCAACCGGTATTCCCGCCGCTTTTCTGTCGATGATGAAATAAATCCGCGAAAAACAGTTTTTTTCACAACATTGTCTCACGACTGCCACACAATTGTAACAACCGCGCATTACCTTTGCAAGCGTGAAAACCGTACCGCCTGACAGCGGTTCAATATACAAATCTATACCCAAGAACTAACACGACTTACAAAGGTTGTAAAATAGTAATTCTTAAAGCGCGGATTGTCGACGAGACACTCCGCGCTTAGCTTTTGAACGCACATGCAAACCACACACGAGGTTTGCATTTATCAGGAAAAAAGCGTAACTTTGCGAAATAATAGCAATATTGCATCAATGGAGAAACGAAAAATCCTCTATATTTCTCAGGAAATCTCGCCCTACGTTGCCGAAAACCATGGCTCGCTCCGCAGCCGGCTGATCCCACAAGGAGTTCAGGAACAAGGCTTTGAGGTGCGTACTTTCATGCCGAAATACGGCTCTATCAACGAACGCCGTAACCAGCTCCACGAAGTGATTCGCCTAAGCGGCATGAATATCATAATCGACGACACCGACCATCCTCTGATTATCAAAGTCGCCACCCTGCAGCCCACACGCATGCAGGTCTATTTCATTGACAACGATGACTATTTCAGCCGCAGCCCTATAAAAGAGCTCGAAACACGCACAAGCCTCGGCGACAACGACGAACGCGCGATATTCTTTGTGCGCGGCGTTGTCGAGACCGTAAAAAAATTACGCTGGGCTCCCGAAGTAATCCACTGCACAGGATGGCTTTCAGCCCTCGCCCCTCTTCTGCTCAAAAAAAACTACAACGACGATCCCGCCTTCCGCGACTCTAAAGTAGTTGTGACAATAACATCTCCCGACGGACTGCTCGCCCCTCTGGCTGAGCGCTTCGCTGAGAAAATCATTACCGACGGCATTTCGGCCGACAACATAAAGTCCATAGCAACACCCCCGGTCGGATTCAACGAGCTGATGCGCATAGCCATCGACTATGCCGACGGCGTCGTCGCCGGAGTGCCCGATGCCGATCCGGCTCTGCTCGACTACGCCCGCAGCCTCGGGCGTCCCGTCCTCGACTACCACGACGACCCCGCCGAAGCCGCTCGCGCCTATGTCGATTTCTATAACTCGCTTTAACAAATGAAACGCCTCTTAAAGGTATTTCTGTTCGTGGCCGCCCTGTCAGCTTTGGTCAGCGCGTGCGACGACGATACCTCGACAATCGGGTCCTCACTGATCCAGGATCAGGTCAAGATCGTAGTCGACGACTCTTTCACACTGACCGGCCACTCTGTCGCCTCCGGAAGAGTTCAGTCGAGAACAATACTCCAGCTCCTGGGAAATATCGACGCCGAAGGCTACGGCTCTTTCTCGAGCGACGTAGTAACCCAGTTTATGCCCAGCCAGACCATTCCCTACACCGACGTCGACCTTGATTCCGTGCGGCTTGTCATGCGTATGCCCCTCGGCGGATATGTCGGCGACTCGCTGATGCCTATGGGAATAGCCGTCCACCGCCTGACTCGCGACCTCCCAGCTCCGATATTCAGCGACTTCAATCCTGCCGGATATTACGAGCCGACGCCCTACGCAACGGCAACATACACTGCCACAGCCGCCGGCCTCAGCCCAACCGAGCAAAAACGCAAATTCCGTCTTATCAATATCGATCTGCCGAACAGCTTCGGAGCCGAGCTTCTTGCCAAATACAAAGAATCGCCCGAGACATTCGCCACACCCGGAGCATTCTCACAATGGTTCAAAGGCTTCTATATCAAAACATCATTCGGCAGCGGCCGAGTGGCCCAGATCGACTCGACAGCCATAACTCTCTATTTCCATCGCACCTATCGCGACGAAGAGACCGACCGCGACACAACCGTCTACAACTCTGCAGCATATCTCGCCGTGACCCCCGAAATCGTCACGAACAACAACATGCACTATAACGTGTCGCCCGAGCTGAGCGCACAGGCCGCCGAACAGGCTGTCATTGCCGCTCCGACAGGCTACGACGTCGAAGTCCGCTTCCCCGCACGCGAGATGATCGAGAAATACCGCAGCGAGAAAACTCTGCTTTCGATTATAAACACCGTGTCGCTTGAGATTCCGACGCTCGACATCACAAACAGCTACGGACTCACGCCGCCCCCGACAGTCCTTCTTGTTAAAACATCCGAGAAAGACGACTTCTTCGCCCGCAGCAAGCTCCCCAACGACACAACCTCTTTCTACGCGACCTACGACTCGTTCAACCATCGCTACGTGTTCAGCGAGATGCGCGACTACATACTGTCGCTACTCGATAAAGAAGAGATTACCGACGACGACATGAACTTCACCATCTGCCCGGTAACAATCGGATTCGAGAGCAATGCGACAAGCAACAACTACTACTATTATTACTATTACTATAACATGTCGATGAGCCAGCAACTGACAGTTGCAAGCGTGACGCCCTACGTAAACAGGCCGTCGATGGGCATTCTCGATCTGAAAAATTCAAAAATTCTGTTTACTTATAGTTTGCAGACAATAAATAATTAGTATCTTTGCACCGCAAAACCAAGCCGCAATAGCTCAGTTGGTAGAGCATTTCATTCGTAACGAAAAGGTCGTGGGTTCGAGTCCCACTCGCGGCTCTATGGCAGCCGATCCGGAAACGGGTCGGCTGCCATCATTTTCAATGACGATTCAAAGTTTTTTTGTATTGAAAATGTAACCGAATTGAAAATAATTTGTATATTTGCAAACAGAAGCAACTGTCAAAGGCAGTGTCGTCGTTACTTTCTCTGCTTGTCATGGGAAAGCGATTTTTCGGCTTAAATGATTAAGCCTCTGCGGTCGGCCTCTCTAATTTCAATCGTCATGCGTCCAATATTTCTAATTGGCTTTATGGGCTGCGGCAAGTCGACGCTCGGGCGTGCGCTCGGGGCGATGACTTCGTTGCGGTTCGTCGACCTCGACACCTTGATAGAGGCCCGCTGCCACCGCACGATAAACACCATTTTCAAAGAAGATGGCGAAGAACATTTCCGCCGGATCGAGCGGCGCCTTCTCGAAGAGGTCAGCAATGGCGAAGACATTGTCGTGGCCTGCGGGGGAGGCGTTCCATCATACGCCGACAACATGGAGCTGATGAACAGCCGCGGACTTACCGTCTATCTCAACACCTCGCGCGACCTGCTTTTGCGGCGGCTCAAGGCCGGACGCAGATCGCGTCCGCTCTTATCGGGACTCGACGACAGTTCGCTGGAAACCTTCGTCGACAGACTCTTCGCCGAGCGCGAGCCTTACTACTCCGAGGCTAAAGCGACATTCTCAGGCGATCTGCTCGAGACCCTCGAACAGATCGAGCTGTCGGCAAACCGATTCATCGAATCATTTCATATAAACTGACCATTACTGAAGCTGTGGAAAAGCAAGCCTACACGACAAAACCGGCGCCCGACATGGCAGCCACCCTTCGCCGCCGCCTGACAATCGGTCTTCCGGCAAGCTCCCGCGGAGAAGAACGCCGGTTCCCCCTGACGCCCGAAGGCGTGACCCGGCTTGCCGAGCGCGGCTTTGTCATAAAGATCGAGCAAGGAGCTGCCGCCGCGCTCAACTATCCCGAGAACCGCTACACCCGTCAGGGAGCCTTCATCGTCAGCCGCGACGAGGCTCTCGGCTGCGATATAGTTGTGTCAATGGCGCCGCTGCGCCCGCGTGATGTCAGCAATATGCGGCGCGGAAGCCTCCTGCTGACGCTGCTCCATCCCGAGATGCAGAACGCCGATACAGTCGCCCCTCTGCTTCAGCGCCATATAACCACCCTTGCGCTCGACCTTATCGAAGACTCGGAAGGCAACCGCCCTTTCGGCGACATTCTCTCCGAAATCGACGGCCGCGCCGCGATGACCGTCGCGGCAATGCAGCTGGCCGATCCTGCCGGGAAAGGAATCCTGCTCGGTGGCGTAGCCGGAATTGTTGCCTGTGAAGTTGTCGTCATAGGCTCCGGCATAGCCGCCTGTTCGGCCGCGCGCGCAGCCAACGGCCTTGGCGCCACGGTCAGAATGTTCGACAACGACGTCTACCGCCTCCGGCGCAGCGTCAGCGAACTCGGACAATGGGTAGTTGCCTCGTCGCTCCATCCACACGTCGTAAGCAATGCCCTGCGTAGCGCCGACGTCATAGTGGCTGCCGCTCCCTCGCAAGATGTCATCCTCGGCGCCGACGCCGTCGGCCTGATGAAAACCGGCGTCGTCATCGTCGACCTCTCGTCAATGCCGGGCGCCTCATTTCCGTCTCTGCCCGCAATCGACGTCAACAACCGCGCGGCAATTGCCGAAGCGCGCCGCTGCTCGCAGCGCGTGGCCCTGACAAACCCGGGGAGCCTCGTGCCGCGCACCGCCGCCATGGCAATGAGCGACACATTGCTCACCACCCTCGAGCGTATGTTTGCCTTCAGGTCGCTTTCCGACGCGCTCAACGGCCACCGCGGGCTGAGAACCGCCGTGGTGACATACCTCGGACGCGTTGTAAACCAGCAGATTGCGAAAGCCGCCGGAATGCGCCCCGTCGATATATCAATCTACCTCTCGCTGAGCTGATGCCTAAGAAATACTATGTTGTCTGGAACGGCGTCGAGACAGGCGTCTTCGACTCGTGGGAAGACTGCCTTCAACAGGTCAAAGGCTACAAAGACGCCCGCTACAAGAGCTTCAACTCCCGCGAGGAAGCCATCGAGGCCTACCGGGGCAACCCGGCCGACCATCTCGCCATCTTCCGCGGCATGGCCCGGCAGGCCAAGCCCAAAACCGATCCGGCATTCATTCCCGGAATGCGCCCCGACGCCATCGCCGTCGACGCCGCCTGCAGCCGCAATCCCGGCCCGGTGGAATACCGCGGCGTAGCCGTGATGACCGGACAGGAGCTTTTCCACGTCGGCCCGCTCGCCGAAGGGACAAACAACATCGGAGAATTTCTGGCCCTCGTCCATGCTCTGGCGTGGCTCGACAAGCTCGGCCGCCATGAGGTGCCCGTCTACTCCGATTCACGCACCGGACAGAGCTGGGTGCGCAAGAAAAAAGCCAACACAAATCTGACACCTACCGCCGCCAACGCCCCTCTGCGCGACATGATAGCCCGCGCCGAGGCCTGGCTCGCCACACACACCGTAATGAACCCCATCATGAAGTGGAACACCGAGGAATGGGGCGAGATACCCGCCGATTTCGGCCGCAAATAATTATCTGACATACTATGGAACAACCCGTTGAATATCACCCTTGGGAGCCCTTTGTTCCCGACGGCGCCGTCGTTTTGTTCGTCGGCACCTTTCCTCCGGCGCGCAGCCGCTGGGCGATGGACTTCTACTACCCCAACCGAATCAACGACTTCTGGCGCATCATGGGCCTCATTTTCAAAGGAGACAAAAACGCACTGCTGACGCCAGACCTCACCGGCTACCGCCTCGACGAAATCAAACAGCTGCTGACCGAACGCCATATCGCCCTGAGCGACACCGGCCTCGCCATCAGACGCCTCGCCGGCAACGCCTCCGACAAATTCCTCGAGATCGTCGAGCAGCGCGACATCCCCGCGCTCGTCGCCACGATGCCCGACTGCCGCTTCATAGCCCCCGCCGGAATAAAAGCCTCGGAAGTCGTTGCCGAACAAACCTCGACCAAAGTCCCGAAAATGGGCGCCACCGTCAGCATAAAGCTCGCGGATCGCCCGATAACGATAGCCCGCATGCCCTCGACCTCGCGCGCCTACCCCATGAAACTCGAAAAGAAAGCCGACTACTACCGCAATCTCTTCGCCCTCACCGGCGTCCTCTGACAATTTTTTCGTAATTTTGTCAAAACTGATTTTGCCCGATGACAACACCCTCCGACGCCCACGCCCGTATCGCCGCCCTGCGCGACGAGATAAACGGCCATAACCACGCCTACTATGTCGAGAACTCGCCGACAATCTCCGACCGCGAGTTCGATATGCTTCTCAAAGAGCTCGAACAGCTCGAGAAGGAGCATCCCGAAGAATTCGACCCGCTGTCGCCGACCCAGCGCGTCGGCAGCGACCTCAACCGCAGCTTCGAGCAGGTCGCCCACGTCAGGCCGATGCTGTCGCTGGCAAACACCTACTCTATCGAGGAAGTCGACGACTGGGAGAGGCGCGTGCGCGACGCTCTGGCCGGCGAACGGCTCGACATTGTCGGCGAGCTGAAGTTCGACGGCACGTCGATTTCGCTTATCTATAAAGGCGGCCGTCTGGTCAGGGCCGTAACCCGCGGCGACGGCGAGAAAGGCGACGTGGTGACCGACAACATAAAGACTATTCCGTCGATACCGCTGCAGCTGCGCGGAAGCGGATGGCCCGACGAGTTCGAGATTCGCGGCGAGGTGCTCCTGCCCTGGAAAGCTTTCGACCGGCTGAATGCCGAGCGGGCTTTCAACGAAGAGCCTCTTTTCGCCAATCCGCGCAACGCCGCCGCCGGAACCCTCAAGACTCTCGATCCTAAGATCGTGGCCCGACGCGGCCTCGACGCACGCTTCTACTATCTGCTGAGCGACAATCTTCCGTTCGACAACCATTATCAGAACATGGAAGCGGCCCGTTCATGGGGTTTCAAGGTGTCGCCGGCGATGAAACTGATGACCTCCATCGACGAAATCGACGAATATATCCGCCACTGGGACACTGCCCGCAAAGAACTGCCCGTGGCCACAGACGGCCTCGTCTTCAAGGTCAATTCGCTGCGACAGCAGCTCAACCTGGGGTTCACCGCGAAATCTCCGCGCTGGGCCATAGCCTATAAATTTCCGGCCGAACGCGCCCTGACCCCTCTGCGGTTCGTTTCGTTCGAGGTAGGGCGACTCGGAATAATAACCCCGGTGGCGAATCTCGAGCCGGTGCTCCTTTCGGGCACTGTCGTCAAACGCGCGTCGCTCCATAACGAAGATATAATCCGCAACCTCGACATTCACGAAGGCGACTGGCTGTGGGTTGAGAAAGGGGGCGAGATTATTCCGAAAATTACCGGCGTCGACCTTTCCCGACGCACCGAAGGCGCCGAACCCGTGCGCTTTGTGAGCCATTGTCCGGCCTGCGGAACGCCGCTCGTCAGAGTCGAAGGAGAGGCAGCCTGGGTATGCCCCAACCGCTATGGCTGCCCGCCGCAGCAGATAGGGCGCATCGAACATTTCGTCGGACGCCGAATGATGAACATCGACGGAATCGGCGAGGAAATGTCGCGGGAACTTTTCGAGCGCGGATATATCAGAAACATCGCCGACCTCTACTCTCTGAAAGCCGACGACATCATCAGCATTCCCGGATCGGGCCCCCGGACAGCCCAGCGCATCCTCGACGGCGTCGAGGCAAGCAAGAATGTCGGGTTCGACCGCGTAATCTACGCGCTGTCGATTCCTCAGGTCGGAGAAACAGTCAGCAAGCATCTCGCCCGCGCCGTCGGCGACATCGACCGGCTCATGTCGATGAGCGAAGCCGAGCTGACGGCAATCAACGACATCGGCCCTGGCATCGCAGCCTCCATTACCGATTATTTCTCCCACGCAATCAACCGCGAGATAATAGAACGGCTGCGCGAGGCCGGCGTTACAATGGCTATGAAACGCGACGACAGCGTAGAGCGCTCGACACGCCTCGAGGGGAAATCTATCGTCGTCAGCGGCGTCTTTTCGCTTCATAGCCGCGACGAATACAAAGAGATGATCGAAAACAACGGCGGTAAAAACGTCGGCTCGGTCTCGAAAAAGACCTCTTTCATCCTCGCCGGCGAGAACATGGGGCCGTCAAAGCTCGAAAAAGCGCAGAAACTCGGTGTGCCTGTCGTCAGCGAGCAGGAATTTCTCGACATGCTCAAGTGAGCTTTTTGAGATTATTCGGGCCCGCGAGGGCAATAAATCGGCCCTGTCGGAGTTTATATTATGAGAACAATCATATTAGTTAGCCCCAAAACGCTGATGAACAACATACTCCGACGCCTCGCAGCGGCAGCAATCGCCCTGACGTTCGGCGCAGTGGCCACGATGGCCCAGAAAGATGACTTCAATCCGATTCAGACCGGTGTGCTCTCGCTGAGCATTACTCCCGATGCCCGCGGCGCTTCGATGGGCGACCTCGGCGCCGCCACCGACCCCGATGTCAACGCCCAGTTCTGGAATCCCTCGAAATATGCTTTCGCCTACTCGACAGCCGAGTTCGGCCTGAGCTACACCCCCTGGCTGCGCAAACTTGTCAACGACATCTTCCTCGCCAACCTCGCCGGCTACTGGAAGCTCGGCTCGGGCGACAATCAGGCCCTCAGCGCCTCGCTCCGCTATTTCTCGCTCGGCGAAGTCAACTCCTACGACGGCGGCGGAACAGTATCGCAGAGCCTCAACCCCTATGAGCTGTCGTTCGACATTGGCTATTCGCGCAAGCTCTCCGAAAAATTCTCGATGGGCGTAGTCTTCCGCTATATCTACAGCGACCTCGGATTCTCAAGCTCTTACGCCGGCGACCAGTCGACAGGCGCATCGGCTTTTTCGGCCGACCTATCGGGATATTTCACCACCTATCCGATGGTCGGACGCAACGAATGCCAGTGGTCATGGGGCTGGAACATCTCGAACATAGGCACGAAAGTCAGCTACAGCCACGGCGAGAACCCGGCGTTCCTTCCGACAAACCTTCGTCTGGGAACAACGTTTGCCTTCCCTCTTGCCGACTATCACACCCTCTCGCTCGGCTTCGACCTCAACAAGCTGCTTGTGCCGACGCGCCCGCGACGCGACGACTACGCCGACGACATCGAGGGCGAAAAGGAATTTGCCCTGGCCGAAGAGAAATGGAAAGACATGTCGCCGATAACCGGAATCTTCAAATCGTTCTCCGACGCTCCCGGCGGCTTCAAGGAAGAACTGCGCGAGATAGCGTTCTCCGTTGGCGCCGAATATAACTACAACCAGCAGTTCTTTGTGCGCGGCGGATATTACTATCAGAACCCCAAGAAGGGCAATCAGCAGTATTTCGCTCTCGGCGCCGGATTCTCGCTCAATGTTGTCAAGCTCGACGCAAGCTATATGCTCGCCACGGCTCAGAATTCGCCGCTCGACCAGACTCTCCGATTCACCCTCACCTTCAATCTCGACGGGCTGAAAGATATTCTCGGCCGTCGCCGCCGCTGACGCCCATGACCCGATTACAATTGCCGCGCGTGGGCCTCGGCTTCGATGTCCACCGCCTCGTTGAAGACCGCCGCTGCATAATCTGCGGCGTCGACATCCCCTACTCGCGAGGACTGCTCGGCCACAGCGACGCCGACGTGGCTCTCCATGCTCTGGCCGACGCGCTGCTCGGCGCCGCCGCCCTCGGCGACATCGGCCGTCATTTCCCCGACACCGATCCCGAATGGGAAGGAGCCGACTCCCGACGTATTCTCCGCGCCGTGGTCGATATGCTCGAAAACCGCGGATTCATTGTCGGAAACGCCGACATCACCATAGCCGCCCAGGCTCCGAAAATGGCCCCGTTCATCGAACAGATGAGGGCCAATGTAGCCGCCGACCTGCGCATTCCGATAGACTGCGTCGCCGTCAAAGCCACCACAACCGAACGCCTCGGCTTCACCGGGCGCGGCGAAGGGATCGCTGCATGGGCAACCGCTCTGATTGCAAATAAATGTTAAATCAGTCGGCGGATTTTGTCTTGACAACAGCAATAACTACCTTTGCACTGAAAACGAAAGGACACCTCGTTGCATTCCTTGGCTGTAACTTATTTTACGCAATATACTCCAATTTTTGGACTAAGGAAAAGGCAACAATCGCCTGAATCGTCGCGACGACGCCAAAAGCGAATCAAGGTGTGATACTTGTAAGTATGATATAATCTCTACACTTTAAAGCTTTTCGGCTTAAAGAAATGCCTTTTGGCTTAGTCCAGATTCCTCGCGACGAGGAGACTGGATTTTTTTTGCTATATTTGACTCACATAATTGGCTAAGCCATCGCGGGCCGGGCCTCACCCGACATCCGCTATTATGCTTCGTCGAATATTATTGCTATATTTGCGAATATGACAAACCGAGAACTTTATATGAGCCGGGCACTCGGGCTTGCATCTAATGGCGAGCTCCACGCCTCGCCCAATCCGATGGTGGGAGCCGTAATCGTGGCTCCCGACGGACGCATTATAGGCGAAGGATGGCACCGGCGCTGCGGAGAGGGGCATGCCGAAGTCAATGCCGTGGCCTCTGTCAGCGAAGCCGACCGCCCTTTGCTCCGGCGGTCGACAATGTTCGTCACCCTCGAGCCCTGCAGCCACTACGGAAAAACTCCGCCCTGTGCCAAACTGATTCTTGACACCGGAATCCCGCGCATCGAAGTCGCTACCGTCGACCCCTTCGCCCGCGTATCGGGCCGCGGAATCGCCATGCTGCGTGAAGGCGGCGTCGACGTAAGAGTCGGGCTGCTCGGCGATGAATCACGCCGGTTGAACCGCCGGTTCTTTGGAGCTCACACACGCCGGCGCCCATGGGTCACGCTCAAATGGGCACAGAGCGCCGACGGATTTATCGACGGACGCGACTCAGAGTCAGATTCCCCTGCGGCAATCTCAACGCCGCTGACGCGCGCCGCTGTCCACCGCGAACGCGCCCTCAATCAGGCAATAATCGTCGGGGCGGGCACCGTCATCGCCGACAATCCGTCGCTGACAGTGCGCGACTATGCCGGAGATTCGCCGCGGCGCTTTGTTCTCGACCGTCGCGGCCGCATCTGCGAACGTCAGGGATGGACAATCCTCTCCGACCCGACGCCCGAAGCCACCCTCAGCCGCCTCTACAGCGACTTCGGCATAATCTCGGTGCTCATCGAAGGGGGTGCCACCCTGCTGAATTCATTCATGGAGGCAGCCCTCTGGGACGAAGCGAGAATAGAAATCGCTCCCCGACTGAGGCTCGCCGACAAGCCCTATAAGGTCGCCGCGCCGGAATTTCATCTTCCGGCGCTCCCGGCCTGCGTTATCGACGGCCATCCGATTTACCGGGCTTTCGCCAATACAGACATCAGCACAAATCTCAAACCCTAATTTTATAACTGACACATGACAAAATTCATCAAGGGAACCGCGTTAGCTCTGACGCTGACCGCTCTGACAACTGCGGGAGCACAAACCCGCCGCCTTCCCGAAGGCTATGCCTCTTTCTTCCGCGAGACGGCAGCTCCGGCAATGACCTCTCTGCCGGCTCCGCCACCGTTTGCCACACCTCCGCTGAAAGCCGAAGCAGCCTCAGGCATCTACGGATACCTGTTCTATTTCAACGGCTCGAATCTCCAGCAAGGTCTTTATTCGATAGCTCCGTCAACGGGCGCGACCTATCTCTGGTCGGACTATTACACCTCGAACAGTATGCCGATGATGAGCGGATGGCTTCGCAACGGCACACTTAACGGTCTGAATGCCATGAGCCTTATGGGCGGCTACCTCTTCTACGGACAGGTTGAGATCGACATGAGCGACGGCGACGTCATAAACTGGATTCAGCTCCGCAACGACAACGACGTCTCGAACATGTATCTGACCAACGCCTACCGTATTCTCGACGACCACGTCTACGGCTACGGCCCGACAGCCGACGGTCAGTCTTACGCCTTCAAGATTGCCGACGCCGACAACATCGACACAACGGAAATCCTGAAGGAGGTTGATATGGAAGAGGTCTGCACGGCCCTCTGCTATAACGTTCAGGACGATATGTTCTACGGCGTGAACTACACCGGAAAGTTCGTCAAAGTCGACACAAAAGGCAATCAGACCGAACTGTTCGACCTGGGCATAACGAATCTGTCGACAACCCTTTCGGGCATTGTCTACAGCGCCTCTGAAAAAGCGTATATCTTCAATGCCTATCTGAAAAACAACAGTTCGGCAATGTATTCCATCGACCCCGTCGCTAAAAAAGCCACTAAGCTAATGAACTGCTCGAGCGGTCAGGAATACATCTTCATGGTGACAACCGAAGTCAACGCCGACTCCGACGCTCCCGCGAAAGCCGTTCTCGACAGCTACCTGTTCGACAAGGCCGCCCTCAGCGGAACGGCGGCATTCACCATCGCCGGAAAGACAGTCGGCGGCAGCAGTCTCAGCGGCTCCTTGGACTGGCGCCTGCTTGTCGACGGCAATCAGTTGTCGACCGGCACCACCACAGCCGGCTCAAAGCAGACAGTCTCGATACCGGCCGTGACTAACGGCATGCATACCTTCGCTTTCGCCGTGGCCAAAGACGGCAACTACTCCGAACCGACAACATTCACGACATGGGTCGGCTCCGACTATCCGAAGGCTCCCGAAAATCTTGTGCTGACCGAGACAAAACTCACCTGGGATGCCGTTACAGAAGGCGTCCACGGAGGATATGTCGACGCATCAGCAATCAGATATGAAGTAACCCTCAACGACGAGACAGTGGCAACGACCTCTTCGACAAGCTGCACGATCACGCTGCCTCAGGGAAAACCGTTCACGACATATACGGCCAGAGTGCGCGCCATTGCCGACAACAAGCCGTCGGAAGAGGGAGTCTCGAACTTCATCACCTACGGCGAACCGCTCGAAATAGCCCCCAATCTGCATTTCACTCCCACTGAAGAGCAGGTCGGTCTATTTACCTTCGTCGACCTCGACGGCAAACTCGACAGCGAAGGCAATCCGCGCAACTGGCACTATTCAACCACCATGGGATTCCCGTCGTTCGCTTCGGGAGCCGATGGCGACGACCTCCTTATTTTCCCCCCGGTCAACCTGAGCGACACCGAGAACGCTTATCGCTTCGAAATGGAAGCCGGCCTGATCAGAGACATTGACGTGACCGGAACGCTGGAGGTGATCATAGGCCGCGAACCGAAACTCGAGAGCATGACACAGGTTATCGTGCCAGAACGCCAGTTCTACCACATGGCGGGAGACATCGTGGTCGAATATTTCGGAGTGAAAGAGCCCGGCACGTATTATATAGGCATCCGCGCCAAATCCCACAATGTTGCATTCCATGTATCCGACATCGATCTCAACACGAGCACCGTCAGCAACAGCGTGCCCTCGCAGCCTTCGGCTCTGAGCGGCACGGCATCCGCCGACGGCGCAAAAAAAGCCATTGTAACGTTCACAATGCCCGAAAAGACAGTGACCGGAGTCATTATCGACGCCGACACCGAATTGACCGCAAAAATCACAGCGCGCGAATTTGTCCCCTTCAAGCCCTCTGAGGGCGACGTTGCCGGAACAACAACCGTCAAGGGCAAACCGGGCGAAACCGTAACCGCGACAGTCGACACCCATCAGGGCCCCAACACAATCGGCGTCTGCTGCTCTCAGGGAGGAAATTATGGCGCCGAAGCCACGATGAATCTCTACACCGGACTCTATAAGCCCTACCGGGTCGAGAATTTCAAAGGGGAAGTCAGCGAAGACAACATGACCCTTAAACTGAGCTGGACGCCCCCGGTGGAATCAAGCGAGATGGAACCCGGTCTGCCTATCGGCGACACCTTCTACTATACTGTCTGGTATTACAGTAACGGATGGACTCATCTGGCGAATGTCGGCTGGGACATTCTGAACTACGATGTCGAACTGCCCGCAGACGCAGCCCAGAACCTCTACACTATAGGCGTGATGGCCCTCAACGACGCCGGCCAGAGCGACTATATCAACTACTCCGGCTGGATTCTCGGCCCTCCCTACAAGCTTCCGATGAACGAGACATTTGCCGAGGGCGACACAGAATACTGGCCCATAATGACAGTCCGCCCCGACAACAGTTATCAGGGTACTGACTGGACTCTCGAAGACCCCGCCATGATCAGCGAACAGTTTGCCAACCGCTCAGGCATCGCTCTTGTTGGCTACATCGGTCAGGACGGAATCACCTCGGCAAAAGCGCGCCTCGGGCTGCCGAAATTCTCAACCGAAGACTCGAAAGTGGCAAGCTTCACCCTCAGTTACTGGGGAGGCCCCAATGAAGCTCCGATGAGCCTCTACGCCGAAACCTTCGGATCGGCCACACCCGTGAAGATCGCCACCTTCCCAACCGGCAAAGGCTGGATGACAAACACAGTCGCCATTCCCACCGAATTCCTTGGCAAAAAATGGATGCAGCTGCTCATCGACGCTGAATTCAACTCGCCCAACAACTTCGCTATCATCGACAGCTACTCGATCGCAGGGCCGAGCCTCATCGAAGGCATCGGGGCCGAAGGCTCGATATTCGCCGCAGGCGGCATGATCCACGTTGCCGGATTCGCCGGGCAGCCTCTGACAATCACCGACATGTCGGGCCGCAACGTTGCCGAATGCAAGAAGCTTCAGGACGTCAACGGCTTCGCCGTCGCCCCGGGCGTCTACATCGTCAAAGCCGGCACGACCGTCCGCAAAGTCGCCGTAAAGTAACCCCATCCCTCTCCATGATAAAGGCCCCGGCTCCCCGCCGGGGCCTTTATCATGGGGCAGAGCGTCCTCAAAGGCCAACCCGATTATCCTGATTTATCTCGCTCAATCCCGATGGCCTCTCCGAAACAAAACGCAGGCTGCGTCGCGGGTAGCGGCGCAGCCTGTTTGCTGGAGAGGAATGGTATCAATAGTTTTTGAAGGTCTGCATAGAGCCGGTATAGGTGCCGGTGATCTTGTGGCCGTCAGCCGAAACAAGATTGAAGGTGATCTTCTTGCCTCCGTCGACAGTCTCGAATGTAACCGTTCCCGAGCCTACGCAGGCCTGTATTTCCTGATAGCCCTGAGCATCGTATTTCTCGAGGTTACCGACAACCGAGAAGTCGGGAACACCGCCGTAGTCCATGTGACCGCGGATACCCGAGAAATCGGTGAAGCTGTCATCGATGGTATAGGTGCCGTCGGGGAAATCCTCTGAGGTCGAACAGAGTTCGAGCTGAACGAAATCGCCCTTTGCCATATTCGGATCGGTCACCTGAACGATGTAGTTATAGAGACCTTCCTTGACATAGCTGCCCATAGCGTAGCACACAGCTTTCTGAACCGAAGTGAATGTCAGAGCGTAATCACCCGTGAGAGTGTCGATCGGCTTGATCTCATTCGCGTCGTTGTCACAGAAGTTCTTGATAGTTACGTTGCCCGAATATTCGGCGCGGATATGCTTGCCTCCCTTGTTGATGAGGTCAAGCGAAATCTTCGTGCCGCCATCGGATACGGTCATTGTTCCATCGCAGATCAGCGACATGCGGTTCTCGCCGGCATTGTCGCCGGTGTAGATGACATAGGTTCCTACGGGATAAACGCTGCCCCACATATCGAGCTCGCGACCAAGCTCCATGGTAAACGGCATATAGGTGTATTTCGACACGATCTCACGCGGATCGATTTTATAGACACCGTCGGCGAGATTCTGCACGGGGTTCATCGGATCGGCTACCTTAGGCATGTTGACGGGTATGTTGATCCAGTAGCCCTTTGTGCCGTCGCCCGTATAGAGCTGAAGGGTCATGTCGTCGGCAAACGGACGTGTCCACGATCCATAGAAGCGGCCCTGAGCGCCGTCGATATTAGCGGTTACATCTTCGGTGAACTCGCCCGACGAAGTGATATGGGCCTCGATAGGCATTCTGCCGCGGAAACGGGCATTGACAATGCCGCTCATGGTTGTGAGTTCGGCGCGCACATCGTAGGTCTCGCCGCTGCGACGCACGTCGACAGTTCCTCCGATAATAGGCTCATTGGTAACGTCGCCTTCCTCACCGCAGGTCTGAACAGCCGAGCGGGTGATATCGCAGGTTTTGAGCGCAAGTCCGTTGTTGCATCTGTAGTATCCGGCCGGAACTGAAATATTGTCCATATCAGAGGGCTGTTCATTGACCAGAGCAAGCAGTATAGAGATTCCGCCCGCTTCGGTAGGCTGGCCGGTCTGATCGACAGGCCCGTTGGATATTACGATGGCATATTCGCCGAAGTTATCGCGGTTGCTGTATTCACCGATAAAATAGTTATTGAAGTCGGTATAGCGCGGAGCGGGAACAAAACGAACCTCGCTGAGACTGTTGACCGGGAAAGTCTCGGGCGCTCCTTCGGTCGGGGTTATTTTTACTACATAGCCCTGCGACGCTGCGGAAAGCGACATGGCTGCGACGGCAACTGCCGTCAGTATGGTTTTCTTCATGATAAAGAGGACGTTACTTATTTGACAAATTTAAACGAATGGCCCGGCAGGGCTACCACATAAACGCCGGCGCCCAGCGACTCTGTCGAGGCTTCGGCAT
>OGQN01000116.1_pt1 | contig 78110 bp, 79 predicted proteins | sample 1553231 | NCBI WGS metagenome assembly OGQN01 (sample SAMEA2579950, study PRJEB22360) | human gut metagenome | biome: human gut; feature: human-associated habitat; material: faeces | place: Denmark | collected 2008/2010 | reverse complement strand
ACAGCTTTACGCAGGGGGTGTTGAAAACAAATACTGCGTTGATACATAGCCGTCTGAACACAGCCGGCTATAAATCTATCGAAAGGAGGAAAGCCAATGCCTAACTGTAAAACCATTGCTATCTGCAATCAGAAGGGCGGCACAGGCAAAACGACCACAACGGTCAATTTAGGGATAGGGCTTGCGAGACTTGGTAAAAAGGTACTCCTTGTAGACGCCGATCCGCAGGGCGACCTCACGACTTGCCTCGGATGGAAAGATAATGACAATCTGCCGACTACCATTACCACTAAGTTATCCGAGATAATGCGTGAAGAAAACGGAAACCCGCATTTCGGTATTCTGCATCACGAGGAAAATGTTGATTTGCTTCCCGCAAACCTTGAACTGTCCGCAATGGAAATGATGCTTGTAACGACTATGAGCCGTGAAACTGTTTTGAGAACCTATCTGAATAAGGTAAAGAACGATTACGAATATATCCTGATCGACTGTATGCCTTCCCTCGGTATGGTAACTCTGAACGCTTTAGCGGCGGCAGACAGCGTAATCATTCCCGTTCAGGCTCAGTATCTTCCCGCAAAAGGAATGACACAGCTTATGCAGACCATCGGGAAGGTCAAGCAGCATATCAATCCGACCCTGAAGATTGACGGTATATTACTTAATATTGTAGATAACCGAACAAACCTTGCGAAAAGCACGGCTGACGCACTGCGGAAAAACTACGGAAGCGTGATAAAGATATATCACTCAGCCATTCCTATGGCTGTTAAAGCCGCAGAGGTAGCGTCGAAAGGTGTCAGCATATATAAGTATGAACCGAACAGTCCTGCGGCGAAGGCTTACGCTGAATTGACAAAGGAGGTGTTAGCCGATGGCAGGAAGAAAGAGCGACTTCACTCTGCCGACGCTCGATGACCTGTTCTCAACACAGGAAATGAGAGATGATGCGAAACTCGCAAAAATCCGGGATATTCCCTTAGAGCTGATTGACGATTTTCCCGATCACCCTTTTAAGGTGCGTGACGATGAAGATATGATGCAGCTTGTTGAGAGCGTCAAGGAGCGTGGGGTTATCACCCCGGCAACCGTCCGTCAAAAAGAGGACGGCAGATATGAGCTTGTATCGGGACACAGACGAAAAAGAGCGTGTGAGCTTGCAGGCTTTGAAACACTCCGATGTGAAGTTGTTGACCTAACGAGAGATGAAGCAACCATCTTAATGGTGGAAAGCAATTTTCAAAGGTCGCAGATACTTCCCTCGGAAAAAGCGTTCGCATACAAAATGCGTTTGGAAGCAATGAACAGGCAAGCAGGCAGACCAAAAAAAGAAAATTCGACACCAGTGGTGTCAGATTTTGAACGGCAACGAACAAACGAGGTTTTAGCAAACGAAGTTGGAGAAAGCCGTGAGCAAATTCGCAGATATATTCGCTTGACCAATCTTGTCCCCGAACTGCTTGACCTTGTGGACGAGGGCAGAATGAAAATGCGACCTGCCGTTGAGATTTCTTTTCTTGACGAGGACTGCCAGCGTGATTTGGTAGATGAAATCGACCTGAACGACTGCACTCCGTCCCACGACCAAACAATCCGTATGCGAAAGATGTTTGAAGAAAAGAAGCTCACACCCGAAGCCATACAAGCCATTATGTCGGAGCAGAAACCCAATCAGCGTGAGAGAATTGTGCTGAGTGGGGATAAGGTACGACAGTATATCCCGAAGAATATTCCCCTTAACCAAACGGAGGATTATGTCTGCAAGGCTTTGGAGCATTATGCGGGTTATTTGAGAAAACGGGCAGAGCGTGACGCAAGGTAGCAGGAGTAACATTTTTCGTTTCCCCTTCCTCACACTCTAACCCCTAAGTACAAGCTAACCTACCGAAGAAAGATATATAACTATCTCTCAATATATATCTTTCTCCATAACTTAAAGCTATCTCAAACAATTCGCATCATTACCACTTGAAGGAGGTGGTTGCTAAAATGAAAGATTAACCTATTCGCACCTTTGTCAAATTGCAGAGAACTTTCTACAATGAAGGCGAAAGGAGCGAATCGCAATGAAAAACAAAATCTTATGCTTTGGCTTGGTTCTCATTTTCCTTGCCTCAATGTGTGGATGTAATGCTGAAAAAGCCGATGTTTTGGAAAGCTCGGATATAGCCGACTGTTCTTCTTCGGTGAGTAATACGGAAACTTCCGATGAAACGGATACGACCGTAGAAATTGAGCCTGAAAAGGCAACAGAAACGGAGAAAACATCTTTTGAGCCGACATCGGAAAGTAACGAGCCTGAAACTGCTCCGACAGAGAGCAAGAAACCAGTTAAAGCCGACAAAACGGATATTCCAGCCGCACCAAAGGCAGAAACAGAAACACCAAAGCCCGAAGCGCCCAAACCGACCGTAAGCGAAGAAACAAAAGAGCCGGAAAAGCCTGTCCAGCCGGAAAAAGAACCTCCGACAGAACATCCTACGGAAGAAGTAAAGCCAAAAACAGCTTACGACTACGAGTTTGACATTGAAGCAATTCGGAGTGACCTCATTTCTCTCGGCTGCTCTATGGGACTTACTCACATTACAACCGATGACGGAACGGCGATCACACCGGACAATGCTTCGTGGGCAACGCCTGTTACGGCTTCCGAGTCGTTTCAGGGAGAACGCCTGAAAAGAAAACTCACGGACTATGTGCAGTCTATGCCGGATATTATCACCGCTTACGGCGGCGCACCAATCGAATATTTCACGATATATATTGAACCGCTTGGAAGCGGCAGCTACCGGATATATTTCCTGTACTGAGTTCGTGAGAACCTACCCTCTGCCCGAAAAGACAGAGGGCTTTTTTTTACCCAAATTAAGAAAGGACGGTTAAACCGAAATGAAAAATTTTGCAAAATCCAAAGGAAAGCGCATAACTGCCGCACTCCTGTGTGCCGTTATGTGCATTATGTCCCTTCCGCTTTCTGCCTTTGCCTTTACAGCGGAGGAAGGAAAAACCGTGGACGCATACTATGGCGACCGCTATTTCGGATCGGACGGGGACTATTACTATTCTCCTGAAAGTCATCAATATATTGCCTATGATGAGAATGGCAATACGAGCCTTCATTCTGCGAGTGGAGTCCACAGAAGAACCAAGCTGATGATTAAGGACAGCAGCGGTTCCCGACAGATTATGTGTATTGAGTCCGGTATTGACTATAACGCCGGAGGAACCTATAGCAGCGTAAACGGCAAGAACAGCTCATATTTTCAAAACCTGCCGACAACGGCACAGTACGGAATTATGCTGACCTCCGTGTACGGTTGGCGCCCGGGTACAACAGCACCGATCAGCGGGACAAATGAGGACGACTTCTCTATGGCGACGCAGACAATTCTGTGGGAATATCAGCAGCAGCTTCGTACCTCTCCTACCACACTGAAAGCAAACAGCTACGGTATTCCTGCCGACACCTACTATCAGTGCATCAAAGGCAGACCTGCCGAGAAGTGCTACAACTGGCTTCTTACGCAAATGCAGAGCCACGCAACTATTCCGAGCTTTGCTTCCAATAAGAGCAGCTCTGCAACCACCTATACGCTGAAATACAATCAGGCGGCAGACAATTACAGTCTTACGCTGACCGATACGAATAATACGCTGTCGGATATTAAGTTCAGCGCAAGCGGTATTACCGTTTCAAGAAACGGCAACAAATACACCTTTACTTCAAACAAGATGATTGAAACCGCCGTTAGTGTTACGGCGCAAAAGAATGTACCCGGTATTGACGGCAACTTCCTCATTTGGGGATACCCCGGAAAGCAGACAATGATGTCGGGTGCGGAAGATCCGGTCGTATTCTATCTTAAAATCAAGACAGAAACCACCGGAGTCGGTCATATTGTGAAGCACTCCGAGGACGGAAAGGTGGCAAACATTAAGTTCAACATTGCCGGAAACGGTGTTAATCAGACCGTCACCACGAAGGCGGACGGCACTGTGGATACCCCACTTATGCCCGGCGTATATACCGTTACGGAGCTGACCGAGGAAAAGTATGAGCCGCAGAATGTGCAGAGGGTTACGATTGTATCGGGAAATACCTCAACGGTCACATTCAGCAATACACTCAAGCGTGGCGACCTTCAGGTAATCAAATCCTCCGAGGATAATCTTGTGGAGGGCGTTACCTTCCACCTTTACGGCACATCTCTTTCCGGTATTTCCGTTGATGAGTATGCCGTGACAGATAAGAACGGTGTTGCTACCTTTAAGGATGTCCTGATTTCAGGCACAATGCCCTACACCATCGAGGAAGTGGATACGGCTATCCGTTATGTCGTGCCTGCAAATCAGACCGCACCTGTTAAGTGGAAAGAGGTTACTACCCGCAATTTCACAAACATTCTCAAAAAGTTTACCGTGACCGTGACAAAGAGCGACCGTGAGGAAGGCAGCGCCCAGGGCGATGCTTCTCTTGCCGGAGCAGTTTACGGCATTTATAAGGGCGAAACCCTTGTGGACAAATATGTTACGGATCAGAACGGGCAGTTCACCACAAAGGAATATGTCTGCGACAATGACTGGTCAATCCGTGAAATCACTCCGTCCGAGGGCTATCTGCTTGACACCACAATCCATAAGGTCGGTGCTGAACCGCAGCTTTATACCGTGGAACACAATCAGACAGCAAATGATGTTACCGAACAGGTTATGAAAGGCAATATCGCCATCATCAAGCATACCGACGATGGAAAAACCAAGATTGAAACGCCAGAAAGCGGTGCAACCTTTGAAATCTACCTCAAGTCCGCAGGAAGCTATACCGCTTCCGAAGAAGATGAGAGAGATATTATCGTCTGCGACGAAAACGGCTTCGGACAGACAAAGGATATGCCTTACGGCGTATATACCGTTCATCAGACCTCCGGCTGGGAAGGCCGTGAGCTGATGAAGGACTTTGATGTGTTCATTGCTCAAAACGGACAGACCTACCGTTACCTTATCAACAATGCAAACTTTGAAAGCTATATCAAGGTGGTCAAGGTGGACGCAGAAAGCGGCAAGACCATTCCTTATGCCGGAGCAGGCTTTCAGATTTACGATCCTACAGGAAATCTTGTTACAATGTCCTTTACCTACCCGACTCCGACAACAATCGACACCTTTTACACCGACGCAAACGGCTGTCTTGTGACACCGGAGAAGCTGGAATACGGCAAGGGATATTCTCTTGTTGAGGTTCAGGCTCCCTACGGATATGTTCTCGACAGCACTCCTGTGTACTTCGATGTAACGCAGGATAACGCTACCGAAGAAAGCGGGGTTACAGTGATAAAAGTGGATAAGCCGAATATGGCACAGAAAGGCACAATCACCGTAGAGAAAACCGGCGAAGTGTTCTACGGTGTAAGCGTAAGCGGCTCGGAGGATGCCGAGGTAATCTATCAGCCGATTTATGAAATCGCCGGACTTTCGGACGCAGTATATGAAATCCGTGCAGCCGAGGATATTATTACTCCTGACGGAACAGTACGCTTCACAAAGGGCGAGGTTGTGGATACCGTTACTACGGGAAAAGACGGACTTGCCAAGAGCCGTGAACTCTATCTCGGCAAATATGAAGTCAAAGAAATCAAAGCACCTTACGGTATGGTGTTGAATGATGAAATCCATACCGCAGAGCTTGTGTATGCCGGACAGAATATTTCCGTGACGGAAACTGCCACCTCTTTCGTGAATGAAAGACAGAAGGTTGAAATCAGCTTGAAGAAAACGCTTGAAACAAGCGACCTTTTCAGTATCGGACAGAACGGTGAACTAAAAAACATCAGCTTCGGTCTGTTTGCCGCAGAGGAGCTTGTATCTGCAAGCGGTACTTCTATCCCCGCTGACGGTTTAATTGAGATCGTTACCCTTGATGAAAGCGGAAACGGTACGGTTAAAACCGACATGCCTATGGGCGGCTACTATGTAAAAGAGCTTGCCACCGATGAGCATTATATCCTCTCGGATGCCAAGTACCCCGTAACCTTTGAGTATGCGGGACAGGAAACCGCAAAGGTTCAGCTTGCGGTCAATGACGGCGAAGCAATCGAAAACGACCTTATCTACGGCTCTGTTTCCGGCAGGAAGGTCAATGAAAACGGCGAACCTCTCGGCGGTGCGCTGATCGGACTCTTTAAGTACAACGATACCGAATTTACAAAGGAAAACGCTTTGATGACTGCTACCTCCCAAAAAGACGGTAGCTTTTCTTTTGAGCAGATTCCCTTCGGTATTTGGTATGTAAGAGAAATCGAGCAGCCGACAGGCTTTGTCCTGAACGAAACCGTATATGAAGTGAACATTGCCGAAAATGAACAGGTTGTCGAAATCGAAATTGCAAACGAGTTTGTTCGTGGCAATATCACGCTTACCAAAGTGGACGCAGACTTCCCCGACAACAAGTTGACCGGAGCAATCTTTGAAATATATCAGGACAACAACGCAGACGGAAAGCTGGATGACGGAGATACGCTGATCGGCACTCTTACCGAAAGCGAAGCAGGAATTTATGAGATGAAAGACCTGCTTTACGGTCACTATCTCATAAAGGAAACCAAAGCGCCGGAGGGTTTCCTGCTTGATACAGGCATTTATCCCGTATTCATTGAAACGGACGGTATGACCTATTCCGTGGAGAACAAGGCGGGCGTTGGCTTTATCAACGAAGCGATGAAAGGCAACCTGAAAATCGTCAAGACATCTTCTGACGGCAAGGTGGAAGGCTTCTCCTTCCGTATTACCGGAGCAAACGGCTATGATGTAACGCTCAAAACCGATGAGAATGGCGAAATCTTCATCGAGGGACTCCGCATCGGTGAATACACCGTGTCCGAGGTAGCCGACGAGGTATCTGCACCTTACTCCCGACCTGCCGATAAAAAGGCAAATGTTATGACCGACTCCACCACGATTGTGGAAATGCACAATGTTGTCATCGACACTCCGAAAACCGGAGATAACAGCAAGCTCGGCTTGTGGCTTGCTCTGCTCGGTGCTTCCGCTGCCGGTATCGGCGTGACAGTCTATGCAGGTGTTAGAAAAAAGAAAAAGGAGGATGCTGAATAATGGAACCTAAAACAATTATCGCAATCGTTTTGGTCGCCTTTATCATTGGCGGCTTTATCTTTCTTCAGGTAAAAAACAGAAAGAAGAAATAACCTACGGGGGGCGGATGAAATACTCCGTCCCCTTATTCTTTTTAAGGAGGAGCCTATGAAAACAATGAAAACAGTTGAAAGCCGGGTTCTGCAAATTCTTCGGGACTGTCCCGAAACGAGAAATGAGGATATGCTGCTTTTCTACCGTTACTACAACCGCTTTGCCGACTATCTTCGCGCAGGCGAACTTCCGCTTGAAGATTTGGCATATAACTACAAGGCATACGGACTTCCGTGCTTTGAGTCTATCCGCAGAGCAAGGCAGCGTGTGCAGTCCCTGTTTCCTGAGCTTTCCCGCAACAGTGCCAACGAACAAGACGGCTCTGTTGTAATCGTAATCAACATTAACGGAGGGTAAGGCAATGGGTAAGGAAAAACGAATGATCGGAGATTATACGGTACTCAGCTCGGTCAATGTGGGCGAAAAGGAAGTTATCTTGGCTTCCAATGAGCAAAGCACAAACGGCGAGAAATTTTTGTGCGGCTTTGTAGAGCGAAACGACCTTTTTGAACTGTGCAAGGAATGTGTGGTAAGCGATGACTATATTGAAATTGCCCACATTTTCAGGAGCCGTGTTGCCAATGAAGCGGAGCTGTTCAAAGAGCAGGTCAAAAAGCTGGATATTCCCATCACGGTCATTACCGAAGCAGACTGTATTCCCGACCATTATTCAAAAGACATCAACGGCAGGGTTATTGCCATTGATCCGAAGGTATTAAAGCCTGAATTTCAGAGAGCCGACAGACAGCTCTACTTGGTTACAGGCGGTTTCGGTGCGTCGGCAAACAGCCGAGGAAGCGCTGTGTTCTGCACCAATCTTCATACCGGGAAAAATACCCGATATGAAAGAATGGATGTTATGGGCGAAGTAAAGCCCGAATGTATGCCGGACTGGGCAAAAGAAAAAATTGCCGCTATGAGCCGAAGCCATAAAGAAAAAGACAAAGAACGATAAGGAGGTACAGACCTATGAAAGATACAATTACCCTTCAGCAGAAGGTTAAAGTCTTAAACAAGCTCTTTGATGCAAAATGCAGAACCGAAAAGGATTTGCAGGGGCTTTCTATGGAAAGCATTTTGAAAATCCCGAACATCACCATTCAGGATATGACGGTGATTATGGAGCTTCAGAAAGCAACCAAATCGGGAAAGCTGTTCTCCTACTTAGGCGGTGGTACAGATGAGCAGCAAGCAGAATGACCGTCATATTATCTGGAGCGATATTCACCTTGATTTTGAGGACTGGCGGGCAGACCTTGAAGAACAGTACCCCGACCTGTCCGAAGATGAACTGATACAGAAAATGTACGAAATCAATTCCGACTATCTCGGTGACGAGCGTATGAACCTGAATGTTCAGCTCTCACAACCCATCTTGGTTGTGGCGGACATCGGGCGTTGGGACGGTCGTTATGACGGGTATGCGGAAATCAAGACAGGCAATATCAAAGACTGTTTGTATTCCGAAATGGATATGTGCGAGTGGTATGTGGATAAGTACGGAGATCTCCGTGCCGACGCCGTTCATCACGACGGGACAAATCATTATCTCTATCGGGTGTATAAGGACACCGCAACCGATTATCAGATTGAAAATCTCAAAGCGAAGATTTACGATGGCAAGGCAACACGAGCCGATATAACGAGAGTGACAAGGCGGCTCGGTGATGAAATTGCCGCCGTTTACGGGTTCGATATTCCCCGGCAAAAGAAGAATATCGAGAGAGCGAGGTGAAAATATGGATTACCGAATTATGAACCCTGCCGAAAGAAAATATACCTTCCGTCAAAGTCAGCAGATTTCTATGCAGACGGGACTTATCGGGTATTTGAGAGCAGATTTCGGCAGTACGGGAAAAGAGTTTTATTCCACTTGGAACGATTTCAGAAAGGACTTAAAGACCGACGATTTCAAAAAGGAATTTGACTTGGTGATAAACTCCTACCGCTTCGGAGACGGCGAATTCTTAAGCGGCAGAAGCGCTATGTCAAAATTCTGCTATGAACATCCCGAAAGCAGCTACGAGGATGACCGCAATCATTACGGCGTCCGTGTTGATACCGAACAGTATTCATATTTAATGCGGTTAAATCCCAACCGTGGAGAGTACAATCTGTACTGCTATTGCTATCAGCGGGAGTGGCTTGACAATCATCTGCAAAAAGCCGAAAAGGGTATCCGCTTTATTGATCCGCACTACAAAGAGCAGTTCACTATCCCTGACGGAGATAAAATCCGCATAACTTTAAGCAGCGGTGATCATTACGACAGAGAGTGCAGATATATCGACGATTACCACCTTGAGGTGGGCGACAATCTTTATCATATCTGTGAGTTTGCCGAGAGAATGGAGCAAAACGGCAATACCGTTATTCCGCTTCGTTCCTCTCTGCCGGAGCAATGCTATGTGTACTTGCCGACAAGCAATGAAATCGGCATTATCAAAAAGGGTGAAACCGGATATTACAAAACAGACCTGATAGACGGCGTTCCCGGTGAAATGAAAGAGCTTGCCAACTCGATAAACCGTAAGCTCGGTGTTACAAAGGGACAAGCCGAAGCAATGAAGACAGGCTCTATGTTTGGGTGGAAGGTTCCTGCCGCCGATCCGAAAAACTATGACGAAAACGGAAAACTTATAAAGCCAAAACGGAACAAAGATTATGAAAGATAAGGAGGTGTTTCCCGATGGCTCGTAAATATGACCTTATTTCCGAACTGTACGACCGTACCTGCAAGACGGTGGTGTCCTCTCCGCAGAATTGGGAAGCCTTTTTGACCTCTGCCTGCCGAAACTATAAGCTGCGCTTCGATGAACAGCTTTTGGTGTTCGCACAGCGACCGGACGCTACCGCAGTTCTTGAAATTGAGCGTTGGAACGGCACTTTCGGTCGATGGGTTAATCGAGGTGCAACCGGTATTGCGGTCTTTGACGATGCAAGCAGAAGCCGCCAGTGTCTTATCCATTACTTTGACATTTCCGACACCCATCCGAGCAAGTATTCCCGCCCCGTTCCTATTTGGGAAATGAAGCCGGAATATGAGCAGGAAATCACAGAAACCCTTGAAAGTACCTTCGGAACGCTGAATAACAGCCAAAGCCTTGCGGACGCAGTTATGAGTGCGGCACAAAACGCCGCCGAGGATAATCTTCCCGATTATACCCGTGATTTGCTATACTCTGTAAACGACAGCTTCTTGGAGGAACTGGACGAGGACAATATTTCCACCATATACAGAAAAGTTGTTACCAACAGCGTGGCGTATATGATGATGGAACGGCTCGGCATTGATACGGAGGAATATTTCGAGCGTGAGGACTTTGAGGATATTTTCAATTTCAATACGCCCGGTACACTCAATGCCCTGGGCTTTGCCACCAGCGACATTGCCGAAATGGGACTGACCGAGATTGCAAAAACGGTAATGTCCCTTGAAAGGCAAAATCGCATAATTGCGGAAAACAGAAAGCCTGATTACAATATAGGCAGAAATCAAAACACAGAAAGGAGTCCACAAAATGAACGAACTGACATACACGATGCAGGGCGATTACAGACTGCCCAATTTGGAGCTGCCGGAGCAGCCGGAAGCGCCGATGGGACGGTACTCCAGAATGAGAGCGAAGTACCTGAAAGAGAACCGCAAGGTTCTGTACTACAATCTCCTGACGAGCTGCAAGCTGAGCGAGCATCTGACGCAGATCGAACAGACGGCGACCGAAATGGAGGAACGCCTGACGAAAGAGATGGCGGCGAAGGAGGGCTTGACCGAGAGCCTGAAAGCGGCGGATATGATGAGCTGGGTTCGGAAGATGAACAACCTGAAGAGCCGAGTTCAGGAAATCGTGATGAAGGAAGTAATCTTCGCTTAGAGTATTACGACCGAAGCAACGAGGACAGAAGCCTTCCGTTCTTCGGCCACGATGATACTATCCGTGAAATCCTTGCAACCACACCCCACCTGAAAGCCACCAAAGATGAAATCCGTGCATTTTACGAAAGTGTAGCCGACGAGGACAAGCGCACCGAGTATATCAAGGGCATTTTCAATAATGATTATACCGAAGTGATACTGGGTGACGGCAGACGAGTCGGCTACAAGACTTATCAGAATGTGCTTCAGCTTTGGGAAGGTAGTTATCTTAGCCGTACAAAGCAGAGCTTTTACGACTGGGGTGTGATAGCCAAACATTTTGAAGCAATGCGACTTCTCGGAGAGCTTCAGGACACAATGAAACCCTTGCCCTCTATGGACGGGCAGATGAGCTTAATGCTCAATTACGAAGCAGAGGTAATAAAACCCTCTGCTTTTTCCTTTCCTCAGGAGATTATCGACGCTGTTCTCACCCGTGGAAGCGGCGTGTCGGAGGGAAAGTTCCGCATTTATGAGCAGTTCCAAAAGAGCCTTTCAAAGAAAGAAAATGTGGATTTCCTGAAAAATGAATACGGTTGGGGCGGTTCTTACCCCGTTATCACCGGAACGGGCATTGATGAACTGCACGACGGCAAAGGCATCAAAATCTCGAAGAATGTAAACGGCGAAGAAGTCAAAGTGCTTCTGAATTGGAATCAGGTTGAAAAGCGCATTTCTGAGCTTATCAAACTGGATAGATATCTGAACCCGAAAGAAAAGGAATTCTATCCGGCGTGGCTTGAGCAACACGAAATACGCAGAGCCGAGGCCGCTGAGGAACGCAGGAAGCGAGAAATCCTTTCTACTGCACCGTCCGAAAAGAAAGAGCCGGAACCGAGCAACGAAAGATATGAATATCATCTCGGCAACACCGTCTATCTCGGTGCAAACGAGTATGAAATTCTGTCCTTTGACAATGACCGGGTAATGCTCTATGATACGCAGTTCCCGTTGTTCAATAAGGAAATGACAAGAGCCGAGTTCGACCAAAAGGTTCAGGAAAACCCGATGAACGACCACCTGAAAGTAAAGGTTTTACCAGCCGAAGAAATCACAGACAACACAAAGGTGAGAATATCTTTGGATAGCGGAAACGACCTTGTTCATTGGATATATTTTAATCCCGACGCAAATGCCGGTGGTCAGTATGTCTCAGGTGATTTGAGCTTCACTGTTTTTGAGGAACTCATCGAGCAGTATGATATTGCAAATCATCCCGAAAACACGGATGGGTTTGTTGCCGACCTTGAAGAAATGTCGGATCAGTTTTTGGCTGACATCAACACGCCTTTCTTTATGGAAGCGGAAAACGACTATGAGATGGACTGCGACTATACCGAGTTCACACCCGAAAACATTCTCAAAATCCACAAGGATATTCAGGAATTTGAAACGGAACATCAAGCAGAACTTAACAGAATGGCTGGGCAGAATGAGCCGAACGCATTGCCGGTTTATGACCGTGAAACAGAAATCCTCTATGATGTTCTCTCTGCCCTGAAAATTGATGATGTTGAGTTGGACTTCGACGGTGATGAACTTATCGCAACCGACAGTATGGACAACGAGTGGCACGGTCAGGAGTTCTACAAATTCCTTGTGGAAGAAGCCTTTGTCTTTGAAGATAACGGCGGCGTTCTTGGTATCCGTGATGAACTCTTAAAGGACTTTACGGAACTGTCCGAGCATAACGGCGTTCCTGTTAAGGACAACCGAGTGCGAGAGCCGTATAGAAGTTATCTTGCGGTGAAAGCCGAAAATCCCGACAGTCTTGTTTTGTATCAGGTTGGCGATTTCTTTGAAGCCTATGGCGAGGACGCACAAAAGGTTGCTGAAGCTCTTGACCTTGTGATGACCTCCCGTGCGATAAGCGACAGCGAGAGAGTTCCTATGGTGGGCTTCCCACAGCACACCCTCGAAACCTATATGAATATGCTGACCGACAGAGGTTTTGACCTTGCGGTTTCAACCGTTGACGGCAGCGAGCGCAAGGTTCTTTCCATTGTTTCTACGAACAAGGAAGCTCCGGTACAGTCAAAGCCTATCGGCAGAATTGATTACCTTCATACGGACGGGCGTGTTCGTGAGAGCATCGAATACACAAGTCCCTATCAGTTTGAAAAGGACATTAAGGAAGAAAATTACTACGGCGTTCCGATGAAAATTGTTCTGTATAAGGACAGGGACGGAACGACCATTCCGCAGGACTTTATCTCACAGCTTGATCCGTCGCCGCAGGGCGTTGAGATTATCGACAGTCCGTATCTGAAATCTTCCCTTGATATTGCTAAGGAGATTATTGACGAATACTGTCGAGAAGAATTTGAGCGTGACGAGGGTGCGGACTACTCTAACCTTTCCGAAGTCAATGTGGCATACACAACGACCGAAGATGATAAGCACGAAATACAGGCGAATGTCAACCTTGTAGACTTCAAGATTGAAACCCTTGTGGACGGTACGGTTATCCGCACCGAACAGTACGACAGTCTTGAGGATATGACCGAGCGAGGTCTGAAGAACCTTTCCTTTGATGACCTTGTTTATCTGTCCGAAGAAGAACTTGAGCGTGTGGAAAAGGCTTCTGCCCCCGTAGTTCCTGCTTGGGAAAAGCAGAAAAAAAGTAAGGTGCAGTCCTTTGACTTACACCCTGAAATCCCAATGTCCGAACGACACAACTTTGACCTTGCCAATAACGAGATTGAAGAAGTCAATAAAAAAGAGCGTTTCCACCGCAACTATGCGGCGATTACGGTCTTGAAAAGATGTCAGAAAGAAAACCGATTTGCCACACTTGACGAGCAGATAATCTTGTCGAAATATGTCGGTTGGGGCGGTATTCCCGAAGCATTTGATGAACGAGCAGGAGCTTGGCACACCGAGTATGCGATGCTCAAAAATATCCTGACTCCTGAAGAATATGAGTCGGCAAGAGAAAGCACCCTGACTGCTTTCTACACTCCGCCTACGGTTATTAAAGCCGTATATAAGGCTATGGAGCAGTTAGGTTTTCGTGAGGGCAATATCTTGGAACCGTCCTGCGGTATCGGTCATTTTATCGGTATGCTGCCCGAATCAATGAGCGAGAGTAAAATCTATGGCGTTGAGCTTGATACCGTTTCGGCGGGTATCGCACAGCAACTCTATCAAAAGACCTCTATTGCCGCACAAGGCTTTGAGGAAGCAAATCTCCCCGACAGCTTCTTTGACGCCGTTGTGGGTAATGTGCCTTTCGGGGATTTCAAAGTTCCCGACAAGAGATATGACAAGCACAAGTTCCTGATCCACGACTACTTTTTTGCAAAGTCCCTTGATAAACTTCGACCGGGCGGCGTTATGGCGCTTATCACGAGCAAAGGAACGATGGACAAGGAAAACCCCGCAGTTCGTAAGTATATCGCACAGAGAGCCGACCTGCTCGGTGCTATCCGTTTGCCGAATAACACCTTCAAGGGTAATGCCGGAACGGAAGTCGTTTCGGATATTCTCATCCTGCAAAAGCGTGACCGCATTGTAGATATTGAGCCTGATTGGGTGCATCTTGCCACAGACGAGAACGGCATTGCGATGAACAGTTACTTTGTAGAGCATCCCGAAATGATACTCGGTGAGATGAAAATGGTATCGGGGCGTTTCGGTCCCGAACCCTCCTGTGTACCGTATGAGGGCGCTGACCTTGCAGAGCAGCTCAGTGAAGCCGTTGCAAACATTCACGGTGAGATTACGGCTTATGAAGTGGAAGATGAACTCACCGAAGAAGATAATTCCATTCCCGCCGATCCGACCGTTAGAAACTTTTCCTATACGCTTGTGGACGGCAAAATTTATTTCCGTGAAAACAGCCGAATGGCTCCGGTTGATGTTTCTGCCACCGCAGAAAACCGCATTAAGGGTATGATTGCGATCCGTGACTGCGTCAGAAACCTGATTGAGTTACAGACCGAAGATTATCCCGACTCGGCAATCAAGGAGGAACAGGCAAAGCTAAACAACCTCTATGATACCTTTACGGCGAAGTACGGTCTTATAAACAGCCGTGCCAATTCTTCTGCTTTCTCACAGGACAGCTCCTTCTCTTTGCTCTCGGCTCTTGAAGTCTTGGGCGATGACGGGCAGCTTGAAAAGAAAGCGGATATGTTCTTTAAGAGAACAATTAAACCCCATACCCCTGTTACCTCGGTAGACACTTCGAGCGAAGCGCTTGCCGTATCTATGGGCGAAAAAGCCTGTATTGATATGGAATATATGTGTGAGCTTTCAGGCAAAACCGAGGAAGAAATCTTTGCCGACCTTAAAGGTGTTATCTTCTTAAACCCAATGTACGGGTACGGGAACAGCACCGAAGCAAAGTACCTTATGGCTGACGAATACCTCTCCGGCAATGTCCGCGAGAAGCTCGCCTGGGCAAAAAAATCCGCACAGCTTTCACCTGAAGAATACAGTATCAATGTGGAAGCGCTCCAAAAGGTGCAGCCAAAAGACCTGACAGCAAGTGAGATTTCTGTCCGACTCGGTGCGACTTGGCTTCCGCCTGAGATTGTAGAGCAGTTTGTGTTTGAGTTCTTGGGGACGCCGAGATATGCACAGTGGAACATCAAAATCCATTTTTCCGAGTACACGGGAGAATGGAATATCGAGGGCAAATCCTACGACCGAGGAAATGTCAAAGCGTACAGTACCTACGGCACAAGCCGTATCAATGCTTACAAGATTATTGAGGAAACGCTGAACCTTAAAGATGTGCGTATCTTCGATTATATCGAAGATGACGAGGGCAAGAAAAAAGCCGTTCTCAATAAAAAGGAAACTGCAATCGCACAGGCAAAGCAGGAGCTTATCAAGCAGGGCTTTCAGGACTGGATATGGTCTGATCCTGAGCGCAGAGAAAGACTATGCAAGCTCTACAACGAAAAGTTCAACAGTATTCGTCCCCGTGAGTACGACGGAAGCCACATTACTTTCAATGGAATGAACCCTGAAATAGAGCTTCGGGAACACCAAAGAAATGCGGTGGCGCATATCCTTTACGGCGGCAATACGCTCCTTGCACACGCCGTCGGTGCAGGCAAAACCTTTGAAATGACGGCGGCTGCTATGGAGTCGAAACGGCTCGGATTATGCAGTAAATCACTGTTCGTAGTCCCGAATCACCTCACCGAGCAATGGGCGTCGGAGTTCTTGCAGCTCTATCCGTCCGCTAATATTTTGGTAGCTACGAAAAAGGACTTTGAAACCAAAAACCGCAAAAGGTTCTGCGGTCGAATTGCTACCGGGGATTACGATGCTATCATCATCGGGCATTCTCAGTTTGAGAAAATCCCGATGAGCATTGAACGGCAGAGAGCTATCCTTGAGCAGCAGCTTGAAGAAGTCACCAACGGCATTGCAGACCTGAAAAGAAACCGAGGAGATAACTTCTCGGTCAAGCAGTTGGAGCGCACGAAAAAATCCGTTAAGCAGAAGCTCGACAAGCTCAACGACCAGTCCAAAAAGGACGATGTTGTGACATTTGAGGAACTTGGTGTGGACAGGCTTTTTATTGATGAGAGCCACTACTACAAGAACCTTTTCCTTTATACAAAAATGAGGAATGTGGGCGGTATCGCGCAGACCGAAGCTCAGAAATCCAGCGATTTGTTTATGAAATGCCGCTATCTTGATGAGATAACCGGAGGTCGTGGTACGGTGTTTGCAACCGGAACGCCAATCTCCAATTCTATGGTGGAGCTTTACACCATTCAGCGATATTTGCAGTACAACACGCTCGTGAAAAACAATCTGCAACACTTTGATGCCTGGGCTTCTACCTTTGGCGAAACCGTTACGGCGGTGGAGCTGACACCCGAAGGAACAGGCTACAGAGCAAAGACAAGGTTTGCAAGGTTCTACAACCTACCTGAGCTGATGGCGATGTTCAAAGAGGTTGCGGACATTAAAACCGCAGATATGCTTGACTTGCCTGTGCCGAAAGCAGTCTATCACAATATCTCGGTTAAGCCGTCTGAAATCCAAAAGCAGATGGTAGCCGAGCTTGCAGAGCGAGCAGAAAAAGTACGCAACGGTATGGTGGACGCAAGCGTAGATAATATGCTGAAAATCACCAACGATGGCAGAAAGCTGGCTCTTGATCAACGGCTTATCAACCCAATGCTCCCCGACTTTGAGGGCAGTAAGCTGAACGCCTGTGTGGACGCAATGTTTGAAACTTGGGAAAAAGGAAAGGAAAAACGGCTGACGCAGTTATTCTTCTGTGACCTTTCCACTCCGAAAAACGACGGCAACTTTTCTGTCTATGATGATATACGCAAGAAGCTCATAGAGCGTGGAGTACCCGCCGAAGAAATAAAATTCATTCACGAAGCGGACACCGAAACGAAGAAACTGGAGCTGTTCAAGAAAGTCCGCAAAGGTGATGTCCGTATCCTTATGGGAAGCACTCAGAAGATGGGAGCCGGCACAAATGTGCAGAATAAACTTGCCGCATCCAGCGACCTTGACTGCCCTTGGCGACCTTCGGACTTGGAGCAAAGATTAGGTCGTAGTATCCGTCAGGGCAACGAAAACCTTGAAGTAGATATATTCCGTTTCGTAACGGAAGAAACCTTTGATGCCTACCTTTATCAGCTCGTGGAGGGAAAGCAGAAGTTCGCTTCGCAGATTATGACGAGCAAATCGCCCGTCCGTTCCTGCGAGGATATTGACGAAACCGCACTGTCCTATGCTGAAATCAAAATGCTTGCGACGGGCAATCCGTATATCAAAGAGAAAATGGACTTGGATATTCAGGTGCAGAAACTGCGCCTGCTTAAATCCAACTTCCTATCTGAAAAATATGCTCTTGAAGATAAGATTATCAAGTTCTATCCGCAGGAAATCGCAAGACGAACTGATACGATTGCGGGCTTGAAATCCGATATTGAGAGAGCAAAACAGCACCCGAAACCGCTTGACGATAGTTTTATCGGAATGACGGTCAAGGGTGTTTTTTATTCCGAGAAAGCGGACGCCGGTAATGCAATTCTTGATGCGTGTCAGGCTATGACGAGTCCCGATCCGGTTCCTCTCGGAGAGTACCGTGGCTTTCAGACAGAGCTGTCCTTTGACACCTTTGAAAAGGAATACAAGGTCAAACTCAAGGGCGAACTCGGTTATTCCGTGTCGCTCGGTACGGACACCTTCGGTAATATTACCCGTTTGGATAACGCTCTTGAGGGACTTCCGAAGCGTTTGGAAATAAACGAACAGGAGCTTGACAATATCAAAAAGCAGTTTGAAACGGCCAAGGTCGATGTGGAAAAACCGTTCAATCAGGAAGAAGAACTCAAAACCAAAACCGCAAGGCTAAACGAACTCAACGCACTTCTCAATGTGGATAAGCGTGAGAATGAGATTGTCGGCGGCGAGCCTGATGAGGGCGACGAAGAACCAACACCGAAAAGCAAAGACCGTGAACGATGAAAGGAGTTGATGAAAATGGCGGTTGATTATAACGATCTGCTCTATGAAAAGGCGCAGAAAGAATACGATGATCTGATTGCCGAGCTGAAAGAATTGCCGAGTGAACAGGTCATTGAGAGAGCTTATGAGAAAGTCATAAAGGAAAATATTCTTTGTATTTTGGAGGATAGCCAGCGTGATCAGAAAGAAGCAAAGGCACTGTATCTCGAAAAATACCCTCTGGACAGAGCGTATCAGGACTGGCTCAAATCGGATGTATCCGGGACAGCTATGCTGCGTGACTCGATTGACGATACTGCCAAAGATGTTGTAAAAGAGCGCAGAGAAAAACAGCGTGAAAGCAGGTGAAGTAAATGCCGTATATTGCGCCGGAGGTTATTACGGAAGCAAGGCGGATGGACTTACTCACTTACCTGAGAGCCTATGAGCCGAATGAGCTTGTGCGCTTTTCCGGTAACACCTACACTACTCGTACCCACGACAGCTTGAAGATTTCCAACGGCAAATGGATGTGGTGGTCAAGAGGTATCGGGGGCAATTCTGCCCTCGATTATCTTGTAAAGGTCAAAGGTCTTTCCTTTCTTGAAGCCGTAGAAACGATTATGGGCTGCAAGGTTGCACTTCCAACCGATTACTGCGCTCCCAAAAAAGAAACGCCGAAAGAGCTAAAGCTGCCCCCTAAAAGTGCTTCCACAGATAGAATTACAGAGTACCTTTTTAGCAGGGGCATCGACTATGAAATCATCACGCACTGCATACAAAAGGGACTGATTTTTGAGAGCCTGCCTTATCACAATGCCATATTTGTCGGCAAGGACGAGAAAGGAACGCCACGCTATGCCGCCTACCGAGCCACCAACAAATCAAGACTTATGGGTGACGCATCGGGTAGTGACAAGCACTATTCTTTCCGTCTTGAAGGCTCAAATAAATCGGAAGTACACCTGTATGAATGTGCGATTGACGCTCTTTCCTATGCGACCTTAATGAAGATGAACGGAGATGATTGGAGAAAAGAAAACCTTGTTTCCCTTGCCGGTGTTTACGCACCGAGAGAAAAAATCGAAGAAAGCAAAGTCCCCGCAGCGGTGGAAGGGTTCTTGAAAAGCCACCCGGACATCAAGCGGATCGTGCTTCACTTCGATAATGATGAGGTCGGAAGAAAAGCGACGCAGGCGCTTCAAATCATTCTGTCCGACCGCTATGAAGTCATTGACAGTCCACCGAAATTCGGCAAGGACTTCAATGACTTTCTTTGTATGAAATTAGGAATTTACAAATCAAAGCAAAGGAGTTTTGAACGATGAATATACGAATTTATCAGGTTAATATGAAGCGTGACACCAACAATGTCGCCTTTATGAGATACGAGCTTTTGGAAAAGCTGCAAGGCAGTCAATCGGTCGATTCCAAAATCTACGATAAGGTTTTTGACGGCGTGGTGGACTGTCAAACCCTCGAAGATGTGTATCAGATGTTTAATCTGAACCACCCCGAAGGGTACAAAGACCGTTCGCTTTCGGTGTCCGATGTGGTGGAAGTTATGGAAGATCCGATGCACCCGCATTGCTTTTATTTCTGCGACAGTATCGGCTTTAAGCCCATTGATTTTGAGCCGAAGGACTGTCAGCTCGGCAGGACTTTTACGGATACGGAAAAGAAAAATATGATTTCCGTACTGCTTGTTGAGCCGAACAAGTACCCGAAGATAATTGAAATTGAGGACAGCCTTGAAGCAATGCAGGAAATTGTCGGCGGCGATATTGAAGAATATATGCCCTTTGAGGACGAGGTCGCAATCATCTGTAATGATGAAAGCAAGATGAACGGTATGCTGCCAAACCGTGCCGTTTATGCCGAGCCGGAAACGGTGGAGATGAGCTATCAGGAGATGACAAAACGCTTCCGAGAAGCTGAGAATAACCGTGGGGAACATCTCACCGGGTATGTCGTTTTTACCGAGGACAGCTTCGATAAACCGTACAGTGAGGAGTCCAGAACCTATGTGATCAGCTCAAACAACAAGGCGTTTCAGTCCGGCATGGGCGGCTATTCCATCTATGCTTCCTGCCTTGATGGGACTGATCCCTGCCTGCGTTTGGACGGATATATGTCTGCCGAACACGGCGGCGAGAACGGTTGGAAGATTGAAAAGTGCTATATGAAAGAGAACTCCCGTGAAATGCTCGACATCATTTTCGGTCAGTTCTTTATCGCTTACGCACCTATCGAATCGGAAAACTTTCAGAGTTTGCCGAAGAACCTTGCAGAGAAATACAAGGAAAAATTCAAATATCCCGAACGCATTGCAAAGGTAAACGGCGAGATAATCGCCGTCCCTTTTAAGCCCAAAAACAAAGAAGCGGAACGCTAATCTCAAAGAGAAACGGGGCAACCCGGAGAGTCTGCATTATCTTAGCAAGCAGACTGTTTTTACTCCTATCGGGCAAAAAACAGTAAATCGCTTGTTAGGGGTGCCCCTAATACCCCAATAAGAAAGGATTTTCTATATGACAGAATTTATCTTCTTTATCGTCGGATTTTTGCTTGGCGGCTGTATAGGCGTTGTCTTTATGTGCTGCCTGCAAATCAACCGACTTTACAAAAATGATTCTATGAATAAGGAGGTCGAAGCAAATGAAAAGAAGAACTGTTAAGAAGCAGTTTTGGTTTTCCCGTGACGAAGCACAGGACTTGCAAAAGAAAGCCAAGAAAACCTGCCTGACCGAAGCCGCACTTGTGAGATTGCTTGTGCGTGGGTACGAGCCGAAGGAGCGACCTGACGAGCGTTTCTATGATGTGATGCGTCAGTTATCCTCTATCGGCAACAACATCAATCAGCTTGCGGCACAGGCGAACTCACTCAGCTTTGTCGATGCACAGAAACTTCAGAAGGAAGCCGAGCGCTGGCATAAGTTTCAGGCGGATGTGGAGCGACAGTTTCTCCGTCCCGAAAAGAGTGAGATGAAATGGCAGTAAGCAAGATATGGAAAGTGACAGCCCGCCTCGACCAAGTGATTGACTATGCGACCAATCCCGAAAAGACGGCGGCAAAAGATTATTCGCCGGAGCAGTTTCAGGCACTTGCCGATGTCCTCCGGTATGCAAAGGACGAAGAAAAGACCGAGCGTGAGCTTTATGTGGGTGGCATTAACTGTAATGCTTCGACTGCCCGTGACCAGTTCGTAACGGTCAAGGAGCAGTTTGACAAATGCGACGGTATCCAAGCCTATCACGGGTATCTGAGCTTTAAGGACGAACCGAATATCACTCCCGAACTGGCACAGCAGATCGGGACGGAATTTGCCAAGCGTGTGTGGGGCGACAGATTTCAGGTCGTGGTAACAACCCACCTGAACACCAAGCACCTGCATTGCCACTTTGTTGTGAACTCCGTTTCTTTTGTTGACGGAAAGCGTATGCAGAACAATGAGAAGCATTGGCGGTATTTCCGGCACATTGCAGACGAGCTTTGCAGACAGCACCAGCTTGATGTGATTGAAAATCCGAAGCGTGGCACAGGCAAAAACTATTATGCCAAGAAGCTCCACGAAGCAGGGATGCCCAACTATGTGGACTCTGCAAAAGCTGTGATTGATGAAGCGATTTCAAAGAGCAATAGCTATGCCGATTTCAAATATATTCTCCGTCAGATGGGGGCGTCCTTTGACGATTCCCCGAACCACAAGTATCAGGTACTAAGGGTAAAGGGATACCAAAAGAATATCCGACTGACAAGGCTCGGTGATGACTATTCCCTCGACCGCATAAAGGAGCGTATTTATGAGAACCGCAACAGGGTTAAGTTAGAGCCGTTCCAAAAAGGCTATTACTACCGCCCGAAGCAATATGTCCTTTTGACACGGGAGCATAAGATACGAAAGGTCGGCGGGCTGTACGGACTGTACCTTCATTACTGCTATAAGTTAGGCTATCTGCCAAAGTATCAAAAACAAAATCCGGCTCGGCTCCATTATCTTCTCCGTGAAGATCTGATGAAGCTCGACCAAATAACCGCACAGGTAAGGCTGCTCGGCAGAGAACACATCTCTACCTCCGAGCAGCTTTTCTCATATAAGTCAAAGGTGGAGAACGAAATCAAAACCCTTACTGCCGACAGAACACATCTCCGAAACGAAATACGAAAAGTAAATATTGATGATGATTTGCTGTCCGGCAAAAGGCAACAGATTTCAGCCTTGTCCGAAAGGCTCAAAGAACTTCGCAAGGAAGTTCGGCTCTGTGACGGTATCGCTGAGCGCTCCGGCGTTATGCGGGAGAACTTAAATGCGGTGCTTGCAGATGAAGAAAAAATCAAGAACAACAGAAAGGAGAACCGTGATTATGAACACAGGCGGTGACGCAGCGGAACAGGTTGTCAGGCTTTCGCTTGAAGGCTTTGAAGTAGCTGCAAAACTAACGGGAACGGCGGCAAAGGAGCTGACCGTTCTTCTTGTTTCTGTGCTGAAGCAGGAACAGAAAACCAAAGGCAAAGCACGCCTTACCAATATGCTCAAATCGGGAAAGGAACTCAAGGTCTTTTCCGTTCCGAATAAAGACCTGAAGAAGTTTACCGAACAGGCAAAGAAGTACGGTGTGCTTTACTGTGTGCTGAGGGACAAATACAGCAAGGACGATAACGCCCCGGTGGATATTATCGCCCGTGCGGAGGACGCTTCTAAAATTCAGCGTATCTTCGACCGCTTTGAACTCGGCAATGTTGATAAGGGTTCCATCGTTGCCAATGCGGAAAAGAGCATTGCCCAGCGTGAGGAGCTTGCAAACGAAGTGCCGACCAAATCAAAGGGCGAAAGGATTGTGGAGGAAGCAATGGGAAAGCCCATTCAGAAGGACGGGGCATCTCACGAAAACCCCACGGTCGCCAAGACGGACAAAAACCCTCCGTCAAGGCAAAGCTCCGCCGAGGTCGATGGTAAATCTGATAAGGGTATTTCCAAATCAGCCGAAGAAAAGCCTTCCGTCCGTGAAAAGCTCGAACGGTATAAGGCACAGGCTAAAACGGAAAAAGAAGCAGACCGCACCGACCTTGATAAAGCGGGAGAAAAAACCCAGTCCCAAACCCGCACCAATCAGACCACCCATCAGCAACCCAAGAAAAAGAAAAACAGAAATAAAAACAAAGCGAGGTAATCTACAATGACTAATAATTTCAAACCGAATAAGGGCGGCTACAGACAGCCGCAGCTTTCCCCCGAAGAATGGAAAGCAAAGAAACAGGCAGAAAAGGACGCCGTTTATCAGATGATTGACGATACGGCGACCGCAATCGTTCAGGACGGCGAAAAGTTCAGAGGCTTTCTTGATACACAGGCAAGGCTCGACCGCTATTCCGCCGCAAACGCTCTGCTCATTTATAACCAGTACCCCAAAGCCACCCAGCTTAAAGACTTCGGTGACTGGGCGGAGGAAAAGGTATCTATCAATAAGGGTGCAAAGAGTATCTCCATTCTTGAACCCGTTGAGTACACAAAGGCGGACGGAACACCGGGCGTTTCCTACAATGTCAAAAAGGTCTTTGATGTATCGCAGACCAAAGGCAGACAGACTCCGGCTCCTACCGTCAACCGTGATCCGCAGGCTCTCGTTGCCGTGATGATTGACACATCTCCGGTTATCGTGGAGGTCGCACCCGAACTTCCGCATCCGCAGATGGGAGCCTTTTATGATAATGAGAAGCAGACGCTTTTTGTCAAGAAAGATATTGGCGACAGCGTTGCTCTCTGCCAGTGCGTAGCGCAGGAACTCGGCCACGCACAGCTTTCTATCGACAGCGACTCTTACAGTCGCAAGGATATGGGCTTTCAGGCAATGTGCGTCGGCTATATGCTCTGCAAAAAGTACGGCGTGGACACCAAAAACTTTGCTATCAACCGTATCCCGGAGGAATGGAAGAACAAAGAGCCGAAGGAAATCCGTGCGGAGCTTTCCAAAACCCGCACGGCTATGAATGAAATCCATTCCCGTGTATCCGAGGAGCTGTACCGCCAAAAGCAGGAACGCTCCAAAGACCGTGACAGCAGATAACGGAGGTAAAGAGAAATGAGAGAACGCCAGCACTTTGTCGCTTTGGACGAATATGAACACGGTATCGTGATTGACTCCCTCAATGAGAAGCGCAACGACCTTCGCAGCGAGGGCAAGTCTACCGACGCCGTTGATGAACTGATCGTAAAGGTCGGTCACGCCCCGCAAAAGAAGTTCAAGGTGATAGAAAAGGAAAAACGCCGAGATGAAGCAAGATGATAAGCAGTCTGCTGTCATTCTTTCCGTAATCGGCATACTTCCCGTAGTCTGGCTTGCGTTGTTGATTGCACCGTCCGTTAAAGGCGGCTTGCCGGATATACTTCCGAAGTTGATGACAGTATTTAATAACCCGTTCCAAATAGAGCTTTGCGAGGACAGCCTAAAAACTGTCCTCGTTTTGCTTTTGTGCTACGGCTTCGGTATCGGCATTTATTTCTCAACACGCAGGAATTACAGACGCCGGGAGGAACACGGCTCGGCAAAATGGGGCGATGCACGAGCTGTCAATAAGAAATACTGCCAAACGCCCAAAAGTGAAAATAAGCTGATGACTCAGAATGTGAGCATCGGGCTTAACGCCAAAAAACACAGGCGCAATCTTAACACCCTTGTGTGCGGCGGTTCGGGCGCAGGCAAAACCCGATTTTACTGTAAGCCAAATCTGATGCAGTGCAACTCATCATTTGTGATACTCGATCCGAAAGGCGAAATTGTCCGGGATGTCGGAAAGCTGCTTGAAGCAAAGGGGTATGAGATTAAGGTTCTTGACCTTATCTCTATGGAAAAGAGCCATTGTTACAACCCCTTTGTCTACTTGCGCAGTGACAACGATATTCAAAGACTTGTGACCAACCTTTTCAAGAGTACCACGCCGAAGGGTTCTCAAAGCAACGATCCCTTTTGGGACACGGCAGCGTCAATGCTTTTGCTTGCACTTGTATTCTATCTTCATTACGAAGCTCCTGAAGATGAACAGAATTTTGCAATGATAATGGAAATGCTCAGAGCCGGTGCGATTGAGGACGAGGAAGAACCAAGACCTTCGCCCCTTGATAATCTCTTTTCCGAACTGGAATATGAGAACCCCGACCATATCGCACTCAAGTATTATCATTCCTACCATTCAGGCTCGGCAAAAACGCTGAAATCCATTCAGATTACCCTTGCCGCCCGTTTGGAGAAATTCAACCTTGAAAGCCTTGCTTCACTCACCTCAACCGATGAGCTGGAGCTTGAAACTCTCGGTGAAAAGAAAACGGCACTATTTGCCCTGATACCTGATAACGATACGAGCTTTAACTTTTTGGTATCTATCCTTTACACACAGCTTTTTCAGCAGTTATTCTATTCCGCCGACCACATACACGGCGGCAGCCTGCCTATCCCTGTCCATTTCCTGATGGACGAGTTTGCCAATGTTTCGTTGCCTGATGACTTTGACAAGATACTTTCCGTTATGCGTTCTCGCTCGGTATCTGTCAGTATCATATTGCAGAACTTGGCACAGCTCAAAGCATTGTTCGAGAAGCAGTGGGAAAGCATCGTGGGAAACTGCGACGAGTTTTTGTACCTCGGCGGCAACGAACAATCCACACACAAATATGTGAGCGAGCTGCTCGGTAAATCCACGATTGATACCAATACCTACGGCAAAAGCGAAGGTCGAAGCGGCAGTTATTCAACCAACTACCAAATCAGCGGTCGAGAGCTGCTAACCCCTGACGAGGTTCGTATGCTTGATAACCGTTACGCAATTCTCTTTATCCGTGGTGAGCGTCCGGTGCTTGATTTCAAATACGATATTCTAAAACACCCCAATGTGGCGCTGACCGCAGACGGAAAAGCCGGCGTTTACGAACACGGCGAAGTGAAGTCCGATGTCGCTACCATAGAGCTTCTGAGCTTTGATAAATACAAGGCTCCCGAAACAGAAGTGGCAGAAACCAATTACGAACTCCTCTCAGACGAGGACTTTGAAAATGATTAAATTTATGGAGGTAAACACAATGAATATTTTTAAGAAAACCAACAACAAGGAAACCAAGAAACTGCCAATGACCGGAAAAGTTAAAAAGGGCTTTCGTGCCTACTGCGCCGTTGTGCTTTGTATGGCACTTATCGGCTGTATGTCTATGACCGCATTTGCGGCAGGCGGAGATCCGCTGACCGTTATCAACAATCTGTCCGATTTCATTTTCGGACTCATCCGTGCAATCGGACTTATCCTGCTCGGCTTCGGTATTGTTCAGGTCGGTCTTTCCCTGAAATCCCACGATCCTTCGCAGAGAGCCAATGGCTTCCTTACCCTTGCAGGCGGTGTCATCATCACCTTTGCAAAGGAAATCCTCACTCTCATTACAGGTTAAGCAAGGAAACACTCAAAAGGGGCATATCCGAAAAATCGGGTATGCCCCAAACTATATAAAGGAGGTGCGTCAATTTGAGTGATAACTGGGTTGTGCAAAATCTCGAAAACGCCCTTGAAACTTGGAATGAGAAGCTATCTGAAATATGGACGCTTATCACAACTACACCGCAGAACTTCAAAGGCGGCGGTATATGGAGCGTGATTGTAAATATAAACGGCGCTGTCCAGGCTATCGGCTTGGCACTGCTCGTTTTGTTTTTCGTAGTCGGTATGGTAAAAACCTGCGGTTCGTTCTCCGATGTGAAGAAACCGGAACACGCACTGAAGCTATTTATCAGGTTCGCTCTTGCCGAAGGTGCGATCACCTACGGTATGGAGCTGATGCTGGCGCTGTTCAATATCGTACAAGGTACGATTACAACAATTATGAACGCCGCAGGCTTCGGTTCGCCGCAGCAGACAACGCTCCCGGCTGAGATGGTAACGACAATCGAGGACTGTGGCTTTTTTGAGAGTATTCCGCTATGGGCGGTAACGCTTATCGGCGGGCTTTTTATTACAGTCCTTTCGTTCCTGCTTATTATGACTGTTTACGGGCGTTTCTTTAAGCTGTATATGTATACAGCGCTTGCCCCGATTCCGCTTTCAACCTTTGCGGGAGAACCGTCGCAGAATGTGGGTAAGTCCTTTATCAAGAGCTACTGTGCAGTTTTGCTTGAAGGTGCGGTCATCGTGCTTGCCTGCATTATCTTCTCGGTGTTCGCTTCATCGCCGCCAGTGGTAGATACAAGTGCGGCAGCCGTAACACAGGTGTGGGCATATATCGGAGAGCTTGTCTTTAATATGCTGGTGCTCGTCGGCTCAGTCAAGATGTCAGACCGCATTATCCGAGAAATGATGGGACTGTAAGGAGATTTTGCAATGAAACAAACAACAAGAAGAATAAACAAGTTCTCAGGGTATTCCCTTGAGGATTGCGATTGCAGATATTGTCTGTATTACGGCGGCAAACGCAAGCGGAGAGTTATCTGTCTTGCCGATGAGTGTGTCTGCAAGGAAGAAATCATAAAAGCTCGCCGCCGGGAAAGGAACAAAAATGGAAGTAAAAATTAACAGAGAAATCCGCAACTACACGGAAAGTATGTTTTTCGGACTAACGCTTCGACAGTTCATCTTTTCTGTCTTGGCGTGCACGGTTGCGGTGGGCGTATATTTTCTGCTGAAACCGTATGTTGGTACGGAAACCGTGTCGTGGATGTGCATTTTAGCGGCCGCACCCTTTGCGGCGCTGGGCTTCATTAAGTACAACGGTATGACAGCAGAGAAATTTGTGTGGGCGTGGATCAAGAGTGAATTTCTTATGCCGAAAAAGCTCGTTTTCCATTCCACCAACACCTACTTTGAGCTGATGAAGCCGAGTATGGAACAAAAAAGCAAGGAGGTATTGAAAACCAATGATTAAGACACTGACAAATCTTTTCAAACAGGATAAGGAGAAGTTTGTTGTACCGAAGGGCGTCCAGGATGTCATTCCTATTAAGGCAATCTATGATGACGGCATTTTTCAGGTCGGCAAGGATAAGTTCTCCAAATCCTTTAAGTTTACGGATATAAATTATGCGGTAGCCAGCCGTGAGGACAAGGAAGCAATGTTCCTTGAATACTCTGAGCTGCTCAATTCCTTTGACAGCGGGGCTACAACAAAAATCACAATCAACAACCGCAGGCTAAACAGACTGGACTTTGAGAAAACCATTCTTCTGCCGTTGAAAGGCGATGAACTTGATGTGTACCGTGAGGAATACAACAAAATGCTGCTTGAAAAAGCCACCGGAGCAAACGCCATTGTGCAGGACAAGTATATTACCATCTCTATCAACAAGAAAAACATAGAGGAAGCAAGAAACTACTTTGCCCGTGTCGGCGCAGACCTGATCGCCCACTTCGGCAGACTCGGAAGCAAATGCAGCGAGCTTGAAACAGATGAACGCCTGAGAGTTTTCCACGACTTTTACAGAGTCGGTGATGAAAGCTCTTTTCATTTTGACATTAAGGAAACACGGAAGAAGGGACACGATTTCAAGGATTATATCTGCCCTGATTCTATGGAGTTTGAAAGCGACTATTTCAAAATCGGAGATCGCTACGGCAGAGTGCTTTTTCTGCGTGAATATGCGTCGTATATCAAGGACAGTATGGTGGCGGAGCTTACAGACCTAAACCGCAATCTGATGATGTCGATTGATGTTGTACCCATTCCCACCGACGAAGCGGTGCGTGAAGCGGAGAGCAGACTGCTTGGTGTGGAGACGAACATCACGAACTGGCAGCGCAGGCAGAACTCCAACAACAACTTTTCCGCTACTGTTCCTTACGATATGGAGCAGCAGCGAAGCGAAATGAAAGAGTTTCTTGATGACCTGACTACAAGAGATCAGCGAATGATGTTTGCCGTTATTACCTTTGTGCATACGGCAGATACAAAAGAACAGCTCGATCAGGACACCGAAGCGCTCCTGACTACCGCAAGAAAACATCTTTGCCAGTTCGGGGTACTGAAATTTCAGCAGCTCGACGGACTGAATACGGTTATGCCCTTCGGCACACGAAAGATTGACACCTTCAGAACGCTTACTACCGAGTCTTTAGCGGTGTTTATCCCGTTCCGTGTTCAGGATATTTACCACGAAAACGGCATTTATTACGGACAGAATGTTATTTCAAAGAATATGATTATAGCCGACCGCAGACAGCTACTGAACGGCAACGAGTTCATTTTGGGTGTATCCGGCGGCGGTAAGTCCTTTGCGGCAAAGGGAGAGATTATCAATCAGATACTTGCTTCCAATGCCGATGTTATCATCATTGATCCTGAACGAGAGTATTCCGCACTTGTGAAAGCGCTGGGCGGCGAGATTATCAATATCTCTGCTACCTCTCCAAGCCATATCAACGCTATGGATATGAACAAGGAATACGGCGACGGTGCAAACCCGGTTATTCTCAAATCCGAGTTCATTATGTCGCTGTGCGAACAGCTTATCGGCGGCAATAACCTCGGAGCAAAGCAGAAGTCTATTATCGACCGTTGCACCGCAAGCGTTTACCGTACCTATCAGCAGAACGATTACACGGGTACTGTACCGACCTTGCAGGACTTCCGTGCTGAACTCCTGAAGCAAGACGAGCCTGAAGCAAAGGAAATCGCACTTGCGATTGAGTTGTTTACTCACGGCTCTTTGAATACCTTCGCAAAGCCGACCAATGTTGATACGGATAACCGACTTATCTGTTATGACATTCTTGACCTCGGCAAGCAGCTTATGCCTATCGGTATGCTTGTCGTTCTTGACTCTATCCTCAACCGCATTACGCAGAACAGAGCGAAGGGCAAGAACACCTATATCTTTATTGATGAGATTTACCTGCTTTTCCAGCACGAGTACAGTGCAAACTTCCTGTTTACTCTTTGGAAGCGTGTAAGAAAGTACGGTGCTTATGCCACCGGAATTACACAGAATGTGGATGACCTTTTGCAGAGCCATACGGCGAGGACGATGCTTGCCAACTCCGAGTTCATCATTATGCTCAATCAGGCTTCGACCGACAGATTAAAGCTGGCAGAGCTTCTGAATATCTCCGATCTTCAGATGTCCTATATCACCAATGTGGAAGCGGGACACGGGCTACTGAAAGTCGGCAGTTCTCTCGTTCCATTCGCAAACAAGTTCCCCAAGAACACAAAACTCTACAAACTGATGACCACGAAACCCGGAGAGAGCGCATAGCTCTCTCTCGGCTTAGGTGTTAAGTAATAAATAAATTTTATATTTTGGTAAATAAGAGCCATAATTTTAAAATAAGTTGTATAATTGGAGCAAAATACAGAATTCAAAAGTAAGTTTCATAATATGATTGCCACTTTTAAAAATAAGATATATAATTGAATTAAAGGCGGTGATCCAATGGCAAAGAGGAAATGCACATGGAACAAAGAAAAATACCACAGATATTTAGCAGAAGGAAGGGGTCAGGGTACTGCGTCAGAATATAAACCATGGATTTATATCCATGATTTCTTTTCCAATGGCATTGTGTCGCGCGTAAAAGGGAAGACGACGGGAAGAATCCACCACCTGCTATCTAATCAGGAACTATGGTATTTTTATCTGCTGGATTGGTCAGAAAAAACAATGGACATCCGGGAGCAATTTCCGTTGTCAGAGCTGGAGGAAGCCATAAAAATCGCTGACAGTCTGGGGATCCGCTATCCTTATGACAGGAAAAGTGGATTCCCTTATGTTCTTACCAGTGATTTCCTGATCACAACCAGACAGGAAACTATCGCCCGGTCTGTGAAACTGGCAAAGGATCTGGACAACCCAAGGGTATGTGAAAAGCTGGAAATTGAAAGGCGGTATTGGAAAAGCAGGGGCATTGAATGGCGTCTTGTGACAGAAAACCAGATTTCCAGGGCAAAAGCCAGGAATATAGAATGGCTTTTCTCTGGAAGCCCGTTGGAAGAGCTTATCTGCGGGGACGAAAAAAGAAACCAAAGCATGGAATATTTTTTGTACCTGTATAGAGATGGAGAAATAAGATTCCCAGATATGCTGAGAGAAGTGGAACACAATTTTGATTTAGAAGAAGGGACAGGAATCTGTATTTTTAAAGCGCTGGTCATAAACAGGGAGATCATTTTGAAAATGGAAAAACCGATCAATTTATCGGAGCCAAGGGAGAAAGATAGATTATGGCGCAGGAAATCTATGTAAACGAGATAATCAGGGATGTCGTACACGAAAAAACATACCGTGTGCTGTGGATATCTATGCCAGTTTCATTTTTATATTGGATTTCCCTAGACAATGCCGAAAGGATCCCCAAGAAGTTAGATGTTGCGGAAGTTAGGGCAGGATTGAAGTCAGGGGATTATGTTGCGGCGGGAGAAACGGAAAATTCTCTGATAGTTGAAGATGAACTGGCTGATGAAGCAAAAAAGCACCGGGACAGAATCTGGAACATGCTGAAAGATGTATTGGAAAAGGAGCCTGACATTTATGAACCAAAACCAAGGGCGGCATTGCTGCGTATGGTAGCCCAGGAAAACGGTATGAGGGCAAACAATCTTTACCCATACCTTGCAAAGTACTGGAAACGTGGGAAAACACCAAATGCTTTCCTGCCGGACTACCGTAACTGTGGCAGGAGCCGTGACTACCAAAAAGGAGGGTATAAAAGGCTGGGACGTCCTCCCCAAAATGGCCATGGGTTTGGAAAAGTGCTGAAGGAAGATGATTTCCATAATTTTGATAAGGCAGTCCGTAAGTATTACCTTACGAGGAAAGAAATGACCTTCCGGTCAGTTTATGAAAGACTCCTGGCGGATTCCTACACGGTAGAAGTAACCAAGGAACATGGGGGATCGTCCCTGCAGCTGCTCCCAAAAGATGAAATACCATCTATTTCCCAGTTCCGCTACTGGTATCAGAAGAACAAAAATTTGAAAACTGAGATACAGAAAAGGAAAGGCGACACGAAATATAACCTTACAAGCCGCAGCATCCTTGGGAAATCGGATTATGGGCTGATGGGGCCAGGCTCACAGTACCAGATAGATGCCACTGTCGGAGACATTTACCTTGTGTCGCAATTTGACCGGTCGAATATCATCGGCAGGCCGGTCATGTACTTTGTCATTGATGCTTTCAGCCGTATGGTCACCGGGATGTATGTGGGGCTGGAAGGGCCATCATGGGTTGGTGCGATGATGGCGATTGCTAATGCAGCATCAGATAAGACGGCATACTGCCGTGAATATGGAATCGGCATTACAGACGAAGAATGGCCATGCCATCACATTCCATCCGCTATCCTTGGTGACCGTGGCGAGATGGAAAGCCGGAATGCGGATAACCTTGTTTCCATGCTGGGCATCCGCATTGAGAATACCCCTCCCTACCGTGCTGATCTGAAAGGCATCATAGAGCAGCACTTCCGGACAGTCAATGCCAACGCTACTGTCATGCTGCCGGGGCGGGTAAAGCCAGACATGGCAGAGAGGGGAGGGAAAGATTACCGGCTGGATGCCAAGCTGGATATCCGCCAGTTTACGGCGGTCATCATTAAGTGCATCCTTTATTACAATAACAGCCATTATATGGATTCATTTGAGAAAAGCAGGCAGATGATGGAGGCAGGGGTTGAGGCAATCCCGGTAAAGCTGTGGAATTGGGGGATACGCTACTGCTCCGGAGCTTTGCGGGTCATGCCAGAGGAAAAAGTCCGTCTGGCCCTGATGCCGACAGATAATGCAACTGCCACCAGCCAGGGATTGAGGTTTAAGGGGCTTTATTACAGCAGCAAAGAACTGGCTGATGGGTTATGGTTTGAAAAGGCACGGTCAAAAGGCAGCTACCGTGTTAAGGTTTCGTATGACCCGAGGGATATGGGGGAGATATATGCCTGGGATAAAGCAGACGGGACTCCTATCCTGTGTTCTTTATTGGACTGGGAGGGGAAGTATTCTGGAAAACAGCTTGGCGAAATCCAGTATGAGCATGAGAAAGAGAAAATGGAAAAGAAACGGCACCAGGCCAAGGAAACGGAAGCCAAGATAAACCTGGGGAAGGAAATAGATTCCATTATTGAAGAAGCTGAGCAGATGGCAGAGCCGGCAGAAGGCCGTTCCAAAGCGGAGCGCCTGTCGGGGATGAAACAGAACCGGAGGGATGAACGGGAATATCTCAAGAAAAAAGAAGCATTTACCGGCGGCAATAAGGAGGCTGGTGAACCACAATGCCGCCAAAGCGCCGAAGAAGTTTCCCCAGTCTTGCAGATGATTAAACGGAAGATGGAAGGACGGATCAGGGATGAGTCATTATATAGAAAAGGCACACTACCTGGAACAGGTGATACCGGAATACCAGGAGAACCCCATGATTGAGGCATTGCCGGAAATATGGGAGGGCGATACTGTGGAGGAAATGCTCTCGGAAGAAGCGCCGCACCATGACGGGGAGCGTATGCTGGATGCCCGGTACCGTATGCACTGCATCCAGCGCCTGTTCCATTATTTCCAGCCGCTGGAGCAGCACATAGATATAGAACAGCGTATCTCCCGCTGCATCCGCCAGGGATACCTGAACCGGAACCCCTGCACAAAAGAATATGCAAGGATTCTTGCTGATGGATATGAGGCGCTGTCAGGGAGGCAGGGCTATCATTTCATACAGGGATTCCGCCCAAACGCTTCCGGGTTTACTATTATCGGGATGTCCGGCGTTGGGAAAAGCACTGCCGTGGAAAAGATCCTTTCCTTGTATCCACAGTGTATCAGCCATGACAGCTACCATGGGCAGCCATTGGTGCTGACACAGATCGTATGGCTGAAGCTTGACTGTCCGCATGACGGTTCCATAAAAGGCTTATGTTTCCAGTTTTTTGAGGCAATCGACCGTGCGATGGGGACGGACTATTTCCCCAGATATACAAAGTCCCGCTATACCGTGGATGTACTGATGGTTTTGATGACGCAGCTGGTCAACCTCTATCAGATCGGGATACTGGTCATAGACGAAATACAGCACCTGAGCCTTGCAAAAGGCGGCGGGTCTGAAAAGATGCTCAATTTCTTTGTCACCCTGGTCAATACCATAGGGATCCCTGTAGTGATGATCGGAACGACAAAGGCGATGTCGATACTCCAAAGCGAATTCCGGCAGGCCAGACGTGGGAGCGGCCAGGGAGACCTTCTCTGGGACAGGATGCAAAATGATCTGTCATGGGAGATTTTTGTAACTTCCATGTGGAAGCACCAATGGACAAGGAGTAAAATCCCACTGACAGAAGAAATGAGGAATATTTTATATGAAGAGAGCCAGGGGATCATAGACATTGCCGTAAAACTGTATGCGATGGTTCAGATCAAGGCGATCACGGTGGGGAGTGACAGTTTTTCGGCAAGGGATTTTCATGCGGTAGCTGCTGAAAAGCTGGGGCTGGTCAAGCCAATGCTGGATGCGCTGCGGACAGGGGATAAGAAAAAAATCCGTCAGTATGGGGATATATCTCCGGTCAGCATAGAGGATTACCTGTCTTCCTATATGTCCATGGCGAAAGATGCCGTACCTGAAAAAGTGCCGGAAGGAAAGATTTCCGTATCAGAGCAGGCAGTTCTTAAGCTGTTGGAGCTGGGGGTGGAGCCAAGAACGGCAAAACGCCTGTCAGGGAGGGCGTTGGCAGCTAAAGGCATCTGCCCAAATGTGGCGGATGTCGTAAAGGAAGCGTACTATCTCTATATAATGGAAGGAAAGGGAGCAGAAATGGGTGAAGCAACAGATAATGATGATCTGAGAAAACAGGGCGGGTATGATGCCATGAAACAGAAAGGGCTGGTAGATGAAACGGAGTGGTGAGTTTGCGGCGGCTGGATTTTTTCCCAACACCTTATCCAGATGAATGTCTTTATAGTATCTTCTGCCGCTACTTTGTGCGGAGTGGGAGCACATCGAATAAAAAGACGGTTTTTGAGCTGTTTGGCGAAGCTCAGAGCCTTGCTTCATTTGTGTACCTCCCCCGTAGGATGGAATTGGTTGATGGATGGGTAGGCCCGGATAGCCTGATCACAAGGGAAGGGCTTGCCGATAGCAACAGCTGTTATGGCTATTTCTCCATTGCTTTTACCGAAAGGATGCTGCGGGAGATGGAGGAAAAAATCGTTACAGGCGGAAGCAACCGCAGCTTGGAGAGACAGATGATCCAGAAGTGCAGGAGGAGCCATTGGCCGGAATATTTACGGTACTGTCCGGAATGCACGAAAGAGGACATTGAAAGTTTTGGAGAGTCATACTGGCACAGGCTGCCGCAGCTGCCAGGAGTTGAGTACTGCCCTAAGCATGGAAAAGCAATCCAAAACAGCAGCGTGCATTTGAAAGAAACAACTATGCGGTTTTTGCCGGCGTCCCATGCGTTATGTAGGCTGGATGAGCAAGAGGAACCTGGGAGACGGCTGTACAAAGGGAAATATCTTATGATAGCCAAAGACAGTGAATGGCTGCTGGCAAATGGACGGAGGCTGAATGGATGCCGGGAAGTCGCCAGAAAGTATAAAGAACTGTTTATGGAAAAGGGCCTTACAACAGCGCAGGGAATCCGTTACACGGAACGGATAAAAAGCGAATTTATCAAATATCATGGTGAAGATTTTTTGAACCAGCTTTTCCCAGCCGGGAAAGATCCGCTATACTGGCTGGAGTTTGCCTTTGTGAGTGTGTCAGAGCATCTGCGCCCCCTGCACCATATCCTGCTGATGGAATTCCTGAAAGGATCGGCCGAAGGGTTCTATAATGCCGATCCGGATAATGAGCCGTATGGGAACGGGCCGTGGCCGTGCATCAATAAGCTGTGTCGCCATTACGGAAGAAACGGTGCTAAAAAAATATCTGTCAGCTATCTCAACGGGCAGACAATCGGGCAGTTCCATTGCGTTGAATGTGGTATGAAATACCAGCGCTCCCGGCCAGAGCAGACATTTGAGGAATATGCCGGCCATGCAATGAAACTGGATTACGGCCATCTATGGTATGGTAGATTGAGGAAATGTATTTTAGAGGATAAGCTGTATCCATCGAACGTTGCAAAAGTTATGAAAAGCACGAAAAAAACAGTAACAAACCGGGCTGCTGAAATCGGGCTGGACATCAATGTTAACAGCAGGACACGCATATTTGACAAAAAGGGGGAACGGGTCAGCGCAGATGAGTATTACCATGAAAAAGTATCAGAGATCCTGCGGATCCATCCCGAGCTTACGGCGAAGGAACTGAATGAACTGCTTCCAGGGGCTTATGCATGGTTCAGCAAAAATGACTTCCAGTGGTTAAAGGAGCGTCTGGTAACAGACCGGGAGAAACGCTATTGGGCAGAATGGGAGCAGAAACAGCTGGAAAATTTGAAAGATGCCTATTCAACCATCCAAAAAGAAGGAGATCCGAACAGACGTGTCACGATTGGATGGCTGTGTACAGTTGCCGGATTGAGGGAAAGCGAGATTAAGGGGCGCCTGCACCGTTTTGAGGATATCCGTGCCTTTATAGGTGAAGTAGTTGAAAGTAAAGAAGAATGGCTGGAACGTAGATTTAAGGTGATAGCAAAAAAGAAAAAAGAGTTGGGACAGGAAATCGTTCTTGCAGATATAAGGTGCGAGATGAGATTAAAACCTAATACTTACAAAAGATATGCGTCTTTCATTGAAAATTTATTAAAGGAACTAAATGGAATAACTATTGCTGGGGAGTGATGAATGATTGATTTAGAAGGTTAAGAACAGGACGTAGAGTAATGCAGGAACTAACAGTGATTAACAATAAAGTATTGACATTAATATTTATGTGGTCAAGCAAAAAGAGCAAAGTGTTGCAGGACAGATTTTTCTCTTGTGCTTTATTGAATGTAAGTTATAATTAATTATATATATCGAATTCATTAGGATTTTATGGTAGTTTGATGAAATCTGTCAGTTGATTTATAAGCAAAAGAAGAAAGCTGGTGACAAACAGTGCAGGAAATTAGGTCGTTTCACGATTTGGTCTTGTTTTGTGAAACCAAAGGTTACAATAATTTCACCGATTTACAAGAAGAAGCTTTTTTAAATGACGAGTTTTATTCAAGTAAAGATATATTTGTTATCGGAGAAACTTCTTCTGGAAAAACATTGATAGCACAACTTGCAATCGCTATGAATTATCACGGGAAAACACTTTTTATAGTTCCTTATCGTGCATTAGCAAAGCAAAAAAAGGTAGAATTGCAACACTTTTTTGATGACAAGGAAGTTGTAATCTCTACAAGTGAATATCGTGAAAACGATAATAGAATTCTTAGCGGACAGGTTGATATCGCTGTTATAATATATGAAAAGGTATTTTTATTTGCGGCACTTAATCCAAAGATGTTTTCGCAATATGATACGATAGTATTTGATGAATTTGGAGTAATCGATAATGAGGAACGTGGTATAAAAGCTGACTTGATATTTTCATGGACCAAAAGATTTTCAAAAATTCGTACTGTAGTTTTGGCCACACCCACATTTGATTGGTCACTTTATGCAGACCCAAATAGATTTTTGATTATCAAAAGTTTAGATAGACCTGTAGAATTAAATAAAGTTGATATTATCCGGCATAAGATAAAAACAGGGGAGCATAAGGGAATGTTTACCATCAGGCTTAGAGGAGATAACCCATTTATTTCTTTTGAGAATGTCGATGGTAAAATAGATGATATTTTACTGCATATTTGTTTAGAGCATCATAAGCTAGGGCATAAGATATTAATTTTTGACAATGATCGGACCGGTGTCAGAGAAAAAGCTAAATTAACTTACTTTAAATTTTTGGAATGTGGATTATTGAAGAAAACTGCCTCTGATAATGTGGAAAAGTTCAAAGAGAAAATGTTAAAAAATATGAATATATCTGAAGAAAACCTTTTTTTGGCATTCGATGATTTAGATTTTGAAATGATGCTTTGTGGTATTTCTTTTCATTCGGCTGCACTGCCTCTTGAATTGCGATTTGAAATTGAAAAAGAATTTTTAGATGACGAGGGTACTTTATCGATTGTTTTTGCAACAGAGACACTTGCTTTTGGGTTGAATAGTGGTGTCGATGTGGTAATTGTTGCAAATTTATCTAAGCCAGCCATTGCTGGAGCAACATACGCAAAAAAAATGATATCTAAAAATGAATATATGAATTATATTGGTCGAGCAGGGAGATATGGTAAATGTGAGCAAGGATATACATATACCATTATACTGGATAAAAATTTAAAAATTTGGGATGAAATCCTCGAAGCAGATACTGAAATTATAGAAAACAAAATATTTAGTAAGTCTCCCGATGAATCAGCGATGTATTTGATGTCTATTATACCGGACAGTCCAAATAGTATTACTGTTGAGCAAATCAAAGCGGAATTGTCTTATTTGTTAATAAATGCAGAGCATCTAAATAGTACACATATTTGTTTTCTGGACTCGATTGGTGAACAATGCGAGGCATTAGAAGCTCGAAAGTTGATAAAACAGGATGATAGTTCTTTTGAAATCTCATATAGTCTGACTGATAGAGGAAGAAAATTGCAAGGATATGTGCTTAATATTAGCACCTATGATATCTTGGCTGAGGCTGCAAATATCTTCAGTCGAAAACGGCTTTACTATTTCGATTATTGCTTTAAAATAGCACAATGCAAGCAGTTAATGGAAAATAATGATGTATATATTACGAATAAAAGTGTTAAGGAAAGAAGTCAGATGCTCTCTTATTATTTTGAGAAAATGGAATCGGAGCTTGAGCAGAACAGGCATATAGGCCAAGATTTGCTGCAGGAAATCAGAAATATGTATTCGGCTTATAGGTATAGAGATTTTAAGTCCTGCCGCACTAATTACAAGTACGATACAAGATTACGAATTGCAATGATATTGTATTTGCGTTTATTAGGAATCACAGAGGAAGTCATAGGAAAAACATGCTGGGTTGGCTATGCGGCAATAAAAAAATTAGGGGAGCAAGCTTCTTATTATACTGATGTGGTTCGGGCGATTTCTCATGAAGCAGTTATTTCTAAAGAAACAGATGATAGGTTGAAAATGCTCTCAATCAGTTTATTTTATGGCGTACATATCAATGCACTAGGCCTATGCGATATAGATGCAATAAGTGCTGAAAATTATAGGCATATTAATTCCTTGGCATTATGTGTTGGACTTGCAGAAAAATTAAAGCAACGGACATCTAATCCATGGGTGGAGTTAGATAAATTAAAATTAGTGAATCGTTTTCATTCATTGCCAGAACAATTGCAATCAGTATTTCTTAATGGATATGGAGGTGTATTAGAATGATTAACAACTTTTTAGATTTAAAAAAAGATCATGAAGGGATATCTTATCTCCCTCCGGCAATAGTAGATAATATTCAGCAGAGGATGAATATAAAAGAATTAACACCGCTTCAGAAAAAAGCATTTAACAGTGATGCATATTGGGGTAACAAAAATCTTATTGTTCAAGGTACGACTTCATCAGGAAAAACGTTGGTAGCAGAAGTAGCCGCAGCCCGTTGTATATGGCGTTCGGGGCAAGAGAAAAATGTAATTTACCTAGTGCCACTCAAGGCGATGGTTTCAGAAAAATATACTCAATTTAAAAAGGATATGTCAAACGATAAATACGATTGGAGTATTTGCCCATCATCGGCTGATTATCAGAACTTTGACGGCGATATCTTAGGTGGAGATTTTAATCTTGCAATCGTTGTTTATGAAAAGTTTTTTGCCTTTCTGGCTCAAAAGGATAATGAGCGTTTTTTAAGTAGTTGCGGATTAGTAATTATTGATGAGATTCAAATGCTTGCAGAAATAGATAGGGGGGCTAAATTAGAATTTTCGATAGCCAAACTTTTAAAAGATTATAATAATATCAGGATTATGGGATTGACTACCATTCATTGTGGCATTGATAAGTTAAAAGACTGGTTGAAGGCTGATACTATTTCTACTCCAGAAAGAAGTTGCGATTTGCAAGAGTATATTGTTATGACAAATGGTAATTTTAAGGCAAAATTCCGGAGTAAAAACAATGAAGGGGAATCCAAAGAAGAACAAGGAACAATTGAAAACTATATTGGAAAAGACAGACGTAAAAGTAGGCACGATGAACGTAAAACGGATCTTCTACTTGCTTTAATTAAACAGGAACTGCAATATGGCACAGAAGATAATCCGATTAAAATTATTGTATTTGCACACAGCAAAAGAACAACAGAAGAACTTGCATCTATCATTAGTTCTTCAGGAATTCTTCCTGAAAGAAGAATGAGTCCTGAATTAAAAACGACATTGGGATGGCAGGATGATGATGTTGTTATCTCAAAGATGTCTGGCCTTATTCAACATGGAGTTGCCTATCATAATGCTTCACTGCCTCAAGGAACACGGGAATTGATTGAAGAACAGTTTGAATGCGGCATTATTCAGGTTGTAGTAGCAACGGAAACCTTGGCTATTGGGTTAAATCTTCCAGCAGATGTAATTCTTTTATATGATCATACTGTCAAAAAAGAAGGTATGTTGCGCGACATAGAGGCTCACGCATATAAAAATTATATCGGGCGTGCGGGTAGGCTTGGACTGACTAATAGAGCAGGAAAAAGTTTTCTTATTACGGATAATCAAGGCGAAACAAATGGTTGTTGGGATAGATATATAAATGCTATTTCAAAGGATATTGAATCTATTTTCGTATCGCTAAGTGCGGAAGATTTAGCACCGTATTATTTAAATTATATTGCAGGAAAATCACAGGGTGTCATTAATATATCGGATTTAGAGGATTTTTACAAGCATACATTTGGCTATGGATTAAAAAGTCGTGCAGAGCCAGAAAATTTGATGAATGAGATTTTAAATGCATTAAAAGCTTCCAGACTGATTGAAACCGATAAAGAGGCACTTCAGGCTGAATTTGATTTTGATATTGAGAATAATGAAAGATTAGAACCTTTAAAAACATCTGTGTTTGGAAGTTTATTAGCTCCATTTGCCTTACCATTAAGAACCTGTAAAGCAATTATTATATATTTTTTATTTGATGATAGTCACAGAAAATATATTGGTGGGCTTCCGGATGATTACAGTTCAGAGGATTTAAATAATAATAAATATTTATTAGATATTTTTTATCGGATTTGCTCCATGGTTGAGATTCAAAAAATGAGTTTTTTGCGTATGCCGGGTGTTGAAAAAGCAAAATACAGTGTCCTTATAACAGCTGTTAATAAGTATTTAAAAAAAGCAGCATATGAATTGAAATTTTGGAATTTATCTCCTTTGGAATCTTTTTTGATATCACAAAAGGATAATCAAGAAGAAACGGCTGCGCTTAGGGCAATTATTCTGTTACATTGGTTTAAAGGGGAATTACCCAATGAAATTAGTAAGAATTCAGGAATTAGTATGCGGCTCACTATTGGAGATTTGGATCACCTCAGTGAAATGTGTGGTTATCTGATTGAGGTGATTTCAAAGTGCATTCCTAAAAGAATAGTAACTGCGGAGGATAATAATAATCGGCTAATGTCTGAGTTTCATAAGCTGTCAAATTGCGTAAAATATGGGTTGCCCCTAGAACTTGTTCGCATAAAAAACCGCCATGTTTCTGGTATTACTCGGAGAAGATTGATTGAAATGTCACGGGATAAAGAAGTACAGAAATATGATACCCCAATTAAATTTATACAGCAGGCACCCAGGAATCTTTGGAGTAAATATTTTACACGCTCACAAAGAGACGAGTTATTGATTGCTTTGGAAGATCCCATGATAAGAGGTAGCGCATCTGGACTGGTTGGAAAACTTTATAGCGATATTTTAATTTCAGATATGCAAAAAGATTTATTTGATCAAAGAACTAATGCGGAAGACTGGGAAGACTGGGAGAAACTCAGTAAATCTTTGCTACAATCAATAGGAATGAAATTGGATAATACCAATACAGAAGGACAATACACTTATAGAGCAAAAAATGGGAAAAGAATAGATTTTATCTTTCCTAAAGTTAAAACTAATGACATACTTTCGGAGGATAGTTATGATTTATTTAAAAATGATATTGCTAATGCAAATATTAGTAAAGTAATTATAGTTGCTCGGCATGGTTTTTCATCAGGAATTCTTACGAATAGCATACCGCCTGAGAATAGGGAAAAAGCCCTTTGTCTAAGTGATGATGTTTTTATTGGACTTATATGTCAAAGTATTAGTTGTGGAGATGGAGATGGACTAGATATATTTTCAAATGCTATTTGGGATTTGTTTGGAGAAATCGGCCAAATTAATAACCGATTTCTCATGAATATCATGAAAAATTATGTTGAGGGGGAAGCGCCTAATCAAGATGACAACGCTGTTGTTTATACACTCTTTGACATTAGTTCTTCGGAAGAGTTAATTAATCTTCAAGAAAGTTGTAACAAGATGAATATGTTTTGCAAACCAATTAGATGGGGTGAAGATACACTGGATTATTTATCTGAAATGATTCAATCACAAAAACCCATATTTGTATATTTCGATGAAGAATCGACTGCTAAAAGTAGATTTATGAGATATCAGATTCATGCTATAATAAATAGTGATTTGAAGGAAAACCTTGAAAATCGATTGCTTGTAATGTGGAAAGATGAAAAAACGAAAAAAGTTTTTGAAAGAGAATATCCAGATTTTCACTATCAAGGGATTATTAGGAATGATATGGCAATAAATGATGTAACAAATTTAATAAAAGAAAGGTTGGGTATTGATGATGGACACGAAGTATGATGTATTTATTTCTTATGCAAGTGAGGTGAAAAACATTGCGGTAGAACTTGAGGAAAAACTTGTCGCTGCGAATTTGCAAGTATTTCGAGATGATAGTGCTATAAAGTGGGGAGACGATATAGTAAAAACGATTGGGCGAGGATTATCTGAAGCCAGAGGATATTTGTTAATTTTAAATGAAGATTTTTATAAGAAAGGATTTACCACAAATGAGTTAAGTTCTGCATTTATGCTGTTTCTTAAAAGTTTTGGTGAAAATCAGCGGCATATATTTCCAGTGCTACTAGATGATTATGCAAAAAAAGAATGGCAGTCGTTTGCGTTCAGTCAATATATCAGTGCAATCGAATTTGAAAAGCTGCAAAACAATTATGAGGATATGATTAATACCATCAAAGATAAGCTGGGAAAATAGTTTTTATATGTTGCAATAATTATTAGGTCTTTAGATGTAGATTAAATGATATCTAAAAGAAAGTCTCTGATTTAACAAAACACAAAAGTAATATTGTAAAAGATGCAATTACCGTAAAAAGTGATAGCATCTTTTTTTATGCGAAGGAGGTGGTTCCATTGAGGGTTCATGGTATATTAATATGAAACTTATTTATAAAGAGGAGATATTTGGTATTGAACTTATTTTTGAAAGGACATGTTTCAGAAAGGAAATGGCAATGAGAAAAAAGATTTGTATTGCGTTGATGGCGGCGTTTACCGTCCTGCTCGGCGTCAGCAGCTATTTCATTATCGACCATTACAGGGAGGCGGAACATCAGGAGCAGATGTACGATTCTCTCGTACAGCTCGTAGAGGATAGCGAAACCGAGCCTGCCGAGCCGATTATCTATTCGGAAGATAAGACGATACTGCCGGAGCTTACCGAGCTGTACCGTCAAAACGATGATTTGGTCGGCTGGATTTGCGTGGAGGACACGAACATCAATTATCCCGTTATGCAGACGGTGGATAATCCAAACTACTATCTGAAGCGTGGATTCGATAAAGAATACAGCTCTTACGGCTGCCCGTATGTGCAGGAGAATTGTGATGTCCTAAAACCCTCGGACAATTTAGTGATCTACGGTCATCATATGAACAACGGCTCGATGTTCGCCGACCTTGAAAAATTCAAGGACGAGGATTTCTGGCGGGAACATAAAACGATTGCTTTTAATACCCTGACAGAGAAAAATGAGTATGAAATCCTTGCGGTTTTCAAAACCGTTGTCTACACCGACAGCCCGGAAGCCTTCAAATATTACCGCTTTACGGACGCTCAGTCGCCGGAGGAGTTTGAGGTTTATATTGACAAGTGCAAGGAGCTTTCCCTTTATGACACGGGCGTTTCGGCGGAGTACGGCGACAAGCTGATCACGCTTTCCACCTGTGAATACTCCCGCACGAATGGAAGGCTTGTCGTTGTGGCGAAAAAAGTGACAGAAAGCAGTGGTGCAAATGCTCCCGCAAATGACGGGGCGGCAGAGATACCGAGCTAACGCCCTGATAAAGAAGCTGTGCGCCAATTATGATGACGGGAATTGTCTGCTTCTTGATGAGGGGGAAGGCTGCGTCTGCGTACAGAGTATATCCTACTCGCTTTTGTGCAGATATTTCCGCAGTGCGGTGCTTCCGGCAGATCCGGCGTTGGAAGCGGAGATACTCGGAACGCACCCTGACAGGTGTGTTTCCTGCGACGCTCCGATTATCAAGCGTGGCAACAGAAAAAAGTATTGTGAGAAATGCGCCGACATCGCATACAAAAGGCAGCAGGCAGAGTACGCAAGAAAAAAGCGTGCAGAATCGAAAAATAGAGGGTAAAAAGTCCTTGATTTAAGCGGCTTTTCAGCCCTCGCACTTTGAGGGGCAAGGTGTTGATACCTTTTCCCTCTTTTTTTACTTCAAAGCGTCCACGGGCGCTTGGAAAGGAGGTTTTCTATGCCGGATATTAAGACAAGGGATATAGCAAAAGGCACGATCAAAACGATTGATAAATCGGCGGTTGCCGCCGAGCGTATGAAATCCGCATTTATCCAGACCAAAGAAAAAGCGGAACACTCCGTTGATGTCCCCGAAAGCAGTGCGGAGGAATACGCTTCCAACCGTTTGGAAAGCGGTATCGACCGAGTTTCCCACGAAGCCGTACACCAATTTGACAAGCAAGGGCGCAAGGGCGTTCAGGCGACAAAGCAGAATATCGTCAAGGCAAAGGACGGTATTCAGAAATTCAAGGAAAAACGGGCGGCGCAGTCGCTTCAAAAACAGGCGCAGACGGCGGCTCCACGAAAAGGCGTCAGTCAGAGTATCAAGGCGGTGGAACAGCCGAAGAAGGCAGTAAAAGAGTCTGCCCGTTCCGCAGGGAAAAAGACGATTAAGACGGTCGGGAAAGGCTCGGCGAAAACAGCGCAGAAAACGGTAAAAACCGCAGAACGCACCGCTAAAACAACCGTCAAGACAGCGCAGCGTACCGCAAAGGCGGCGCAGAAAACAGCGCAGGCTACGGTCAAGGCTTCTCAAAGGGCAGTTCAGGCGGCACGGGCGGCGGCTCGTGCCGCCGTTGTCACGGCGAAAGCAATCGCAAAAGCGATAGCGCTTGCGGTCAAGGCGATTATCGCCGGAACAAAGGCGTTGATTGCCGCAATCGCCGCAGGCGGCTGGATAGCGGTTTTGGTCATTATTGTGATTTGCCTGATTGGTATGCTTCTCGGCTCGGTGTTCGGTATCTTTTTCTCAGGCGAGGATTCCGGCACGGGTATGAGTATGCAGACCGTTGTGCAGGAAATCAATACCGAATACGATACGAAGTTGCAGGACGAAAAAAACTCTGTATCCTATGATGTCCTTGAAATGAGCGGCAGCCGTGCCGTTTGGAAAGAGGTGCTTGCGGTGTATTCCGTCAAAGTCAACACCGATCCGGATAATCCCCAAGAGGTTGCGACGATGGACGAATCGAAAAAGCAGCTTCTAAAGGACATCTTTTGGGAAATGAATGAGATAAGCTCCAGTACCGACACCAAAACGGAGACAGTCATTACTGAAACCGATGACGGTCACGGGAATATCGTGGAGACGGAAAGCACAGTCACGCAAACCTATCTGTATATCACGGTCAGCCATAAGACCGCCGATGAGATGGCGGCGCAGTATGGCTTTAACGAGGAACAGAAAGAGTATCTTGCGGAGCTGCTTGTCGATGAAAACAATTCGCTGTGGTCACAGGTGCTTTACGGGATTACAGGGACGGACGATCAGATCGTAACCGTCGCCCTCTCTCAGATTGGAAATATGGGCGGAGAGCCATACTGGTCTTGGTACGGTTTTAATTCCCGTGTTGAGTGGTGCGCTTGCTTTGTGAGCTGGTGTGCTAACGAGTGCGGGTATATCGACGCTGGCGTGATTCCGAAATACGCCGGCTGCGTCAACGGCGTACAATGGTTTAAGGACAGAGGGCAATGGCTGGATAACAGCGCAGAGCCTGCACCGGGCATGATTATCTTCTTCGATTGGGCGGACGAAAGCGGTCAGGACGGATTATCCGACCATACGGGTATCGTTCAAAAGGTGGAAAACGGCAGAGTTTACACGGTCGAGGGCAACTCCGGGGATTCTGTTCGTCAGAACAGCTATCCGGTTGGATATTATGAGATACTCGGCTATGGTGCGCCTGCCTATTGATCGGAAGGTAAAAAAACGAGCCGCTTGCTTAAATGCAGGCGGCTTGATTACATAATTGACAATCTAACAGTTGTTAGGTATAATGTACCTAATGATTGTTAGATAAGGAGAGCTAAGATGAACGACACAAAGCAGCGCATATTAGATGTTTCTTTAGAATTGTTTTCTCAAAATGGTTTTTCTGCGGTATCTATCCGAGATATTTGCAGGCAGGTACAAATCAAGGAAAGCTCTGTATATTATTACTTCAAAAGTAAGCAGGCTATTTTTGACGAACTACTTTGCTTATTCGAGAACAAAGCAAGCGATATGATGTGTCAGTTAGATAAAGCGCTCGCAGAACAAACTTTTTCCGCAGAACAAAACTTTTATCAAACTGTGTGTGATACCTTTTTTGAGCGATATTTAATGGATACCTTCTGTAATAAGGTAATGCGTCTGCTTTTGATTGAACAATTCAGCAACACCACCATTCAGAATGTATATGAGCGTTGGATGTTTACTGAGCCGCTTTCTTTTCAAAGCAAGGTGTTTTCTGTTCTTATGCAGGTGGGTGTTATTCAGAACGCTGACAGTGAATATTTAGCGGTAAAGTATTATGCTCTGATCTATTTCTTCGCTCAAAGGTGGCTGTTTAGCGGAGCATTGTCTGAAGAACGCAAAAGCGCTTTTCACAAAAACGCCTATCAGCATATTCAAAGGTTTTTTACTGAGATAGGAGTGGCATAATGGCAAATATTATTATTACAGGTGCAAATCAAGGAATCGGCTACTACTTTACAGAGCAAGCCCTTAAAGACGGAAACAAGGTTGCAGTATTAGATGTAGAAACGGATAAATTGGAAGCCTTAGCTCAAGCATTTCCAAAACAGCTTTTATACTATAACACAGATGTATGTGATGAAATACAAATCAATTCCGCCGTAAAGGAAATCATTGCAGCCTTTCATTTCATAGATATTGCGATCCACAATGCCTGCCTTTGTACTTTTGATAACGAATGTAGTATAGACCTTGATATATACAAACAGGTTTTCAATGTGAATTATTATGGCGGACTGCGTTTTGCTAAAAGTGTTATACCATATATGCAGGCGCAAAAAAGGGGAAAAATAATCTTTACAAGTTCCGGCGTAGGCGTGACTGGCTTTATTGGAATATCGCCTTATGCTTCTACCAAAGGGGCTTTGGAGTCGCTGGCAAAATGCCTGAATATTGAGTATGCTTCAGACGGTATTTCATTTCATATTATCCATCCGCCATTAACTCGGACAAAATCGGCTTCTCCTCTGCCAGTACCAAAAGAATTTATGGCAGATCCCCAAAAGGTCGGATTCGGAATTGCAAAGCATATTTTTTCAAAGCGTTTTATTATATGTCACAGCTTCAGTCAAAAGTTTCAAACTCTTATCTGCTATTTATGCCCGATCAAAATGGGAAAACTGATGTCAAAAATGACTGTGCGATATGTGAACGATAAGAAAGGTTAATGGTGGATTGATTTTAAGTATGGGCTGTAATGAGATTGTAAGAAGTGGTTGCTATACTAAAATCACAAAACAGATTTGGAGGTTTTAGCTATGGCAATATTGGAGACGAAAGACTTACGAAAGATATACGGAAGTGGAGAAAATGAAGTCCACGCTTTGGACGGTGTATCTATTTCCGTGGACGAGGGCGAATTTGTCGCTGTTGTCGGCACTTCCGGCAGCGGTAAATCCACGCTGCTGAATATGATCGGTGGATTAGACCGTCCTACTTCGGGAAGTGTGACTATCCGTGGCAAAGAGCTTTTGAAAATGAAAGACGAGGAATTAACGATCTTCCGCCGCAGGAATATCGGCTTTGTCTTTCAGAATTACAATCTGCTCCCCGTCCTCAATGTGTACGAAAATATTGTGTACCCTATTGAGATTGACGGAGCGAAAGCCGATACGGAGTTTGTTCGGCAGATCATTCATACGCTCGGTTTGGAAAAGAAGCTCAAAAATATGCCGAATAACCTGTCTGGCGGTCAGCAGCAGCGTGTAGCGATTGCCCGTGCATTGGCTACAAAGCCCGCTATTATCCTTGCCGATGAGCCGACTGGAAATCTGGACTCTAAAACAAGTATGGATGTCATCTTGCTTATGCAGTCTATCAGCAAGCAGTTTCACCAGACCACGATTATGATTACGCACAACGAAGAAATCGCTCAGATGGCAGATCGGACAATCCGCATTGAGGACGGGAAAGTTGTTTCGGGAGGTGTCAGATATGCACGATAACCGAAACAAAGGAGCAATTAAAAAGGTTGAAAAAGGAATGATGAAAGCAAACCGCACCCGTAACCTGTTTGCGGTGTTTGCCATCGTTCTTACGACCTTTATGATTACCACGGTTTTCAGCTTGGGCATTAACTATATGGAAAATATGGAGCTAATGCAGGTGCGTACCGCAGGCACAAGCGCCGATGTTTCCCTTTCGCTGCCCACAACCGAACAGGAACAGCAGATCAAATCTTTGGATTATGTGAAAACAATCGGTACGCAGTATATGGTCGGCTCGGTTGCTGAGAAAAATGACGAGGGGCGTGAGCTTTCCATTGCGCTCCAATATTACGATACAACTGAATGGGAAAATCACTATCAGGACGCAATCAACAATATTAATGGTTCCTATCCCACGCAGGAAAATGAAATTATGTTGTCTGAAGACGCTCTTGCACAGCTTGGAATTGAAACGCCGACGCTGAATATGGAGATACCTCTATCCTATTATGATAAAAACGGTCAGCAGGAGAGGACTTTTACTTTAAGCGGTTGGTTTCATTCTTATACAGGTGTGGGAATGGGTTTCGTGTCGGAAAGCTACTGCACAAATGCAGGATACACCTTACAGGAGGACGGTGTTCTTTCTCTTTCCCTAAACAAAATGCCGGACGATTTTTGGCATATTCAGGACGATGTGCAGTTAAATGAAGATCAAGCCTTTCACGGTGCAGTTTCTATGAGTTCTTCCAATGGCTCGGTAATTGCAATGGTCATTTTCTTGGTACTGTTCATCATCGGCAGCGGTTATCTGTTGATTTATAATGTCCTTTATATCTCGATTGCAAAGGACACCCGTTTTTATGGGCTGATGAAAACGATTGGTACGACACAGGCACAGATTAAAACACTTGTAAAAAGGCAGGCGCTTAAATTCGCCTGTATCGGAATCCCTATCGGTATTGTATTAGCCGCAGCAACATCGTTCGGAATCGTTCCAATGTTCTTGCGGCAAGGATTTGTGGAGGGCAAATCGGCTATGGACGCTGAGGTATTTTTCCACCCGTCCATTTATATCCTGTCCATTCTCTTTTCTGCCATAACGGTTTGGATTGCGTGCAATGCCCCTGCGAAAAAGGCGGCGAAGATTTCCCCGGTAGAAGCCCTGCGATACCAAAATTTCGCACCCTCGAAAAAGAAAAGCAGGAACTCAACAAATGGCGGCAAACTGTCTGTAATGGCGTTTCATAATGTTTTTCGGGATAAGAAGCGGGCAATCCTTGTATTTATGTCTTTGTTTATGGGTATTACCGTGATCTTAGGCGTAAACGGAATAGTCGGAAGTGTCAAAGGCGAAAATTATATAGAGGAATATTACGATTACAATTTTGAGTACATTGATACTCAATTTACGCAATATGAGCGTGACACAAAAGAACTTCCGCAGTTTGATGAGCATTTTATAGAGCAGATTGAGAACATTGACGGTGTTGAAAGTGTAACGATTGGAAAAACCGTTTGGGCTGCCATTGATTTTGACGAAGCCGCGTTAGAAGAATTTATGCGGATGAAATATGAGGACAGTACCTATATGGCAAAAGATATATCCTATGAACAAATGGTCGCTGAGTTGAGGGAATACGCTAACGCCGGCGAATATGGCTGTTATGTTACAACACTCGTTGATTACAATGCGTTGGAAGAATACAATCAAAATCACGATACGCCGATTGATATTGAAGCATTTAGGCGTGGAGAATTTGCGATTGCGGGAATGGATAACGAGCAGTTTGCACCGAATGCCAGATTAGTCGGGAAAACGCTGACGCTGACTGCGGACTGTGCGGACGGTAAGCCGATAGATTTCCCTATTGGCGGAGCTTTCACCTTTGACGATTATTCGAACACTCTTTCTGATAGCATAGACCGACGCAAAGACATTGAGATCGTACCCAATGTTATATTTGTCAGTGAAGCGGGTATGGAACGCTTAACACAGGAGGCGATTATTTCAGGTATCGGCGTAGATATTAAGGATATAAGCGAGTTAGAACGAATAGACAGGGAGCTTCAATCGGTCAACAGCACACTGACCGCATCAGAGTGGCAATTTAACAGCCCTATTGCTGAACTGGAAGCATTTGACCAAATGTTTTACTCGATCAATCTGTTAGGAAATGGTGCTGCCATTCTGCTGATTGTGCTTGGCTTGATAAACTTTGTGAATGTTATGCTCACTGGAGTTATTGCAAGGAAAAATGAATTTGCCATTATGGAAAGTATTGGTACAACAAAAAAGCAGATCAAAAAGATTTTAACACTGGAAGGCGGAATTTATGCGATTATCTCTACCATACTGATTATGACTTTTGGCAATGCTTTTCTCTTGTTGGTGGCAGACGCAGTGCCGAATATCGTTAATTACGCAAAATTTGAGTACCCTGTTTTGTTGGTAGTCTGCCTGATTGCGGCGATCTTCGTGATTTGTCTGAGCGTTCCGGCGATTGTCTATAAGGCAACTTCTAATGAAACAGTCATTGAACGATTGCACAATTTTGAAAACTAATTCGATTTGCAGAGCAGGCGCAGCACTGCTGCGTCTGCTCCTGTAATTCTACATATTGAGGAAAGGTGGTGTGCTTTGCGGTTATGGCAAATATCTTTTTACTGGAAGATGATAAAATTTTGAGCAAAGGGATTTCGATTGCTCTTGAAAAGGACAAGCATACCGTTACAGTAGTTTATGGCTATATGGAAGCCTTGCAGACCTATCAAAAACAAAAGTATGATCTGTTTCTGCTTGACATCAATCTGCCTGACGGCAGTGGAATGGAACTTTGTAAAAAAATAAGGGAGACTTCTGAAATCCCCATTCTGTTTCTGACTGCGAACGATACAGAGCAGGATATGTTGGAGGGTTTTGGTGTTGGCTGTGATGACTATATTCCTAAGCCCTTTTCGATTGAAGTTTTGCGGAAAAAAGTACAAGCTGTCTTAAAGCGGACAGGCGGCGGAAACTCCCGTATTCGATATAGAGATTTAGATGTGGATACAGATAAATGCCTTGTTCTGCTGAACGGAGAAGAAGTACATCTTACCTCAACGGAGTACAAACTGCTCTGCTATTTAATAGAGAATAAAGGCAGGATTGTGACCAAAGCTATGCTTTTGGAACAGCTTTGGGATATAGACGGGAATTTTGTTGATGAGAATACGGTGCGTGTGAATATTAAGCGGCTGCGGCAAAAACTAAACGATGATAAACAGGAATACATTGTGACGGTTTTTGGTATGGGATATACCTTTGGAGAATGATGATGAAGCATTTTGGAGTTTATCGAAAACTGATTTTGATTGCAGGTACTGTCATAGCGGCGGTATCTGTTGGCTCTGTGTTTTTTATGGAAAACACTTCTGCCCTTATGCTTTTTGTCATTTGTGCCTTTGCGATTTTATGCGGCTTATTGTTTTTGCTTGACTTCTTGCACAACCGCTATCACGATGATTTGTTAGAGCAGATCACGCTGCTGATAGAGGCTTTGGTAGAACAGCAGGAACGGATTGTTTTTCCTGAAAATGAGGATACGCTGACTGCCCGTCTGCAACACCAACTTTTGAAGCTCCGCAATATTTTAACAGCGCAGAATCAAATGCTGGCGCAGGAAAAGGAGCAAATCAAAACGCTGATTTCAGATATTTCACATCAAATCAAAACGCCTGTGTCGGCGGCGAATACCTTTGCACAGCTACTGGATGACAAAGAATTGTCCGATGAAGAACGCAGCGAATATATTGCCACTTTGCAGACTTCTCTTGAAAAGCTGACCTTTTTGACAAACAGCCTGATTAAAATGTCCCGTTTGGAAAGCGGCATTATCAGCCTGAAGCCTGAAAAAAACAGCTTGAATGATATTGTCCTGCAAGCGGTAAAAACTGTTTATGCGAAGGCAAAGGAAAAAAACATAACAATTACTTTTGACTGCGAGCAGAATTTTGAAGCTATGCTCGATTTCAACTGGACAGCAGAAGCTATTACCAATATTCTTGACAACGCTGTGAAATATACTCCAAGCGGTGGGATTGTTGGATTAGAGATTACAGAATACCCGTCCTATCTGCGGCTTGATATTTCCGATAATGGTATCGGAATACCCGAAGAAGAACAGGCAAAGATTTTCGGACGGTTTTACCGTGGAAAGCAGTCAGCAGGAATTGACGGTGTGGGGATCGGACTGTATCTTACCCGTGATATTATCAACAAGCAAAAAGGATACATTAAAGTTGCTTCTGATGAAAATGGAAGTGTTTTTTCGTTGTTTTTGAAAAAAGATTAGAACAGCAAGATTGTTTGTCCATATTTGTAAGGATGTTAGTATCGCTAAAACGAAACTATATCCTATGAAAAATACGGTGCTGCCCGCTTGGGTAACACCGTATTTTTTTCGCTTTTATTGATTTTTATATTTATCCATTTCAACTAACATCTTATAGAGATGTTCCTGCTCAGATTTGCTTTTTGCTGCGACCAGCTCGTAACATTTCATAGGATAGCTGTCGGCGCTGCTTTCGCCTATCTTCTCAAAAAGCTGAGCAAGCGAGACATTCATAGCTGAAGCAATCTTTTCAATACTTTCAAGAGTAGCGTTCTTTTCCCCTCGTTCCACTTGCCCGATATAAGTAGGGTGGCAACCGGATAACTCAGCAAGCTTCTCTTGGCTCAATCCCTTATCAATTCTATAATTGCGGACACGCTGTCCGATTATTTTTGCAATTTCACTCATAGTTCCAGCCTCCATTCATAGTCTATAAATATTGTTTCCGTAGTTCCACAGACTATTGATATTTATTGTTGACTTTGATATACTATAAGTATTATAATTAGATTTTTTGTGCTTTTAGGCTTTGGACTGGCTGGTGATCTGTAATGAGGGGAAAAACGGCTTGCTTTACCGGACATAGAAAAATACCGCCGGAGAGCATACCGGAACTCTCTCAGCGGTTAAAAAACACCTTGCTTCGACTGATAGAAGAAGGATATATGTACTTTGGCGCAGGCGGAGCATTGGGCTTTGATACGCTGGCTGCTCAATGCGTTTTATCCTTGAGAAAGCGATATTCGCATATCAAGCTGATTTTAGTCCTTCCGTGTACCACACAGACAAAAGGCTGGAGCAAAGATGATATAGCGGTTTATGAGGAGATCAAAAGTCAGGCGGATAAGGTAGTATATACTTCTCACGACTATTTTCGGGGCTGTATGTTCAAAAGAAACCGCCATTTGGTAAATGGCAGCAGCGTCTGCATAGCCTATTTAACACAGGAGAAAGGCGGGACTGCATATACGGTAAATTATGCTCGGCAAAACAATGTGCAAGTGATAAACTTAGCTGCTCAATAGATGTGAAGAATGGGAAGATTGAAAAAAGTTCATCTCCGAATGGAAAGTATACTTGACATTTGCGCCCTCTTTGCTATAATAGAGATATGGAAAGTTGGCTTTCCATAGAAAGGAGGCGCACCGTGAAAAACCGTTTAGAGGAAATCCGGAAAGAACGGGGAATCAAGCAGGAAGAACTGGCTGCCGCACTGGAAGTATCTCGGCAGACTATCGGCTCGTTGGAAAACGGACGATACAATCCTTCAATTACATTGGCGTTTAAGCTTGCACGGTATTTTGATATGAGCATTGAAGATATTTTCATTTACGAGGAGGAAAAGCAATGAAGAAGAAAACCGGAATATATCTTGTAATTGGCATAATCGGCATTGCTTTGGCTCTGAGCGCAAGATTTCTTTTACAGGACTGTTTGAGCGATTCGCAAAGCGGTGCGATGATCGGCATAGGTGCCGGATTGTTCGTCTATGGGATTGCGAAAGGGTGCTTCGGTCTGTGGGGTGCAAAAAATCCTGATTTGATGAAAATCAATGAGATTGAGGAAAAAGACGAGCGAAATCAGCTTATTCGCAGCAAAGCGCAGGCAATATCCGGCGAGGTGCTGCACTGGCTGTTGATGGCAGGTGCTTGGGTTTGTATTTTTTTTGACGCACCACTATGGACTGTTCTTACTCTTGTAGGCGCTTTCCTGCTGAAAACAATCCTTGATTTTATTTTGATGGCATATTACCAGCGTAAGATGTGACGGAGGATATTATGAAATTTGTGATTGAACACTTATCAAAGAGCTTTGAGAAAAAGGAAGTTCTCAGAGATATTGATTTTACATTTGATGAAGGGAAAATTTATGGGCTGCTCGGCAGAAATGGTGCCGGAAAAACAACGCTGTTTAACTGCCTGAACAGGGATTTGAAGGCTGACAGCGGCAATTTCTATATAGAAGATGAAAACGGCGTCCGCCGTGAGGTAGCCGCAGAGGACATCGGATATGTACTTTCTACCCCGACCGTGCCGGAGTTTCTTACAGGCAGGGAGTTTTTGAAGTTCTTTATGGACATCAATGAGAAGTCTATCAAAAATCCGAAAAGCATTGACGAGTATTTCGATTATATGAGTATTGAGCCGGAGGACAGGGACAAACTGCTCAAGGACTACTCCCACGGTATGAAAAACAAAATGCAAATGCTCATCAATATCATCGCTCAGCCGAATATCCTGTTGCTCGACGAGCCTTTGACATCCCTTGATGTGGTTGTAGCGGAAGAAATGAAGCAACTGCTTCGTTCACTGAAACAAGACCGCATTACCATTTTCTCCACTCATATTATGGATTTGGCGCTTGACCTCTGCGATGAGATCGTGCTGCTTAATCACGGCGAACTGGAGGTCGTTGAGAAAACCGATTTGGACAGCCGGGAATTTAAGGATAAAATCATTGCAGCGCTCAGGGAGGAAGGAAATGAATAAGACGCTAAAAATCTCTTTTTCCCTGAAAAACACATACCGTGTAAACGGTATCCTGTTTTCCCTAAAGCAGATACCGCTCTTAAAGCGTTTGCTTCCGGCAACACTGTATCAAGTAAAGGGGCTTAAAATTTTTGCAAACATTTTGTCCGTACTTTGGGAAATTGTCTCTACATTCATCGGCAAGTTTCTTTACTTTATCACGATGGTATGCGGTATCGGTATCCTTTATAAAGGACTGCCAGAGAATGAGGTGTTCCTGCATATCCTGCTGATTCTTACTGTGATTGGCAGCTTTGTGAATACTCATCTTTTCAATCCGACTAAGGATAAATATTATGCGATGATCCTGATGAAAATGGACGCACGGGAATATACGCTGGTAAACTATTTCTACTCCATACTGAAGGTCATTATCGGCTTTATGCCGTTTACCATTCTGTTCGGTATGGATAGAGGTGTACCGTTGTGGTTTTGTCTGCTCCTGCCCCTTTGCATAGCAGGTATGAAGCTGTTTGCGGCGGCTGTTACCCTGTGGGATTATGAGAAAAGGGGCTTTGGCTACAATGAAAACAAGCTGTCCAAATATGTGTGGGGCTGTATCGCCCTGCTTTTAGCCGCAGCCTATGTTCCGCCCGCTTTTGGTTTTGTTTTGCCTGCGGTCGTACCAATGGTTATATTCTTAATGTGTATTCCGCTTGGTATGGCAAGTATCACAAGGCTTACTACCTTCCGGGACTATTACGCTATAAACAAAGAATTACTGGCAGGTTTGACCAATCAGATGGACAGCACGGCACAGGCGCAGCTTGTAAAGCAGGTCAATGAGAAGAAAATATCCGCAGATACTTCCATTACCAGCAGCCGTAAGGGTTTTGAGTACCTCAATGAGCTGTTTATCAAAAGGCACAAAAAGATACTCTGGAACTCGACAAAGAAGATTTCCTATGTGTGCGCTTTTCTTGTCATTGCTGTACTGGTAGGCGTCTATCTGCTACCCGAAGCAAAATCTGCCACCAACGAAATCGTGATGACTTGGCTTCCGTATTTTGTGTTTATCATGTACGCCATCAACCGTGGCACAAACTTTACACAGGCGCTTTTTATGAACTGCGATCACAGTCTGCTGACCTATTCGTTTTATAAGCAGCCGAGCTTTATCCTGCGGCTGTTTCAGATCCGCCTGCGTGAAATAATGAAGATAAACGCTGTTCCGGCGCTCGTGATCGGTATCGGGCTGGCGCTGATCCTGTTTGCCACCGGAGGAACGGACAATCCGCTGAACTATGTGGTGCTGATTGTTTCTATCCTGTGTATGAGCCTGTTCTTCTCGATTCATTATTTGACAATTTACTATCTACTCCAGCCTTATAACGCAGGGACGGAGCTGAAAAGCGGCACATACCGGATTGTTTTGTCAGTAACCTATGTCGTCTGCTTTGCTCTTATGCGGCTGCGTATGCCGATTATGATATTTGGAATAATGACGATTGTTTTCTGTGCGCTTTACAGTGTTGTCGCCAGCATTTTAGTATACCGCCTTGCGCCGAAAACCTTTAGACTTAGAACATAACGGGGCGGCTTGGCTGACGGAAAATCCATAAAAAGAAACGGAGGATTTATCTATGAGAAAGTGTCTCAGATGTGGAACGGAAATGAAAGAAAATTGCGCTATCAAGGTGGAAGGCGCAGGATACGGGATTATAATGTCATCGGACGAAAACAAGCTGTTCGGCGGCAGAATGGGGAAACCGAAGGTAGCAATCTGTCCGAAGTGCGGCGAAGTCTCCATCTATGTGGAAGATGTAGAGAAGCTGTGACGGTAAATGGAGGCTGTATGAAATGAAAAAGATTTTATCTGTGTTTTTGATGTCATTCATCGTATTCGCTCTCTCTGCTTGCAATGCTGATGTCGTGAAGATTGAAGATTATGAGTGGAAAATGAGAACGGTTATGAGCAATGATACGGAAGCTGCCCAATATCAGGATGAACTCGTGGTTGCCGTAGGAGAAGCCGATGAGCTGTATCCTGAAGCTGAAATCGTAGATTTGACTTTGACCGCTAAAGATGGAGAAATCACGATAACGGATAACACAAACGGCAAGACCTATAACGGAACTTATGAGGTAATGCAGAAAACGCCGAAGGGAACGGACTACGAGATCATTATTGACGGAGTGACCGGTTATGCTACCGTATCTCCAACGGAATATTATGACGAAACTGAAATTCCGACGCTGCCAATCAATATAGATGGCTATTCTTTATATTTCATTCCGAAGGAATAAATCTGATAACGAAGAGCTGAATCAGTCTGTGATTACCACCGCTCTGGTTTTTAATACCGAAGATTATATAACTTTGAGAAGCAATCTGAGTAAGATAGAAACTATGAGCGACAAGTAATTTACGGAGGTAAATAATATGATTGTGAAGAATCAATACCCTATATGTGAATTTGATACCAATAAAAATCCCATCATTCATCCGACAAACTTTTTAACGGAAAACCTTCCGAAAAAATGTGTAATTACCTACTTGAGAAAGGAATTGGAGCATTTCTGTAAAGAAAATAAGCTTCCGATCATTGGTCACCTTAACTCGGAGGTATTTGATATACCGATTTACGAATACGCAAACGATACAGACAGACTCTGCATTACAATGGCGCTTTGCGGAGCGCCGGGCGCAGCAGTAGCACTTGAAGAATTATATGCTATGGGGTGTGAAACATTTATCGTTTGTGGCGGAGCTGGAGCCTTAACCAATGACAGCAAGGTTGGAGAGATCATTGTCCCAGTCTCTGCGGTTCGAGACGAGGGAACATCTTATCATTATTTAGCACCCTCCCGTGAAATAGAATGCCATAAAGAGACCGTTGAAAAAGTTGTTTCATACTTAAAAGAAATGGAAGTTCCATTCAAAACGGGAAAGACTTGGACAAGCGACGCCATATACCGAGAAACTCCAGATATGATTGAGCGCAGACGAAGCGAAGGGTGCATCACGGTGGAAATGGAAGCAGCGGCTTTTTTTGCTGTATCTCACTATTACCATATTCCACTTGCACAGTTATTATATGCAGGTGATGATGTAAGCGGTGAGGAGTGGGATTCTCGAAACTGGAACAACCAAAAGAATATACGATATGAATTGCTCCGCATTGCAATCGAAATCGTAAAAAAACTGTAATTGTGAAAGGTGCAGCGATGAAGATAGAGATTGAAAAGGATTTCCCTCAGTATTTTAAGCCAGCCTACCCGGAAGAATTTGAGTTGTTCTCCCACTTTGAAGTAACAGCGGGAATACCGACCGTTCTCTTTGCTATCACGACTTGGAAAGAGAACGGAAAACCGAATGTGTGCTTTCATTCGTGGAGCTGCTTTCACGGAGATAAGACCGCTTTCTTTGCCGTGATGGGCAACCTGTATCAGCACACCCACACCTATGCCAATATCCAAAGAGAAAAATGCTTTTGCATTAACTTTCTCCCGATAAGCTGTTATGACAGGTTGGTAAATACCATTCATAAGAATGAACGGGACGATGATGAATTTGCCGCAGGAGGCTTTACTGTTTCCAACGCCAAAACCATTCATGCACCTACGATCAGCGAAGCGTTTCTCTCGATGGAATGTACCCTGAAAGAAATACAGGATTTAAGCGGTGCGGGTATTACGGCTATGGTAATCGGACAGGTACAGCACATCTCTGTGGAAGAAGCGTATGCACAAGGGTATGAATTAAGATATGGCAAGGACGGATTTATGCTGCTTGTGCCTGCGCCGCAAGACCTTGTTACCGGAGAGCCGAATCCGTCGGCGATTGCCACCGTGCATATTGAGAAATACGACTGATGTAAGGAGAGAGCAAAAATGGCGGTTTCAAATATAAAAGCGCTGATCCCCGGCGAACTTCAAAAAGTGTGGGATCTGGTGTTGGATATTGAAAATTATGGAGCTTGGAGAAGCGATTTGAGCAAGGCAGAAGTTATCAGCGATAAGAAATTTATTGAATACACCAAAGAAGGTTACCCGACGACCTTTACCGTGACGCTTGCCACGCCATACAGACGATGGGAATTTGATATGGAAAACAGCAATATGACAGGTCATTGGACTGGCATTTTCACTGCAAAAGGCGATGAAACAGAAATTGATTTTACGGAACAAGTGGAAGCGAAGAAATGGTTGCTGAAGCCCTTTGTGAAATCGTATTTGAGAAAGCAGCAGACACAGTTTGTTGCGGATATAATGAAAAATTTTTCATAAAGACTTATATATAGGAAGGCGGTTTGTTATGAAGAAGTATGAGTATATGACAGTTGATTTAAGCGCAGAGCCATCATTTAATGTTCATATTAAGCTGGATCGGTATATTGAGAAGCTCAATGAATATGGAAAACAGGGATGGCGTTTGATTTCCGGAATGGATGACTGGAAGTATTCGATCTTTGAGCGTGAAATTGATGATGAAGAATAAGAGACAGGAGGCGTATAACCTGTGAGAGATATGATTGGATACTGCGGACTGGATTGTGAAAAATGCGACGCATACATAGCAACTGTCAATGACGATCAGACTTTGCGGGAGAAAACTGCGAAGCTGTGGGCAGAGTTAAACAACGCCCCGATTCTTCCAGAGCATATTAACTGCGAAGGCTGCCGTATGAATGGGGCAAAAACGGTATTTTGTGATAGCCTGTGCGGGATTCGGAAGTGTGCGTTAAATAAAGGTGTTTCCACCTGCGGAGACTGCCCGGATTTAGAAACCTGCCCGACTGTCGGGGCGATTCTTGAAAACAATCCGGCTGCTTTGGATAATTTGAAAGGGTAATATACATAATGGAAAATTTCATAGCACATTTGAAAGAAGTTATACCTGAAAAAGATAGTCTAAAACTCGTGAAAAAGGAAGCTGAAAATTATTACAAGCAGCATTCGCTTGATGAATGTTTCGCTACGGGATTGGAATTATATCAGTCGGAAAATTTTCAGATACAGGAAGTCGGTGTTTTCTTGGTAGGATATGCAGCCTGCAAAAATACAAGCGCATTATCATTTCTGAAAGATACCGTGAGTCAGCACAAAAGCTGGAAGGTGCAGGAAATTCTTGCAATGGCATTTGATAATTACTGCAAAATTATTGGATATGAAACAGCGATTCCGGTTATTAAGGAATGGCTAAAAAGTGATTGTGCTAATACAAGGAGAGCTGTATCAGAAGGATTGAGAATTTGGACAAGCCGCCCTTATTTTAAGGAGCATCCGCAGATGGCAATACAGTTTTTATCTTCTCTCAAAGATGATGAAAGCGAGTATGTACGAAAATCAATAGGAAATGCTTTGAAAGATATAAGCAAAAAATATCCTGAACTGGTTTCCAATGAACTGAAGCAATGGGATTTATCGTCAAAAGAAATAAAACAGGTACATAAATTAGCAAGTGCTTATCTGAACAAGTCATAAACAAATACTGTTATGCGGAGGGAACACAATGCTTGAAAATACTCCTACTCAGTCAACTATGACTGAATTGCTCGGACAACCTTTGTTTGCAGTCTGGCAAGAGCTGTGTTCAGCGATTGATGAAAAATACGATATGGAACGGCTATGGAATACAGGCGGTAAGAACTGGGTTTATGAATATAAGTACCGCAGAGGCGGTAAAACGCTTTGCAGTCTATATGCGAAAAAGAATAGCCTTGGTTTTATGATTATCTTTGGAAAAGATGAAAGAGTAAAATTTGAGGAGATAAGGGAAACTCTTTCTGATCCCGTTTGCAGGCAATATGATGAAGCAACAACTTATCGTGACGGGAAATGGGTAATGTTTGAGCCGACTGATACTTATGAGTTCGATGACTATATGAAACTGTTGGCTATTAAAAGAAAGCCTAATCGGAAATAACGATACTGTGTTTTGGAGAAAATTAGAATGAAGTTGAAAAATCCTATGTTGGTAGTGACCGATATAGACAGATCAGTTGAATTTTATAAAAAAGTCTTTGGACTTCATATCATTATGGACTTTGGAGCAAATAAGACACTGACAGGTGGCTTAGCCCTGCAAACGGCTGAAACATATAAGGAATTTATTGGTACAAGTGACATTTCTTTTGGCGGCAACAACTTTGAGCTTTATTTTGAGGAAGATGACTTTGACAAGTTTGCTGATAAGCTGAAGGAATATGATATTGAATATGTCCACCCGATTATGGAACATTCTTGGGGGCAGCGAGTCGTTCGCTTCTATGATCCGGATAAGCATATTATCGAAGTCGGAGAGAATATGAAGGTCGTATGCAAGCGCTTTTTGGATAGTGGAATGACGCCGGAACAGGTTGCAAAGCGAATGGATGTACCTATGAAATTTGTTAATGCCTGTATGCGGTAAGGCTATTTTTTGACAAAGGAACGAGTAAAATATGAGCTACTCTATAAGGGAAATGCGAAAGGAAGAATATAGTCTGCTCAGTGATTTTTTGTACGAAGCAATTTATATTCCGGATGGTACGGCTGCGCCGCCTAAATCAGTGATAACTTGTCCCGAATTGCAAGTATACATTGCAGATTTTGGAAACAGCAAACACGATAAGGCTTTGATTGTAGAAGTTGACGGAAATATTGTAGGAGCAATATGGGCAAGGATTATGAACGACTACGGACATATTGATGAGAATACGCCTTCCCTTGCAATGTCTGTTCTTAAAGCGTACAGAGGTATGGGAATTGGAACTTTGTTGCTTACACAAATGTTGTTAGCAGAAAAAGCTGCTGGTTATGCAAAGATTTCCTTATCTGTTCAAAAGGACAATTATGCAGTGAAGTTATATCGAAAAGCGGGCTTTACAACGGTCAAAGAAACGACTGAGGAATACATTATGGTAGCTGACCTAAATTCTATTTGCAAAATGGAGGAAGAAAATGGCTTTTGATTACAAGAAAGAATACAAGGAATTTTATATGCCGAAGAACAAGCCCGGAATTATAGAGATTCCAAAAATGAACTACATTGCAGTCCGGGGGAAAGGCAATCCTAACGAGGAAAACGGGGAGTATAAAAGCTCAATCGGCTTGTTATATGGAATAGCCTTTACTATAAAGATGAGCTACAAGGGGACGCATAAAATCGAGGGATTTTTCGAGTATGTAGTGCCGCCCCTTGAAGGTCTTTGGTGGCAGGAAAATACGCAGGGACTTGATTATGCAAGAAAAGAAGATATGCACTTTATCTCTATGATCCGGCTGCCGGATTTCGTAACGAAGGAAGATTTTGAGTGGGCAGTTCAGGAGGCAACGAAAAAGAAAAAGCAGGATTTTTCTAAGGTTGAATTCTTCCCCTATGATGAGGGACTGTGCGTCCAGTGTATGCACATCGGCTCTTACGATGATGAGCCTGCTACCGTTGATCTCATGCACGACTATATGAAAGCAAACGGGTATGAGCTGGATATTACGGACACGAGATACCATCACGAAATCTATCTGAGCGATCCGAGAAAATGCGATGTGAGCCGATTGAAAACGGTCGTGCGCCACCCAATCCGGAAAACGGAGTAATCGGAGGTTAGTATGCCAAAAGAAGTTGATCCTAAAGACACTACAAGGGCTGCGGCGTATGCACTTTGGATGAAAGCGCCCAATCCAATGGTAACTTTTTTCAAGACCTTTGATGTGACGAATCTGATAAAGGTCAGCAGGAAAAGAAGCTTAAAATTCAATATGCTGCTCGATTACTGTATCGGCAGAGCTGCCGTAAAGGTAAAGGAATTTTATATCCTTCCGGTCGGCGATAAACTCATACAGTATGACACCATAGCAGTCAATACCATAGTGAAAAACAAAGAAGGCGAAGTCAGCTCCTGCGACCTTTCCTATAACGCCGAGTTAAATCAATTCAACGAGGAGTATCTGAAATATACGGCACAGGTTGCCGCAAGCTGTCAGGATAGGGACTTATCCGAAAACAGTATGGTCATCGGCACTTCCGCCATCATAGATACGGAAATCGACGGAGCTGTTGGTATGAACAGCGGCATTTTCAACAATCCCTTTATTATTTGGGGCAGATACAAAAAGAAATGGTTTCGGTATTACCTGCCCCTCTCTTTCCAGTTCCATCACACGCAGATGGACGGCGCACACGCAGGCGTATTTTTGAAGAACTTGCAAAACGAGATTAATCTGTTGAAATAATGTCTGAAAGAAAGGAGTACGCTTATGGAAGAATTGGAAGCGATTATGCAGAAATTCGCTGCGTCCGGTTGGGACTTAATAGCTGTTCCGGCTCAGGAATGGCTGGACGGGAAAGCCGATAAGGATACTTTGGTATCAGCAATCAAACAGGCTGATAAAGAATGTGGAAGCTGCGGATGTGAGTTGGATCCGCTGTATAAAAGAGTTATGGAGCTTCTTTAATACCATAGGAGGTATAAATATGTTAAGCTTAGAAAAAGTAAAAAACGGATTGGAAACCTTTGGTTATGAATATGCTAACAATATTCTATGCGGACATACTAAATCTAAAGTAAAATGGGCTTTGCCAACAGGGATTGTCAATGTAATGGCATTTGAACAAGCAACATCGTATTTGTTCGGATTTAGCGATAACGGGATTAACCTGTTTCCTGTTCACGGCGATTGGGACATTGCAGACAATTTATTCATTCCGTGGAGTGAAATAACAAGTTTCAAAATGAAAAATGGATTATTAGAAAATGAAATGATCCTGTCAACATCAGCAATGAAAATAGAAATGAAAATCAACAAAGTAGTAGCGAATAATTCGTGGGTTAAGGACAATTTGAATTATTTGAAATCCAAGAATTATTTTTATCATCACTGATTCAGGTTGAAAATCATCTAAAATGGATAAGATCATAGGTCAGAAAAACCGTAGGGCTTTCATTGAAGCTCTACGGTTTTTAACATTTATTGAGTATGACTATCCTTTGGAATAGGGAAAGAAATTGTAACGGTAAATCCACCTTGTTTACCGTGATCGAAAGACACTGTACCCTTATGGGCGGAAACGATCTGTCCGACAATCAAAAGCCCTAAGCCGTGCCGTGGCTCGGTTGTCCCGCTGTCACTCATCATATAGTGGGGCGTAGTCCTGAGTTTCTCTAACTTTTCATCGGTAACGCCGACGCCGTTATCTTCTACGACTATTTTATATTCTGTATCGCTTTTTCGGACGCATACTGAAATCGTACAGCCATCAGGATTGTGCGTTTGAGAATTTGTAATCAGATTTCCGATTGCCCGCCGCAACAACTCTTTATCTCCATTTATGGCACAGGCAGTCAATGCTTCATCTGTATTCCATTCTATCGGATACTTTTCTTCCATATCTAAATTGATAAAGTCAACAACGCTTTGTCTTGCGATTGCTACGAGATTGACAGGCTCTGGATGGATCGGCTGCATATTATATTCTAACTTCGAGGCAAGATTCAGGTCATTGATGAGATTTTTCATTTTTGTACTTTGCTGACGGATAATCCGTGCCTTTTTCCTTTCGCTTTCCGGCAGGCTTTCATTGTCCTCAATCTGTCCGGCATATCCCATTACCATAGAAAGTGGTGTGCGAATGTCGTGAGAGACTCCGGAAATCCAGTTTGCTCTTGCTGTTTCCTTTCTTTGCAGGTTTCGCTTCTGTTTTTGGAGAATATCCGATGTTTGATTGATTTTAGCGGCAAGGTCGGATAAAAGTCCTTTTTCCTTGACATAAACAGGCTCACCTGAAGGTAGCGCCTGTATGCCGTTTGTAATCGGTTTAACGGATTTCAGCAGCTTGGAATTGGCGATCATATAAATCAGGAAAATCAAAAAAACATTCACACCGATTACAATCAGGACAGTATACGGGGCGTTTTTGATGAAATCATAATCCCAACTCGGAGACATATGTTTCCAATATCGGTCTTTCGGATAGCCGACAACGACCAATCCATTTTCGCATTCTCCCGTATAGGTCGGGTATCCATCAATATATCCTCGTGTCAGACTTGCAATGTCGGAGATCGTATAGTGCAGAGGAACGGTATCCGGCAGATTTTCCGTGTGCCATTTTACCTCTAATGTGTCATTATCTATATAGATTGCCCACGCATTCTCCCCGCTTAACCGCTCCGTCATATCGCCGGATAAGATATATCCCGTTTCTGTTTTCTGTAAAGCTTCAGCAGTTTCTTTTGCAGTCGTCCACGGTCTGCCATTTGCCGTTTGACTTGCGGAAATAGCAGCAAGAATAATAATGTTAAGGACGATGACCAAGACTGTGCTTAACAGCAATATGCCTACAAACCGCCGAATGAGTTTCGTAATATCTTTCATATCATTTCCCCGTTAATACTAACTTGTAGCCTAAGCCTTTTACCGTAATGAGGGATACCGGCTTTGACGGGTTAGCTTCAATTTTTTCTCGGATTCTGCGGATATGCGCCATCAGCGAGTTTTCATATCCGTATGGATTATCTCCCCACGCAGCTTCGCAGAGCTGATCGATGGTTACAATTCTTCCCGCATTGCGGTAGAGCGCCAGCAGTATATCGTGTTCTTTTGCAGTCAGCGGGAAATGTTTATTTTCTTTTATCACTTCGGCACGGTCAAAGTCAATTTGGCTTCCGGCAAGTTGGACGATAGGATCTTCGCCTTTGTAGTACCGCCGCAGAATGATTCCGATACGCAGGGATAATTCTTTTGGCAGGAACGGCTTTACCATATAATCATCTGCACCAAGTCCCAATCCTTTCAGCTTGTCCTCATCTTCTCCACGGGCAGTTAAAAAGAGAACTGGGACTTCGGTAAAAGTCCGCATTTGTTCAAACAGAGAAAAGCCGTTCCCATCGGGCAGCATTACATCGAGAATGGCAAGATCAGGCTCCCAATCCCTGCATATTTTCAGAGCTTCGGCTACTGTTCCAGCAGTCTTGATTGTTTTGAAACCGTCCTGCTCTAAAATAGATGTTACCATTTCACGCAGATCAGCCTCATCATCTACGATGAGGATTTTTTTGTATTTTAAGTAATCATAGTCCATAATGCAATTCTCCTTTTTCTATATTATAGCATATCATTCCTGCATTTTCGCAGTGCAGTTCAAATGTAAGGTAAATGTAAGGTAGAGAGAAGGTTGACACAAGGTTGCGCCTTTATACTAAAGACAACAAAGGAAAGGAGATTTCACAATATGAATATAATCGAAACTCAAAATCTGACGAAAACCTACGGCGATTTCACGGCAGTATCCCATCTGAATCTCCATATTCGCAAAGGAAGTGTTTATGGATTTTTAGGTCCGAACGGAGCGGGAAAATCCACAACGATGAAAATGTTTCTCGGTTTGACGCAGCCGACAGAAGGAAGCTTTCATATTGACGGAAAAACATACCCTTCAGACCGAGTTCCCATTTTGAAGGAAGTTGGCTCATTTATAGAAGCACCCGCCTTTTACGGGAATCTGAGCGGAGAGGAAAACCTTGAAATTATACGGAAAATTCTTGGGCTTCCAAAAAGCAGTGTCGATGACGCTCTGGAGCTTGTCGGCTTAACTGAATTTAGAAAAAGACTGGCAAAGAAATATTCTCTTGGTATGAAGCAGCGTTTAGGTTTGGCAGGCGCTTTGATCGGCAGACCGCCGATCCTGATTCTCGACGAGCCGACCAATGGACTCGATCCGGTGGGTATTCACGAGATACGCACCCTGATTCGTTCCCTGCCGCAGAAATATGACTGCACGGTATTGGTTTCTTCTCACTTGCTTCCTGAAGTAGAACTTATGGCTGACGATATTGGTATTCTGAATCACGGTCATCTGCTGTTTGAAGGAACAAAGGAAGAATTGAAAACAAGCGCTCGTGCCGCCGGATTTCCAACGGATAATCTGGAAGATACTTTCCTTGCTATGATTGATGAAGATAATCGTAGGAGAGGAGGTACGGTATGAGTCCCTTAATCGAATCTAAAAAGCTGAAGCGCACAGGCTATCTCCCTGCGTTTTTGGCAGGCGGCTTTCTTGCAGCAGCTTTTCCGGTTGTCTATATGATGGTAAAAGCAGAGGAAATGACTGCACTCTCAGGCAATCCGATCAACATACTGATGTCTGCGAACTGGCAGATGATGGCGATGTTGAACATTCTCATTTCCATTTGCGGTGCTTGTATGATGTACCACACGGAATATGCCGATAACGGTATGCAGAAAATGTCGGTACTGCCCATTCGTCAAGGCAGTATGTTCTTTGGAAAATTTCTAATTGCCGCTTTGGTATTATCCGCAATGGTGGTCATAGAAATGGCAGTCTTAGTCGGCTGTGCAAAGTATTGGTTTCCAAGTTATGTGTTTGACCTGACCGAAATATTGAAAACCGCAGGTTTCCAAATTATAGTTACGCTGCCGACCGTAATGCTTATGCTGGTTATTGCGTCTGCCTGTAAGAATATGTGGGTATCCCTCGGTATTGGCGTGATTTTAGTATTTACGCTTTCCATTCTTCCGCAGGATAATATTGTGCTGAGCCTGTTTCCGTTTGCTTCCCCGTATCAAATGCTCTCTGCGGCAGTGGAAAATAGCCGTACCACCTTATTTTTAGCTGTTTGCGGGATTGAAACGGTCGTGTTCGGTATTACCGAAGTCCTTTATCTGAAAGTAAGGAGGTGCTTTGAATGAATTTCTTATCATTAGTCGGAGTGGAACTCAAAAAAATCCGCCGCTCTAAAATCTTATTGATCTTGCTAATCCCTGTCATTATGATGTGGATTCCGAGCATTATCAATGCGGATATGAACTTCGACCTGAGAGGAATCCCGATTACGCCGGAAAACAACTTTTTCATTCAGGGCTTTATGGGTATGGTTTGGTTTATGATCCCGGCGTCGCTGGTCATCTGTACGGTACTGCTGAATCAAACGGAACGCTCCAATAAAGGAATTTTGAAAATGCTGTCCCTGCCGATTAGCACAACGAAACTATGTCTTGCTAAATTCACAGTCCTGATTTTGTTGGCGGCATTTCAGATGGTTATGTCCATTGGAGCGTACTATATCTGTGCGGCAATCGTTACCCATACGCAGGATTATAACTTTATCCTTGAGCCGTTATATGTCTGCAAAAATGTATGCAGTATCTATGCCGCTGCAATTCCAATGGCTGCTGTATACCTTGCGGTTTCCACTTTAATTCAATCTCCCATTTTTTCGGTCGGTATCGGTCTGGCTTCGATTGTACCTTCCGTGCTTATGATAAACACAAAAATATGGTTTGCCTACCCGATGAGCTATCCGTTCTATCTGATAATGGTGGCGTATGGGAGAGCTGCTGAAGGTGTTTATGAAACACAAATCGCTTGGCTTCCGTGGCTGCCTGTTGCAGTCGGAATCACTATTTTGGCACTTGTCGTATCCTGTATGCGATACGGCGCATCTGAAAGGAGATAACTACAATGAAAAACAAAATTTTAACTGCGATTTCTACCATTATGCTCTTTGTCCCATGGACGATCCTGCCACTGCGTACCTTTGATTGGGCGCTGGAATCCCCGGTAGCGGAGATTATGGTTTACAGTTACGCCGCCTTTATGATTTTTTCAGGTATCTTTTCCATTCTCAGCTATACCAAAGGAAAAGTAAAATCCAAACTTATGCAGGTATGTGTCGTGATTAACAGTATTTATGCGGTTGGCGCAATCGCAATTATCGGTATGAATATTGTAACGAGGATTGGCGGGTGATGATATGAAAAAAATAAAAATTCTGATTGCCGTTTTGCTTTCCTTATGTTTGGCTTTTGCTGTTACAGGGTGCAGCGGCGACAACCTGAAAGATAGTGTTATAAACGGCTTTAATGATATGCTCCAGCATTTCAGCAAATATGCCCTTACGGACGAAAAAGATTTGCAGGGCGATAAGACCAAAGGGGAAGATACCTATACCGGCTCCTATACAGCAGATTATGAGGATTTCAATGATAAAGAATACATCTTTGGAGGTACTGCGTTAGAACGGGATAAAGGAAGTGAGCTTACTGTAACTTACGAGTTGACGGTTGATTCCGGCACGGCGAAGCTTTACTGGCTTGATAAGGGTGAGGAAAAAATGATTGCCGATACAAGTAAAAACGGAACATATTCCGTTACCCTTGACGAAGGCGACAACTATCTTACTTTAGAAGGCAATGATTTTTGCGGCTCATTGCAGGTGGTTGTGGAATGATTGCAAAAGCAAGAACAAATCCGCTAAATCTTTGTGCTATGCCTAATACTTTGGAATGTTCGATAAACCGCTAATTCACTCTTGTTCAGATAAAGCAGAGCTGGATTTAATTCGCCATCTACTTTGCCATTGTCGCCATTTCACTCGCCATTTAATTTGCCATTCCGTATTGTCGCATTGAGCATAAAAGCGTTATCAATTTTATTTCCCCATTTTTTAGCATAACATTGAGTAGTGAAAAGAATGAAAACCGCAGGACTTCGATATATAGCTCTGCGGCTTTCAGCTTTTCGATATTTTAGTCTCTTTTGATATGCTTTTGTATATCTTCCACAGACGGGAGCTGTTTGCTCAAAGCTTCAGGAAGCTCACTTGTAACTTTGTATTCGCTGACACCGATTGGCTTTGACATATCTTTTAAGGCATATTCAGCGACTAATGCGTTTTTGCTTTTGCACAGCAACAGACCGATAGAAGGATTGTCATTATCCTTTTTCAAAATCCCGTCAACGGCTGAGAGATAAAAGTTAAGCTGTCCAGCATATTCCGGCTTAAATTCTCCGGTTTTCAGCTCAATCACAACATAGCAGCGAAGATTAAGGTTGTAGAACAGAAGATCAATGTAAAAATCATCGCCGCCGACATTGAGATGATATTGATTGCCGAGAAACGCAAATCCCGTTCCCAACTCTAAAAGCAGCTTCGTTACATCCTGAACAAGAGCCTGCTCTATATCCCGTTCTACCATATCTTCCTTGAAAGGGATAAAATCAAAAATGTATGGATCTTTCATTGTTTGTACGGCAAGCTCACTCTGCGGCGAAGCAAGTCGACTTTCAAAGTTTGAAATCTTATCAGCAATAGCCTGCCGTTCATATAAGCCGCTTTCAATCTGATGAATCAAGACATTATGCGACCAGCCATTTTCTGCGGTCTTTCGTATATACCACTCTCTTTGCTTTTCTCCTTTAACCTTATCCAAAATTGCAACATTGTGCGACCACGGAATTTGTGCAGACACCGTCTGCACAAATTGCTCATCAGGATAAGTGCTTGCAAATTTTGACATATATTTAAGGTTGCGAACAGAATAGCCCTTTGCGTTCGGGAACGAGAGCTTAATATCAGCCGCCAGATTTTCAATAAATTTATTGCCCCAAGATTTATGCTCGTTTATGATTTTTCCGATATTGTAATACAGCATAATCAGCTCTTTATTTACACTTAAAGTAGCTTTGTACTGCGCCTGCTGAATTTCCTGTTTGATAGTTTGCACCAAATCAAGATACTCGTTATTATTCATCAACATCTTTATACCCTCCAGTTATCTATTTCAAAAATTGATTGCGATATTCCTGATGACGGAAACGATAGCCCTGTGCGATCAGCGTATCCGTTTTCAATGCGACCAAGTTTATGTCCGAGTGCATTGCCCGTGCGATCTGTTGAATATCATACCCGTTTTCGATATATTCCAGTATTTCATCATCAGGCAGGGAGATTTGGGAAGCAAAGATGTTTGCCTCGTACTCCATTCGGCTTTGCCGCATATCGAAAATATTAAATTCCTTGAAGCCGCCAGCTTTGACCGCTTCTTCTCTATGTAATGCGTCGTGTCCAATCTCGTGCAGCATTACAATACGCTCCATTACAGGGTGCAGATCGTCTTTTATGAAGATAAAACGGTTACGCATTAAAACCTTGTATGCCCCTCGCTGTTTCTTGAAGGCTAATGGGATAACTTCTATGCCCAGTTCTTGTGCGATTCTATGCGGATCTCTTGTGCAAAGGTCATTTGCCAGCCGATTCGCCTTTCTGACAATCTCTAAAGTCTGAATATCCAAGAGCAAACACCCCCATTCTACTGCCAGTAAGTATATCTTATCAAATACACTGTCCGAAAAAGAGGACATCAAGCGTTATTTCCGGTATTTTTTGGGAGTGTACTTTTTATTCTTCTCTTTGGCGATCCAGTACGCTTCCTGAATGCCTTTCATCATCTCGTCCAAATCCTCATCTGCAAGCTCGCCGCCTGCAAAAAGCCCCGTAACCTCTGCCATAAGCTTCTTTGCCTGTCTTGCGCCTTTGCTTCCGTATTTGGATTCAGCGTTCAGCAGAAATTCCTCGTCATCGGTAAGCAGATAGTTGACATCGACCTTCAGGACTTCCGCCATCTTATAATAGGTTTCCCTCTTTTTCGGGTAGCGGGTGCCAGCCTCATAATTCGATATTGTCCGCAGAGAAACGCCGATTGCTTTTGCAAACTCATCTTGCTTTAAGCCTGCCTTCGTGCGGGCTTCTTTTACTTTCTCACAGAATTTCATTTCATCTGACCTCCAAATTATCCCACCTGATTTGAAAATATCTTGCGTATCCATATTGACAAGCGCAAGTTAATTTCGTATAATGTCAATACGCAAGTAAGTTGCGTATATATAATACCTGAACTTGCGTGTTTTGTCAAGGGAGTCCAGCAAATTAGCTTGAACTTTTATCTACCAACAAATGATACCCGTTTTAAGGATTGAGGCGAACAGATGGGACGGAAAGATACACTCGCTGCGAAAAGCATTCGGAAAATGTATGAGCAGCTTAATTTGAATCAATCAGATATATTCTCGAAAACAAAACTGCTTCTCAGCGTATACCGTGATGTGGTCTGGATTACGCTGAGCGAATCTGCCTGTGTGAATGAGGAGCTGGTCTATTACGGAGAAGAACTGAACAGCGCCCTTGTTTATTTGGAGCTGTTTGCGCCGGATACCGAGAAGCAGGAGTTTGAGAGCCGTATCAGCGCCTTGTTTGAAAACAAGTGGATGGTTGATCTGATTGATACCGCTATGGCGAAAATATATGGCTACCATAACAACGGCAGGCTGTACCACGAAATCATATCAAAAAGCTACCTGACAGCGTTTCGGTATACGGAGAGCGACCTGCTCGATCTCTTGAATATGGAGCGCAGTACCTTTTACGACCGGAAACGGGAAGCAATTTTGCTTCTCGGCGTATCCCTGTGGGGATATGCGATTCCGAGCTTCAAAGGAATCTTTAATATGAAGGGAGCTGATGAAAGCGACGATATTCCCGATTTTTTCAAATAAAGGCTTGTCCGACTAAAGTCCGACGAAATCCCTACTGAATGTCCGACCTTGCGTATGCTACACTGTGTATGCTGCCCGAAGAACGGCTTTCGTTTATGGAACGAGGCTGAAAACAAAATGGCAGAAAATTGGCGCAGTTTTGCCGATGATACGAAAAAGCAAATCTGTTACAATTAGTATGCCTAAAGCTTTGAGAATTTTTCTTGATTTTCAAATGCTGGTTGAATATCTTTTAGGCGGCAATACAGCAGCTTAGGCAAAACGAATTGAATAGTGTTTTGAAAAAGCAGTTATAGCTTTCAGGCGTTAGCTTGAATGTTATAGCTGCTTTTTTTGTGCAGCCCTTTTCGCTTTTGTCAAGCGGAAAGGGAGCTTTATGTCTATCACAGTATGGCAGGCATTTATATGTAGGTATCCGTGATCTCCGGAGTTTTTGATTTCGACCTTGTATATCAAAAATTCCAAATTTAAGGAGATTACGGAAATGAAAAAACTTACAGTAAACGAGCAGGAAGAATTATTTGCACAGGATTGTAAACTCATCAACCTTCGGTATGAGTATAGTGGTTTCACTGGAACGGAAAAATGGGCAATTATAACGGAGCTGTCCGAAGAAGCATTGTGGGATAAGTACCCTGATGTCATCAGCAGGTATACGCCTTTTATACTTCTGTCAATGGCACAGGGAGAAGTGATTAGTGAATCACATAGAAATAATGATAAATATGAAAAGCGCAGCAAAAGGACGATAGATGTATACGGTTATGAAGATGATATTTTTGAGCAGTTCCATCCGAAATCTATCGCCCCATTTATTGATCCGTTTGATAAAGCGGAGGAGGAACAGATCGAGGAAGAAAAAGAAAAGCTACGACAATTAGAACTTTCTAAGGTAAGACAAGCGTTAAGTATGCTCCAACCTGTTCAAAGGGAGCGCCTTCTTAAATCCGTTTTGCTTGGGATTAGTTCAAGGAAAATTGCAAAAGAGGAAGGCATAAATTATAGCTCCGTAGATAAGTCAATCGCTGCCGCAATAAAAAATTTCAAAAAATTTTATGAAAACCTCTGATTTTGGGTGTGCATTTCGCACCCCTTTGTCCAAATGAGTGAAGGGGTATTTCTATTCCGGATATGAAATGCGCTTTCAAAACTCAATGAACAGAGAGGTTATACATAAAATGAAGAAAACAGAAATCAGGCGTGGAGATATATTTTCCTACGATTTCGGCACAAGAATCGGCTCTATCCAATCAGGTGTAAGACCTGTGCTGGTAATTCAGGCAGACAATTTCAATGCGAATGCGCCTACTGTTATTGTTGCGTCCATTACGAGTGTAATAAAAAAGAGGTATTTGCCGTCCCACATTATTTTAGGCGAGGATTTTGGTCTGACGAAGCCTTCAATGGTGTTGCTTGAGCAAATACAGACTGTGAATAAAGATGATTTGACAGAGTATATTGGCTTTGTTGATGATGAGCGCCTTTGGAGACAGATTAACGCAGCCTTGAAAAAAACATTCGGTCTATGGCTTTACAACACTGACAGGATCGGCGACATTCGCTGCCTGTGTCCTAAATGCTTAAACGACTATTTTCGCAATCCGAACTATGTTGTCAGACGCCTTGATCCTTTCGCTAAAAGTAAAGGCACTTGTGATAAGTGCAATGATAGAGGTTGGGATTATATCGTTTATGACAAACGCACCTCTTTCAAAGGGAAAGGGGTATAGGGATGTCGCAAAACAGGGAAAGGAAACGGAAGTTTGACATTCCTATATGGTGTAAGGCAAATCTGACGATTGAAGAAGCCGCAGCCTATTCCGGTATTGGAATGGCGAAACTTTATGAGATGACAGAAAGTGAGGATTGCCCATTTGTCTTATGGATAGGTAGCCGGAGAATGATTAAGCGAAAAGTTTTTGATGAGTATATAGAGCGGCAATACTCAATTTAATGAAAAAGTCAAGCCTGCGATGAGCCGATTCGCATAATTGGCTTATCGCAGGACATTGGCTATGCTGTAACTACCAAAAGCAAGGAGGTACAGCAATATGCTCAACAAAAAGAACGATCCGGATATGTCGAGAGTCCCGTTGTGGAAGAAAATGAATTTAACGGTGGAAGAAGCCGCCGAATACTCAGGAATAGGCGTATCTAAAATTAAAGAAATTTCAAATCAAAAAAACTGTCCCTTTGTCCTATGGAATGGAACAAAGCGGTTGATTAAAAGAAAACAATTCGAGGATTATCTCGAAACACAATATTCCGTCTGAGAGGAGGACAAGCTAATGGATAATAAACTGACTGAAACAGGCAGTTCCAACAGGCGTGTAGCTGCTGTTCCAATTTGGGTAAAACCTTATTTGACGATAGAAGAAGCGGCAGAGTATACGGGAATAGGCAGGGATAAGCTTTATGAAATGACGAGCCTTGCCGATTGTCCGTTTGTGCTGTGGGTAGGCAATCGGAGAATGATTAAGCGCAGGATTTTTGATGAATACATTGAGCAAATGTATTCAATATGATGGAGGTTGTATGGACGAAAAAATTTTAGCTTACAGAAGTGAACTCCAAAAGAGGTCGGAAAACACACCGTTTTGGACGAAAACGATTTTAACCGTTGAAGAAGCTGCCGCATACACCGGAATCGGAAGGGCAAAAATCCGCCAAATCATTTCACAAGGGAATTGTCCTTTCACGGTAAATAACGGCACACAAATCTGTGTGATCCGAGAAGCGTTCATTGATTATCTTGATAAGCAGTTTCGCATATAGGAGGAGAGAGAATTATGCCGAGAACAAAAAGAAAAGACAAGTCGAGAGCCGTGCTTCGGACAGGCGAATCGCAAAGGGCTGACGGAACTTATCAATTCCGGTGGACTGACAGTAATCATAAGAGGTTTTGCGTATATGCCAAGACGCTTGATGAATTGCGCTATAAGGAAGAACAGATTAAAAAGGATAAGAGCGATGGCATTAAAACCGAAGCCCGATATACGACGGTCAACGAGGTCTATGAGCTTTGGAAGGAGCTGAAGCGAGGGCTGAAGAACAACACCTTTGAGAATTATAAATATATGTATGAAACCTTTGTCCGTCATCAAATAGGCTCAAAGACAGTTTCATCGTTGAAAAAAACAGACATAAAGAGGTTTTATAATTACCTTACAGACGAGCGTCAGTTAAAGCCTTCGACCATTGACAGTATCCATACGGTTTTACATCAGATTTTGGATATGGCTGTTGACGATGATTACATAAGGAATAATCCGTCAGATAATGTACTTAGAGAGTTGAAGCAAGCACATTGCTTTAAGACAGAAAAGCGCAGAGCTTTAACCCGTCCCGAACAGGAGTTGCTTTTAAGCTATTTGAAAAATACTCCCGCCGCACAATATTGGTATCCAATCTTTGCGGTTTTGGTAGGAACAGGGCTTCGAGTCGGAGAACTTACCGGATTAAGATGGTGTGATGTCGATCTGGAGAACGGTGTTATTGATGTAAATCATACTTTGGTTTACTATGACCACCGCACCGATGGAAGCAAAAAAGGCTGCTATTTTAATGTCAATACGCCGAAAACTCCGGCTGGAAAGAGAAAAGTGCCAATGCTCAGTTTTGTGAAAGAGGCAATTATAATGGAAAAGGAAAGGCAGGAGCTGCTCGATCTTCATTGTACCGCTACCATTGACGGATACACAGATTTCATTTTTATCAATCGCTTCGGCAATCCACAACATCAGGGAACGCTCAATAAAGCAATCCGCCGCATAATTCGTGACTGTAATGATGAGCAGTTTTTGAAGAACGAAAATCCCGAAGTGCTGCTTCCGCATTTTAGCTGCCATTCATTAAGACATACATTTACGACGAGAATGTGCGAAGCGGGCGTGAATGTCAAGGTCATTCAAGACACGCTTGGTCATAAGGATATTTCAACAACGCTTAATATCTATACCGATGTAACGAAGGAGCTTCGGCAGTCCGAATTTGAAGGTCTTGACTCATATTTCAAAAGCGAGTATAATAAAGTGTCAGACGAGTAAGGAATATTTCGGAGACGATGATAAAAAGCTTATACACCATTTACACCAATTTGTACTCCAATCCACCGAAAAACAGCACGAATTTATAGGGATATAGCGATTCCGGAAGAAACGCTGTTTAGACCTGTTATGAGATATGAGGAGGTTTAGGACGGATTGAAAAGATGGTTGCTTTCGTCCCGACAATGAAGTCGTTGGACTCTGACAAGAAGGTTTCCAAGGAAGTTTCGGCTCCTGTGGAGGCTACTCAGACGGCTCCCGTTGTGGAAGAAAAAATTGATTTTTCCAATGTTCAGATTGAGCCTTTGTTTGAGGATCAGGTCGATTTTGACACCTTCTCCAAGAGTGATTTCCGTGCCGTGAAGGTTAAGGAATGCGAAGCCGTGAAGAAGTCCAAAAAGCTCTTAAAGTTCGTTTTGGACGACGGAACCGGCACAGATAGGGTCATTTTGAGTGGAATTCACGAATATTATGAGCCGGAAGAGCTGGTTGGAAAGACCTGCATCGCCATCACCAATCTGCCTCCGAGAGCGATGATGGGCATTGACTCTTGCGGTATGCTCCTCAGTGCTATTCATG